>Ga0182004_10004973_pt1 | contig 10783 bp, 12 predicted proteins | sample Sormic07211540_1_FD_120479 | JGI IMG/M metagenome (GOLD analysis project Ga0182004, IMG submission 120479) | Endophyte microbial communities from Sorghum bicolor roots, Mead, Nebraska, USA - 072115-40_1 MetaG | ecosystem: Host-associated > Plants > Roots > Unclassified | place: USA: Nebraska...
AGACAAACACCAAAACTCGTGGAATTCTGTCAGATAAAACCCTAAGTCTAGGTGTTGGTTGCATTTGGATCCTTTTCTATGATTAATTGATGGTTAAATATGTGCATTAAGGACCGTCAACATTGGGTAGCCTAATATTATTTTCTAGATTTATTGTAGGAGATGTTACAGTCTCCAGTATATCTCCCTCGATACCCATATGAAATTTGAGTCTCATAAAAGTGTAAGAGAAAATATGACTAAAAAGTGGTACTTTAGATAGCCCCCATGATATTAGGAGAGTTATATCTTTCCTTTTCTTAAAGGAGAGATGAGAGAAATATTAGTGACTATAAAAAAGAAGAGGTATTGATATGACAGTTGTAAAAAATTACTTAGGGCCTGCTCGGTTAGTGCGGACTGAGGCTAGAAATTATTTCTGCTGACCAATCTTATAAAAATTAGACAATCGTTATATAAATTAGACAATCGTTATGGCTGAGAATTCCGGGTGTCCATTCCGAGATAAGCTAAAAAGCACTTATGCAGTTACGCCTTCTAGATTGACTAGCAAAAAATTGATGTCCGTGCTTTCAAATAAACGTGAGGATCAAATTGACAAAGCACTAAGAGCATGGTCAATAATAAAATCAAATGTTTGGCTATAAGCTAAATTATAAGAGTCAAACTATATAATAATTAGTCTTTTATTTATCTACAAAATTTATTTATTGTTATAATGTTTTTACTTTATTTTCTATTTCTCCTCGTATGCATCTTTACTAGGATCCACTAGTGCCTATACTTGCGTGGCCAGCTTGTTATTTGCATGAGCTTGTTGTTTGTATGAGAGCCAAGCTCTCTTATTCCTCTTTCCTTTTTCTCTTCCATATCGTAAACATATTGATTAGTTTGACTATAAGGCCTTGTTTGGTTTCAATTTTTTTTTTTGCAAAATAGATAATGTAACACTTTTGTTTGTATTTGTCGAATATTGTTTAATCATGGGCTAACTACGCTTAAAAGATTTGTCTAGCAAATTACAGGTAAACTGTATAATTAGTTATTTTTTATCTATATTTTAATGCCCCATACAAGTGTCGTAAGATTCAGTGTGACTGAAAATCTAAAAAAATTTATAAATTTTTTTGAAAACTAAACAAGACCTAACCCAATTATTGTTCTCACTCTAATGACACAAGAAACATTTCCCTCGTGTCACAATTTTAATCTTCCCTCCCTGCTCATTAATACGCCCAGCACATGCGCTCTTCAGTTCAGAGACCACATTCCCAGCAATATTAACTCATGCTAGTACAAATAAACAAGGATTTAAGTGGGCTGCCACATTTATTTAGGCCTTGTTTAATTCCACCTGAAATCTAAAAACTTTTCAAGATTTTTCATCATATCGAATGTTGCAGCACATGTATAAAGCATTAAATATAGATAAAAAATAACTAATTGTATAGTTTTATCTATAATTTGCGAGACAAATTTTTTAGACTAATTAATCTATGGTTAGACAATAATTACCAAATGCAAACAAAAGGAGAATTGAGGATAGGAATGAACGTATACCAAAAATTCTTGGGGTTTCCTAGGGATTCTTGATTGGAGGTTAGCTAACTGTTGGTGCAAAAAATGTTTTTTTCTCAACAATCTCAGTGGCTCTCAGAGGGAGTACAGAAGCTGAAGTTCTAAATCTCCTGAGCCTCAACGCACGAGCTTGGTGACTCAATTCTGGGGCGTGTCAGTCAATTTGACCTGAAATTAATAAGAAGAATTGGCTGTGGGACATGCAGAATGGTGGCCATTTGCCAGCGGACACTAGAAAAAATTAGATTGCTCAAAGACACTCTATTTCTTGTCAAATTTGCTAGCGGACATTACGTCTAATCAACAAAATAGATATAAAATCATATAAGTGCTAGAAAATTATACTATAAATTTTTTACACTCTACATGATGAGAACTATAGTGTAAAAATATTGCTTAGTATTTTTAGTATCTTACTAACATATTAACTAATTAACCATGGTTATCTTTATCTATTTATGAACAGGGTCAAAATGGTCGTTTCAGTGTAAAACAATATTTTTACACTATAGTTCTCATCATGTAGAGTGTAAAAACATTTATAGTATAATTTTCTGGTATTATATGATTTTATAGTGTCCGCCAGCAAATTTAACAAGAAACGTAGTGTCTTTGAGCAATCTAATTTTTTCTAGTGTCCGCTAGCAAATGGCCACCATTCTGCATGTCCCACAGCCAATTCTCCCAATTATAAAACCTATCGGTTGCCAGACAGTTTCAAAATGTATAGCTCTAAGAAGCCGTTAATTGGAGAAAATTGACTAAAAACTCAACTCCTAATGATCCTGCATTATGATGTTTGTTATTAAGCATTTTGACATCTCATCCAAAGATTGCATCTACGAGTAAAAGCGGCCCGATTGGCTATTTAGCCTATATATATATGCTATGTATATGTAAGAGGTAGCTTACGTGTATTTACCATTTTATCCATCAAATAAACAATAATTTATTAAAACTAGTCTAAAGACCTACGGTTCTAATAAATTACTTTTATAATCATATTTAATTCATATTTACCTAGCCTATGGCCAGCGGGCTTCAATAAATTCAGCACAAGTTACTAGCTTATTTAATACCATAATCGGGCTCACGCACGTGCACTATTCATTTAAGCTTAACTGGATCGGCTATTTAGCCGATACAGGGTCCATGAAACTCGGATAAGATCTATCCACTTCATCATAACTATTAGTTTTAATTACCGAATGAATCATAATAAAGTAAATATCTCGAACGCACGACATGTAACAATCAAGATCGACATATTAGTTATCTTAAATTTGCTTAGTGATCATTGTTGACTTAGGTTTTATAGTAAGCGTTTTAGATTTAAAGTTCAACCTAACTCGTAGAATCTTGATTAGGCAAAATATTGTTACAATAAGTAAAACATTAATCTTTGAATAATATTGATAACTTAATGAATCTATTAAATTGTCAATTTAATAGAGCCGATAACTAACTCAAACCGATATTCGTAAGAGATTGGAACAATGCAGCCTTACAAATATACTCCAAGTTGATAACTAGTTCAAAATCGAGTTTGACATGAGTTCGAATGATGCAACCATAACAAACTAAATATGAACCATTACAATAATTACAAGCAAACCGAAGGTCGAAATCAACCGATGCAGCTCGATTTGTCGAAGGTCTTGTCGAGATCTACTATTACTCCTACCCCTAAGGTTGGTGGCCGAAGCCGAAGAGGGTTTGTATTATGATTGTGTACATTTTACAATGATCGGGTTTTTAATATTTATAGCCTGAAAACCTAGTCTCATGTCCTAATATTACACGACTATTCAAAAAAGGTAATCCAGACTCTAACATCTCCTTTGTGACGAAACCCGACACGTCTTCCACGTCTTGCCTTGATTTAGCATCCCTCTAATCGCCTATTTCTATCCATGCTTCTGTTTAGTTGATCCACTTATTCGGTTGTCCCTCCTTCCACGAGGTAAGCCCACAGGAAGTTTCTTGTCTTGCCAAAATTTAGGATTAACACATACCCCCCAATTTTGGGATAAAATTGATTTATTCCAAAATTGCTAATTATTTGATCAAAACCGATGCAGACACATTGATTACGCTGTTTCCTCCTCTTTCCCATTTATTGGTCTTAAAAGTTAGGTTTCCCTCCAAAGCAATCTCAATCGAAAATTTGAAACCCGCATAATCCACCAATCCTCAACACGATTCGACACCTTCCAATCAAGCTCTCTAACTCAGTGATTTCTTTGCTCCAATGGCATCCATCGACAACATCCCTGAGGTATTTTTTCTTCTTTCATTTTTCTAATTTCTTCTTGCTCTGTCAACCCTTTTCTTCATTTTTCCTCTTTGTTCCCAGGATCTGCAAAACCAAATCTTCATCTCACTTGAAGATAATTTGCACAAGATTTTCCTGATGATCAGTCGATTGCTAAACTCAAAAGAAAACAATCGGCTGTTTCAAAGAAGACAACTTCAAAGAAGGTTAAAGTCACTTCTTCTAAACAGCTTAAGTCCTTAGCTGGTGCAGCCACTGAGGTGACTTTTTGTTGACTAATAACCACATATTATATCTATGCATCAGCTAATTCTTGATCTTTTCTAGGATGTTGCTCAAAAGCCTGTTGATGAGAAGGAACCTAAACTTTCTGACCCTCTGGCAGTTTTATCCTTTTCAAGCAGTGATGAGGATGTTAACCCCAGACAAGACACCATCCTAGAAATTTCTTTAGGTAAAATAAATAATAGCCAATAGGATAAATCATTTTGTTCATACTAACTTATTTTATAAACTCAGGTCTTCAACTCCTTGAAGAAACTTCATCGGTTGTTCCCGATCTTGAAACGGTTTCAGTGGAGCAGGTATGTCCAAACACTTATTCTTACTTGATAATAACCTCTGATGAACACTAATTCATTTATTCTTATGCAGCAACAAGTTTCTTCACCCTATTTACCATTCTCCCTATATGAATATCTCGATGAAGAAACAATCCTAATCTCAAAAGATACATCTCAAATCATACCTAACCACATCAAAGCCCAACTGCAAAAATTGATCACCTATCTTGATCTAGATATTTTAGTCTTAATCCAAGATGCAGGTTCCATCAGGGAAGTCTTCAATCAAATCAAGGATGACCTCCCTCCTTCCTTGAAAGAAATGATTCAACCGGCTGCATTTCTAGAAGGCAATGGCCCCAAGTTCTTAAGTGCCCAATCTAGATTGGCAGCTCAAGAAGCTCAAAAGAATTCAACTGCTACTGAAGGCCAATGCATTCAAGAAATTTTATCAGTCAAGAAAATAGTCGATCTTCTCAAAGAATCTCCTGTCGAGATCAATAAAGAATTGGTTTTTCTTAACAAAGAAAGAACCTACTGTTAGCTAGACTAAAGATTGTTGACGATACAATCAAACAGAAGGAAGAAGCTTTATCCAAAATCCCTGCATCTTTAGCTGATTAGAAAAGAACTATGGCAAGCCTAAAGATCAAATTAAATAAAACCAAGCAAGAGAAGAAAGCCAAGATTCCTGAATCAGCTGAAGAAGACCAGCAACAGGTAGCCGATGTAGATAATATTAGATTTTCAACTCTGAACTCTATTAAGTCTACCCTGAATATATAATCTAGACATTTTCTGCATTAGCTTTATACTTTGTAATCTTCCAGACTTAATCTTTATTTGCTTAGACTCAACTTCTTCTCTCCAACAATCATGTAATTCTGTTAAAACCTTATCAGCAATATTAATCGAATCTCGGTAAGTTAAAACTCCATCGGCAAAACTAGTCGATCCATTACTTAAGCTTTTCGTGGCCACAATTAAGTTTATCAGCTATCCTCAGCCACACCATGTCCTAGATATAACAGACACATTTCAACTTTAGATGATACACTCACCCCGAATAGAAGAACCATCCTTAATATTAGCCGATCCACTCCTTTTAAGGGATTAACTGTACGCCGCTTCGCCTTCCACTCATCTTATTTTAAATAACATTGATGCCCCGAGTGTAAGAGCACACAACCATCAGAATTGCATCTTCATCCTTTCAATCTTCAAGCCCCTCACGACTCTCAAAACCCTAACTCTCATCAATGGCGGATAGCAAAGGCAAGCGCCTGGCATTGCCTTCTTCTTCTGAAGAAGTGAACTCAGTGCAGTGTAGGTGTCTATACAGGTAACCTAAACGATGTAGTCTTTCATTTTGAATCAACATTCATCCTCTATTCTCTTGCAGTCCAGCCCCCTGAGATTATCTTAGGGCAGGCCCTAGTCGTCCTATTGACGAAGCATCAGCGTCCACCCTACCTCTGGTGGCAGTGGCCTTTGAGGAGGCTACTGCGAACCAGGTAGGTGAGGAGAGCCAAGCAGGCTTAGAGTCGGTTGGCCATGAAGACGCCCCCAATGATGATGTCATCTTCAGCAACGAAGACATGTGTCTTATAGTAGCCCAGGACCTCTACTCTGAGGAGTGCAAGAGGTCCCACCACCTCCAGAAGTAGCTCAATGCCCTAGATGCGGTGTTGGAGAACACCGAGGGATCCTTGGCCCAAACCAAGGAACATTTGGCAGAGTTAGACTCTGTAGTCATCAGTAAGTTCATCTTTCTTTGTATTCCTTCAGTTGATCGACTCTTTTGCTGATAGGTTTTTTGTCGATCATAGGGCTCTAGGAGCAGTTCAACACCCTCACCCCTGCCATCAACGTAGCCACCAGAATGGTGAATGCGCGTGGGGAAACCCAGGCGGAGCGGCTTCAAGATGTTCCCAATCGCATCCGGGAGGTTGCTCTTCACGGTGTCCGCTGAGGAGCAGCAGGTGCATTGGCAGTAGCTTAGCTCCGACGTGGGGCCCAACTTTCGGAAGATCTGACTCCGAACATCATTGAAAATGCAACGATGAAGACTTCAATCAGCTAGTGGAGGAATTCACCCCCTGTGCTAATGCAATAGCACAGGTCTCATCGTCTGAAGACATCATTTCCCATGTCTTTAACGATGAGGATTAGTTTAGGTTTTTTTATTTTTAGTCGATGTAAAACCCATTAATGAATCTAGAACACTGCCCTCGAGGCAGTTTTACCTTATTTTGTTTTGCTGATCACTGTCTTATTATTTCTGTGACATTGTCCATCGAGGCAATCTAGCACGTCTCTGAATCAACAAAACTTCTCCTATTCTTGATTTTTGCTCTAAAGGCGGTACTTATTGTATTGGCTATATTCAGTTTCAATACTGAATTTTACAGTAAAGACGATACTTACTGTATCGGCTATTTCCAACTATCAAGACTTCTAAATTTTTTGTGCTGAAGGCGATACTCAACTTATCGGCTATCCAAACTTCCCTTTGACTGACTTGATCAGCTAAAGTAAATCAACACAGATGGTAGGATAATATTTATTAAATATTTTCCATTAACAGCTCTGGAATACTCCTTCCCTTCCAAGGTTTCATAGAAATAAGCATTTTCAGGAGCAACTTGAGTAATCCGATATGGTCCTTCCCAATTAGGTGACCATTTCCCAAATCTGCTATCTTTAGATCCAATCGGCAAAATCACCTTCTAGACCAATTCACCTTTGCTAAATTTTCTTTCTCGTACTTTTTGATTATAAAACTTGGCAATCTTGATCTTATTAGCCTTAATATTCTCCAGAGCTTTTAGCCGATGAAAATTCAGATCATCTAAATTATCCAACATAAGATTTTGGTAATCATCAGCCATCAACTTATCCTGCTATGATATTCTTCGAGACCCTAAGCTATCCTAAGGTGAACACTTAGTTGATCCATGACAAGCCATCCTATAAGACCAAAGAGTTTCACTTAGTATCAAATGCCACTTCCTTGGGTGTTCTTTGATCTTTTTCTTGATAATCTTAATGAGGATCTAATTAGAAGCTTCAGCTTGTCCATTAGCTTGGGTATAATAAGGAGATGAATTAATCAACTTAAAACCTATACGGGAAGCAAAGTCTTCAAATTCCTTAGATGTAGACATCTTCCCTTAGTCGTAATGGATTGAGGAACCCCAAGTCTATAAATAATATGCTCTCGGATAAACTCAATCACATTAGTCGATGAGGCCACCTTCAAAGGAATAGCTTCCACCCATTTGATAAAATAACCTGTAGCCACCAATACAAATTTATGCCCCTTACTTGATGATGGAAATATCTGGCCAATCAGAACTATTCCCCAACCTCTAAATGGCCATGGTTTCACAATAGGATTTATAGCCGATGCTGGAGATTTTTGAATATTGCAAAAGCTCTAGCATTCTTGACAACCTTTATAATCTTTAAAGCAACCTTCAATCATAGTCGGCCAAAAATAACCTGCTCTCCTTATCATCCACTTCATCTTATGAGCAGATTAATGTGCACCACAAACTCCCTCATGAATCTCTCCCATGAAAACTTTAGACTCTTCTTGATTAAGACACTTGAGGAGTACACCATCAACTGTTCTATGATATAGCTGATCATCAACAAGAACAAATTTAAGAGCTTTATACCTCAATTTCCTAGACACTTGTGATGGATTCTTCAAATATTCAATAATATCTTTCCTCCAATCTCCCTCATCAACAATTCCATCACCTAAAACTTCAATAATTTGCCGATACCCAGAAGCACTTTGAGCTATGGCTTCTTGATTCTGATTCCTAGGAATATGCTTCATAATAACAGAAGAAAACGAATTAAGAAGTTCTCGGCACTCTTTATAATATTTTCTTAATATATCATCTTTGCATTCATATAAGCCGAGCAATTGATTAATCATCAATTGAGAATCACTAAATATTTCAACACACTCTATTTTACTTTATGTAGAAGTTGAATACCTTTAAGGATAGCATCATACTCAGTTGATTATTAGTAGATGTCGGCTTTATATGAATAGCATACTCAAAACTCATCCCTTGTGGAGAAATTAACACAATACCGACACCTCCTCCTTGTTTGCAAGTAGATCCATCAAAGAGTAAAGCCCAAAGGGTTAATTCTAACAATCTTATTTCTTCGTCTCGATGATAAGTGATGAAATCAGCTATGGCTTGACCTTTGATTGCTTTAGTCAATTCATACCTCAAATCAAATTCTGATAATACAAGAATCCACTTACCAATTCTCCCATTTAAGATACGCATAGATAGCATATGGTTAATCATATCAAACTTGGACACCACTGTGCACTCAGAAGACAACAAATAATGCCAAAGTTTAGTGCCTGAGAAATACAAACATAAACATAGCTTTTCAATGGGAGAATATCAGGTTTCTAGATCCAACAATCTTTTACTCAAATAGAAAATAACCCTTTGTTTTCCTTCAAATTCTTGCATTAAAGTCGATCCAATAGTATGGTCACTAGCTGCTACGTACAACTTGAAAAGCTTCCCCTTCTGAGGAGGAACTAAAACTGGTGGAGACTTCATATACTCTTTGATTTCTTCAAATGCCTTTTATTGTTTATTTCCCTACTTGAAATCTTGATCATCCTTCAATTTCAATAATGCAGAGAACAGCAAAATTTTAGCTGACAGGTTCGAAATAAACCTTATGACAAAGTTAAATTTGCCAATCAGAGACTGCAATTTAGTTTTTGAAGTTGGAGGTACTGTCTTACTAATCGCTTCAAAGCTCTTCTGTCCAACTTCAATTCCCTTTTCATGCACCATGAAACCCAAGAATTGTCCAACTGATACTCCAAATGCACACTTATGTGGATTCAAGCAGTTTTATGAATATCTTCCCTACCATAAATATCTGATTGTACCTAGCATTACCATCTATAAAACTAATCACTTTATGTCCTGCTGCTTCGTCGACTAACATATCAGTGACAGGCATCGGATAACTACCCATGGGAGTAGCCTTATTTAGATCTTTGAAATCAATACAGACTCTTACTTTACCATTTTTCTTATATACAGGAATCACACTAGAAATCCATTCAGCATATCAACACTGCCGAATAAACTTTGCTTCATATAATCGAGTGATTTCTACTTTGACATCGGCCATCACTTCTGGTTTAATTCTTCTCGGAGCTTGCTTGAAAGGCTGATATCTAGGATTAATCGGTAGTCGATGCTTAACTAATTTTCCATCAAGACCGGGCATTTCATAATATTCCCAAGAAAAACAATCTTTATATTCTTTCAACAAAGTTATCAATTCTTGCTTATACTCAGGATCTAATTTAGCACTCATATATGTTGGCCTATTCTTATCACCATCACCTATATCCACTACTTCTAATTCATCGGCCGACATAAACCCTTTGCCCATCTTACCTTCATCTTCATCGACTAAAGAATCCATTAATTAAAACTCTGAGAGCCGACTTGATGAGGACATCGCTACGCTGGATACGTTTACACCATCGTCTTTTCCAAGTTGCAATTCTTCTCCAACTCAGCTACCACGTCACTCTTGGATTCAGCAAACATGTCATCAGTGTTTTGATCATAACTTCTTCATACAAAATCGAAACGGGGTGATCTTGGACTCATTGGAAAGGGGACAATGACGCCGTCGTTTTGCTTCAGGTACCAGCTCCAGATCCTTCGCGGATTAATCGTTATGTCAACGACAAGGTGCTGCATCACTTATTTTGGGCCAAATTGGTTATGTATCGAATTCGGGCCTAAAGCCCATGTTGTGGGCGCCTCCCCCTGGTCGCCTCCAACCCTAGGTCGCTTCTCCTTTATATTCCACACAGATGCCTCTGTTTAGACTTGGGTTTTGTTTAGAGTTTAGTTTTCCATTGAGAAACTGAATCGTTCATTGTAACTGTGGTGACAAATCCTTTTACAGTGATCCAGGGCCCCCGTTCTTGATCTCCTCCACTATGTCAATTAGTCCTTTGGATTAGAGTTCTTGAACCCTCATTTAAATATTCGTGTCATTCATATCTGCAATTTCAGATTGCGTGTTTATACTTTCTTGCTTGTGTTCTTTAATTCGCTTGCAGGAACAGCCTTCTTGGGGAGGTCAATCAAGTTGTGCTTGGTTGATAACCAACGGAGCAGTGGTGTAACGGTTGTAGGGTTCGAATCATGCTGATTTGTGTAACACCCCAAAATTTGCAATTTTCCAAAATAGGATAAATTGTTAAATTGTGTATTTTTGTGCCCATGGAATATAGGAAAAATAATATTTTTCTTTAAATTAAAATTTACCATAGGAGCTA
>Ga0182004_10004974_pt1 | contig 10782 bp, 4 predicted proteins | sample Sormic07211540_1_FD_120479 | JGI IMG/M metagenome (GOLD analysis project Ga0182004, IMG submission 120479) | Endophyte microbial communities from Sorghum bicolor roots, Mead, Nebraska, USA - 072115-40_1 MetaG | ecosystem: Host-associated > Plants > Roots > Unclassified | place: USA: Nebraska...
ATTCAACTCTTAAAAACAAACTAGACACACCTTTTATTTAAGATCACACCTTACTAATATGTATTTATATAAGTAGCTAGGACAATTTTTTATTTTGTTTTGTTTATTATGCCTCTATTTATTTATTTAGCAAATATATAGCAAACTATAAAATAATAACACTAGAAAGAGAAGTGAATACTTTGCTAGGTATATGGGAGATGCTTCTCCCCATGCTGGATGTTGTCATGGCCGAATGTTGAAAAGTTGAGTGATCCTTCTTAGAGCATGCTGCAAACGGATGTCCTTCTTATCCACGAGTGGAGTGAAGATGATCGGATGGTCTTGCTCTTGATCATAGGTATCATCCTTTTAGCCTCAGAGATGGAGACCTCGATGGTTGCATCCCTTGTAATGCTGATTCTGATGATGGCGTCATCCTTGTTCTTTGTATACCCTTATACTTTTCTTGATCAGTAGGTTGAAGTAGAGCATTAATGGTTGAAACTGGTGGCATCTTTCTCAGTGTGCATGTTCAAAAGTTTAGAACTTTCACCTGTAGAATTTTAGGGAATGAACAAACTCCTCCATATTTTGCTTCAAGTGTGTCTCGCTTGTAAAGATAAGGTAGAGATCAAGTGCATGAGCCCTATTGGTGGAAAAACACCAACAGAACCATAAGTTTTTTTATTCTTTTCTAACCTCAAGCACATTGAACAAGACAAAACTGATGTTGCATAATTTGTGCACTTATAACATGAGTGATAAGATCAGAAGAACTAACATGAATGTAGCATTTAAGTACGTGATAGGAAAGATTTAAATTGCTTAACCCATGGAAGGATTGTCTATCTATGCATAAGATATCAATCTTTATATGATTATGACTATCATCTTCCAGAATTAAAATGTGCACTTTTAGCTCACTTAGTTAAGATTATGGGATCAAGAAAGTGAATGATAGGAGCAAATTTAAAGATCTAAACATATTGAGTTAATCAAGTTGGATCAAGTGAAATTGTAACTCAAAACATGTTTGTGTCTTCATTTATGTGCATACCAAGGTCAAGAGGAAAATGATGACAGTTACCTTAAAATGTTACCTTCATCACTAGAGTGTGATGACACCTGTGTTGAAAGGTAGATGACTCATGGTGGTCTTCTCTTCATACTTGAAGCTTTCCATGCTCGAGCTATTCATGAGCATCTTGTCTCCTTTATTGCACTCTTTCTTTTTTATCCTTCTTGTCATGCCATCGTTCTGGTTCTTTGATCTTGTTATTCTTTCCACTTTGCTCATTCTTATGCATGCAACAGATTAGTGGACAACACGTACCTAAAGGAATATATATTTTTGAAACACAAGTTGTTTGTCTAGAGTTTTATTGTGTTCCTTCTATGCTAATGAAAAGATGGTGTTGAGATTATTTTAGCATAGATTTTATTTATCATGTTCTATACAAGCATGGCTCAAGGAAAATAGTAACTTGCAGTAGAAGATAAAGTGAATGAACATTGATACTTGCAGTTCTTCCGTCCATGTTGAATATGTAGTTCTTACATCTATGATGAATGAGTTGTGTCTTCTTAAGCAAAGTTATTGAAGTTTGTTATATGCCTTGCTTCATTTTTTATTTTAATTCATCTCATGACTTACCCAGATTGGATAAAAAATTTTCAATAGGGGTTAGTCCAACAAAATATCTAGTATCTAATACAACATATTCTTAGTCCAAACAATTAAACTAGGCACCATGTCTACTTTAATCTTGGAAAGTATTTTAACCTAAGCACCATCCTTAATTTAAAAAGCCTTTGAAAGTAAATCAACACTCCTAAGCTAAGCACCATGCTAACTTTATGAGATGTGTGAACATACTCCAAAACTCAAATATACTATATTAAATAAAGGTAGTATGAAAGCTTATAGAGATTTATTTAAACAGAGACAAAAGAGCATGATTTTTTTAGCACACTGAGCATGGATTAAAGACAATTGTTCCTTTGGGTTCAATATTAAAACTGGGTCAATCTTGGTGAAGTGCTACAATGGTGTAATATCTGTGCGCTTACGAATATCTATATTTACTTGTGTGCATTTAATTTATACCAACACTAAGGAAATAGAACGCCAAATGATTCATTGCAAGCTGCCAAGTTTGCCTCAAAGATAGGTGTAGTAGTCAGGCATCAAATACCAATTTTCATCCATTAGAAACATTACAAGAAGCCCTCTGATTTTGTCCATTATAGGAATTTTGCAGACAAGCTAACTTAGCTTTAAGCAACTATAACGGATTTACTTTTCATTCACACTACTGTGTACAGTCAAGGCTGGGCATTGATGAGGCTCACCCACCAACACAAGGAGCTTACTAGAAAGTAATGCAATATGGGGTACGATAGACATACTTTAGGTTGAAGCAAGCCAACTTCGATGGTGTCCCTTCTAATCAGATCCCTACAATCTCTCCTGTCATGTTCATGACTGATGAATAGTGGTGTGAACTTGTCTAGACTTGGTATAGTGCTAAGAACAAGGTGTGTGTGAACCCATCAATTTCCTGTCTAGTTTTGCTATTGTCTACCTTTGCTGTAGTCTAACACAAATGAAGCTATAGGAAACATCTGAGAGGAACAAGCGAAACCATGCAAAAGTGAAGTACCACCAGACTACAGGATCTCTCTCCTATGTTGTCTAGCTACACACATTTGTATGTTACGGTTGTGTTATTGTTACTCTTGCCTTTATATAAATATAAACAAAAACTCATGTGCAATGTGAATAGAAGGAGAGCAAGAGGAAGGTCATAGATATGGGACAGTGTTAATGAGTTCATTAAAACAAACCCATGATGTTCCAAGACATTTCTTCCTCTAGTTGTCTTAAAGATAGGACCTCTCTTTGAAGGCGAGCTATTTTAGTGATGGGAAAGAAATGTAAACAAAATTCAGAGTATAACATTTACCAATCTCCTTACATACTCCCTACGTTTCGATTGTACCAATGTTTAGCTATTCCCATCAAAGAGAATGAAAACAACTTCATCTTATAGTTTGTTTTGTCAGACATGTCAGCGATATGCAAGCATGCATAGGTCTCCTCAAAATCCTGTAGGTGAATTTATGAGTTTTCATTGCCTTCTCCCAAGAAGGGTTTATCCCGAATCATTTTTGTAAGACATGGGCTCAGCTCATAGCTAGGTGCAGGATAGGTTCCGAAGATTGTGGATAGCCAATGCTTGCGCTCATGCCATATAGATAGATAGGAGTGGAGTTCATAATGAAAAAACTAAAATAAAGAATACAAGATAAAATGCTAAGCTTGGCTCGAAGTTAATTCAACAACCATTTCCCTGGCAATGGTGCTAGAAAGCTTGTTGTTATTTTTAACGCACATAGAATAATCATAGAGAAAGATCCACAAGCGCACGAATACCATTATAGCTTTCACCTAGAGGTTTTAATATTGTATCCTTAGGGAAACTTGTGAGACTAACTATGATCTAACTCAATAAAAGGGGTGATAAGTGGGTAGAGGTGTATGATAATTTAGAGTAGCAACAAGGTTAGGATAAACAAGAGCGAAGAAAGAATAATTATGTTTCCACCACTTCTAACTTGGGTAAACTATGTTTTATATTGTCCAACTTTGGCGGATGTCTTATAAAGAATCTATGAAATTTCTTCTATATAAGCACTATAAACCTATCAATCCTATTAACGGGATGTAGAATAGAGAGGAATCAACAGGTCTATCACACTCACGAACTACCATGATCTGGAAAATAGGGGACTTTCATGATTAACCTAAGCCCAAGCACCACGCCAACAATTATGATTAATACTCTACTCCCTCTAGTTGTAGGAATAAGGAACTAAAAAAGAGTCGCTAAACAATATAGACAAAGTGAACATAGATTAGAAGTTGATTACCAATGAAATCTCAAAGAAAAGCTCAGATCTGCTGAACTACAAGCATAGAGGGAGCACCGACAGGCCGGCACCTCCTCCAAACTCTTCCCTCACTCTCTATTTCTCTATTTCTATTCATCAGACCAGATCCTATGGAGATCTAATCTTCTCTGGATGGCTAGCTCTAGGAGGTAGATGCTTTCGTGGGACCCCTCTCTTGATCCTCAAAGGGAAAATATGATTTAGGGTTTTGGGATAGATCCAGGGAGGGGGCAGGGTCTAATTACATAGCCCGGTGGGATAGATGTGAGCCATTGGATCAAACCGACTTAAGGGATGGCTTAGATGCATCCTAGGATGCAGTGGAGGAAGCTTCCAGAAGACGGAGGCAATTGGGCTCTGGGTAGGGTCGGCCGGCCCTAGGCCGAGACTGGCCGTTTCACTATAGTGACCTTTTGGGCCCATCTTTTGTGGTTTGTCTTCTTTTTCCTTCTAGAGTATTCTCACATATTTGTTTGCTAAGGATTTCTATCGTTTCTTTTTATAAATAAGTCCCCCTTGGTGGTTTCCTAGATAAATCCTGCAAAAAATAATAATTCACAAAAACTCGTGGAATCTATTAGTTTAAACCCTAAACCTTTATTTGTGATCTCAAATATGTCTCTATGCAAGTTTATTTAACTATAAAATGTTGATGTTAACTACCATCAACATTGGTTTCTATTCTGTCACAGAACTAACCAAATTATAAGAGCACAAGTGTAAAAACAATCACCAAAGAAATAATGTTTTCTAACTTGAACCCATATAACCCTGGTAAACCAAAATCCCGAGGGATTTCAATCCAACAGAGCAACATACCAAGATCATAATAAGTTCAGCATAATACAACACTTGTTACATTAGTTCACACATAGCTTGCCGAAGCATACATACATCCGAGTTCACTTAAGTTATTACAAACTAAGTTCAAGTAGCGGAAGCAACATAGTTTTGAAACCAAGTTCACAAGTTGTCACACTACAACCAGGGTCTGATCACATCCACAAAAGCAAGCTAGGTAAGATGATTGAGAACCGTGCCCAATCGTTTAGTCCTCACCCCTAGCAGGAAGAAGACAAACTTTGCAACACCCATCATAGAACATGTCATCTACAACAAGGGGGAATAAACCCTGAGTACGAGGATGTACTCAGCTAGACTTACCCGTCTAACCAAAACAAAGACACCAAGGATCATGCAAGGCTGATATAAGTGGAGCTTGCTTGACAACACTTTTGCATAAAAATTTGTATTAGAGAGTAACCAATTTATTTAAGCATCAAGTTAATAAATTATTAACCTATCCACTAGATTAGCATTTGTACTAGAACATTCACTTGATTAAAGCAATCATTAACAACCATATCAGGTTTCATCAGGCTATAAACATGATCATCATCATAGAACCATTATGTTGTTTAGTGAGATCTACATTGCCGCTACTCTGCCAAGTTCTCACTATCTAGAAGAGACGGCAATTTGAATCGATCCCTATCCAGCTGGAGGGTTATTCCTAGTACTTAGCCAAGTTTCCCCCATCGGAGAACAAATAGGTCACCTTTGGTACAACTTAGAAATCACGGTCCTGATCAGTGCCGCACTCCTAAGGTTATCACTCTGTTAGGATGATCAGGACTTTTAAATCAGCTGCCCTTGGTCTCATGCCAACGGCCCCCCACACACCAGACTTCCTCCGGTAGTGCGCACTTTATACTTATTGGCCTTCGGCCTAAGTCGTACTACTTGGCTTTACGATCGGAATGACTTATATTCGGCCAACTAAGTGTTAGGCATGTTTTAATATGACAAGAGGAGGTATAGCGAATCTATCCTTAAACAACACAGATGGAGTTACTATCACCATATAAAACTCTAACTGGTCTTAGCTTATTAATTCCAGGTTCTTTTCCATGATAACGAATATAGCCAATCGTGATCCAACACGACACCCTAAGCTCGCAGGTGACAGGATATCACCTGACTTCTACCGGTTTAAGCATGGCTAAGCTACTACTCGATCTTGAATCTACATAGGATGTAGGGTAGTATATGTAACACCCTAGATGTTTGTCACTTAATAAGTACTATGTTTGAGCTCAAGCATGACAAGTTCAGTGGTAACAAAGAGGTCAAATTAAATCTATGAAAGTAAGCCCCAACTTAAACTTCGATGATGCACTCTTGCTTACATGTAGGCCCTTTTCAAAAGATATGCTTTGATGACACTAATGGAACCTTTTTCATGTGTCTCACATCTATCCCTATCTATGTTGGTCCCTAGAAAAGTTTGGCGAAGCTTGGAATCAAGAAGTCACATGAAATGATAAGTTATATCCTTGTTGGAATGACTATATTAAGTAAATAACATCATGGGTCATCAACCAAACCTTGCAACCTTACCCAAATGAATCTAGATGAACTATACAACAAAAGTTATGAAGGGTTTGTGTTGAGCTTGTGCCAAGAAAATACTTCAATTGGCCTAAAATCCTATTTTGAGCTTTATTAAGTTGCTGATTTGACCAAAGTGAAATTTGACTTCTGTTGCAGTTATGAGGTTTAACCTTAAATAAAGGTTGTAGCTATGCTTCTGTAGAACAAAGTTTATTTAAGGGCCATGAGCTAGTTTGGTTCCTATCCTAGTAAAATTAGGCTCTAAAGAATCAATTCAGTGCTGATTTGCTACCTCCAGATTTTTGGCCAAGTCCCCCAAAGTGACAGCAGCAAGTTAGCTTCTTCGTGACGTTTTATTATCCAAATTCATATGGTAACTCAATTGGATTCCTTAATATGAGTTGGAGTACTCTTCTTGATGGAAGCAATGGATCAAGTATGATCAAATTTGGAGTTTATTTGGATATCTAAAAATAGCTCCAAGAACAGCAAAAGTTTATTTTATCGCTAAATGGACGTGGACCCGTTGGCATGCCGCGTTCTCGTGTTTCTGTTAATCAAGTCAAGTTGGTCCAAAAATAAAAGTTGTGGATAATTGTTTGGAGAAGGTCATGTAAAAAGTTGCATCAAGTTTGACATGGTTTGGATCATCAATTTTTAGTTTTGCTAATCATCATTAATACATTGACACTTATGACTTGGTATCTAATTATCTCTTAATCTGTTAATCTAATGGCCGAGCACACTTAATAAAAGTTGTAGAGCATGGCAAGATAAGCAAACTTCATTTTTGGGCCAAGGTCCAATTCGGCATGCAAATAGCCAAATCAACGTCCCACCTTCCCTACTTCGGTTTTCGACACGTGCTGGATTGAATGTCTCAACACATGGAGAGCGCATGGCAGCCATGGGTGAGCTCGAGTCCCACCTCCTGTGCCGCGTGTCTCGTGCCCCTGTGCCAATGTGGAGTGCCCGAGCCCTCCCTTGGACTCCCTCACTTGTTCCGGCACTCTCTTCGCTCCCCCTCGCCTCGCCACTACTCGCTCTCACCGCACCATGGCAAAGCTCTAGAGCTCGCCGCCACTTATCCGTTCTCACTGCTGTGCTAGGTCGCAGGCAAAGATGAGCACTCCACCGTCTTCGCCCTGTTGAGCTCTATCTTGTGCGCATGCTCGTTGAAGTCGAACATCATCGGAGCTGCCGACTGCCAGCCACCTCCGCCGTGAGCTCCTGTGCCCATGGCGCAGGTGCTGCAGCCTGCCTCCAGCCTTGCTGAGTAGCCGAGCGGATTTCACGTGACACCCCTGCTACTCCTGCACCGCTCCTTGGCTGCCGGCACAGCTCTTACCGGCCTCCACAAGTCCACACTGAGATCCCTGCAGCCCCTCTGTTCGAATCCCGTCAAGGGCCTCCTGCAGCAATTTGAAGAAGAACAAGGGTCGTTTTGCAAATCCATGACTCAGTTGAATAGTGACTGCAGGGACCTGTTCGCTGGGATCTATTTTGTGAGAAGTCCAGGGTTCCCAATGCAAGATCCGTTTTCCTTCTCCTTATTTCAAGATTTCTGGATGAAGATTGAAAGTGCATAATAATTCATAGAACAATCATAAAACAGCATATGTAGACTTTTTAGAATCCTTGTAAAGTTTTCTATGCAGTAGATCTATAATATGGCATGGTTTAGTTTGAATTTTCAGTGGTAAAAATAGATTTATGCAGTTAGGTTTTAATTGCTTGCTATATATTTGTCTTTTTTATAAGTTCTGTAGTATTGCTCCAATAAATTTGCCAATAATGTGACATGCTTTTCATATGATATTTGATATCTGGTAATTGTTTCATGAATTGAGGAATGATATATTAAGAGTTATGAAAATAACAAATGCCCTGTGTTGCTTTGCTCCTATTCTTAGTAGGTCTGCATGTTTGTATTGTTTGGCTAAGTTAAGTTGTGAATCATGCCTTGATGTAAATACATTAGTCGTAGTAAATTGCATAAGCTTTCTAGAAAGCTAAATTGAACAATTTTTGGTTAAGCATATGTTTAGTTATAGTGGTTTAAATTACTGTTCCAGTTTCTGTCTATAAACAGACAGGATTGCATTGTTTGTAATGTATGACCTTGTTAATTGTAGATTTATCTGTAGATGTTTATAAAAAAGTTGTTCATAATTTAGTAAGATTTCTATAAAGTACATAACCATAATTTTTGGACATGTGAAACTCAAGTTATAGCTGTTTAATGTGGCATAACAGATTCTGCCCATGTTTTGAATAGAGATGTCTTTCTTGTTTTAATTGATCTTGTTAACTGTGGATTCATTTGCAGATGATAATAGGAAAGTTGTAGATAACTTTATAAGATTTCCAAAGAGATAAGAATCATGTTTACTGGATGTCTACAACTCCAGTTGTGCTTCTTTCAATTGTCTATCAGTTTTCTATTTGTAATTGTATCTCTACTGTTTGGGCAGCATGAGCAGTTTTATTTATGCAACTAATTCCATAATATAAATGATGTTATCTGTGAAACTTGTATATATAAAAGATGTATATAGCTTACTAATCTATCTTGTGTTAAAGTTTCATGTCATTTGGCTAAGTGGTTTGTGAGTTACAGTGGTATGAAGTTTATCCTTTGAAATGCTTGTTCTCTGGAAATTCCTGGACCAGATTCTATGGTTATGCATGTTTGACTTGGTTAACATATTAATCATGCTAAGATGATTAAATATGAATTGTAGATAATTTTATAATATTTCCAGAATGTCCTGTTTCATAGTTTTTGGAGTTGTGTAACTCCAATTATGATTTATTTACTGTGCTGCGGCATGTATGTCCACGTTTGCTGAAAAAGCATGAATGCTTGATTACTTTACTTTGTGTGTGCTAAGTGTGATCTATGTCTTTAGTGGTGATTAATTAATACACTCGTAACCTTGTTAAACTTGTGTCGTGATTGATATTCTTGCTCTTGTAGTTGGTTGTGTGATGTTAGTTAAATAACATAGATGCCTGTGTCTTGCATACTCTTATGTGATGCACCTTGTGTTACTATTCTTTATATTCATGCACTTGCATCTTGCATCTCATCTAGGTACGCTAGATGGACCACGCGAAGGACATTATGTGGAATCAGACTAGAAGATGGTGCTTGGTGGACTTATCCCAAGGTGGAGGGATTAAGCAAGTGTTGTGACCTTAGATGTCACCAAGACGGAGCAACTAACTGAACTGACTCAGTGTTGATCCCAGGCAAGCCCTGGAGCATTATAAGTCTCCCACTACTTTTGAATGCAATTAAGAATATATGTAATATATCTATTGTTGCATTAAGTATAGGAGTTGGGTGAAACCCTTGCGGCACATATCACTCCTTGTTCAGCAAATATACCTATAACCCTATGTAGATTCAGGATCGAATCTAAATGCTTAGTCATGCTTAGACCGGTAGAAGTCAGGTGATGTCCTTCACCTGTGAGAGATAGGTGGATACCTGGATAAGTTGGCTATAGATGCTATCATGGAAATAACCAAGTGATGAGGATGGATAATTGGAGACCGGGCGGGATGATGTTAGAGAAGCAACAAGGCATGGAGGTCTTGGGTGCCTATCTATCACCACCTGTGTCGATTAAGAACCGATCGTTGACGACCCTCTTGTCATGTTGAACACATGCCCCACACTTAACTGGAAGGATAAGTCATTCTGACCGTGAAGCCTGAACACTATCTAGGCTGGGAATCGAGCCACCATGCGCTGTATTGGTGATGGTTGAGGAGAACGACGAGGGTTTGGCACGCAACCTTGGTATACCTTGGATACCTCGGTCGTCGGAACGGTCCTCGGGTATGGGCGGTGCCTGCCGAACCTGTGAATTGGTCCTGGATAGTGCAATATGGTGACCTGTAGCTCACTTTGGCCGATGAGTGTGGTTTGTGTGGGGAATAAATCACCAGCTGGTTAGAAATCGATTTGAATTACCATCGCTCCTGGATAGTGAGCACTTGACTTGAGCCCAATCCTCGTAGTAATGTTTATGGAACACTTGGATGGTTATGGTATGATGATGATGATGGAAATGCTACATCTATTATGGGTACTACTGTTGTATCTTAATCAAGTGATTGCTCTCGTACAGGTGCTAATGTATGTTGACGGTCCTTAAGTATCAAATTTAATTATCAAATAAACAAAGAAAAGGATCCAAATGAAACCAACATCCAGATTTAGGGTTTTATCTGACATAATTCCACAAGTTTTGGTGTTTGTCTATTTCTGCAGGGGGTTATCAGGAATTACGGAAGAAAGGCCCACACGTCGGGATTACATAGAGATATCAACGTGCCGCGCAATTATCTTACATCTAGAAGACTCCATAAGCCACGGGAAGGAAGCGGAGGCCGAACGGGGCCAGGCACTGGGCGCCCGCCCAGTTGACCTGGGCGCCC
>Ga0182004_10004975_pt1 | contig 10781 bp, 10 predicted proteins | sample Sormic07211540_1_FD_120479 | JGI IMG/M metagenome (GOLD analysis project Ga0182004, IMG submission 120479) | Endophyte microbial communities from Sorghum bicolor roots, Mead, Nebraska, USA - 072115-40_1 MetaG | ecosystem: Host-associated > Plants > Roots > Unclassified | place: USA: Nebraska...
AAAGTTAATCTATAGGTTGAAAATATAGTCAATTGTACTGCAAGTTAGCAACTTTAAACTAATATTTGCTTTCTAGAATATAGACTTCTAATTGAAATGCTAGTTTTTTACATGTTTTGAGCTTAAATGTGCAAAATACTATATATTATAGCATTATACATTTATATATATAAGTGTATACATATATTTATATAAAAGTATACTAAAATAGTTAGGTATTTCCATGGAAATACCCCTAGATCGCCACTGTACGCTACGTACGGTCTTGTCCGTTTGCTGACGGGCTGGACGCCTGGTGGTGGGCTTGCTAAAGTCGTCTCTGCTCTGTCACTCTGTCATGGTCTTAATAATCTCTCATTATATTTGCACATCGCTGCGCACGGTGCTTGCCAGAACCCAGAACGTGTTGCGGCTGCTCATCAGCTCAGCGCTGTAGTACACGCCTGCTGTGAGGAGAGAAATCAGTGTAGAAAAGCTGACTCTCACAGCGCTGTACTTGCCATCAATGATCAAATCAACCGATTCAGTTTCAGTCCGATACGATAGTGTACGAGCTAGGCCGGCCGCACTCAGACAGGCCCCGGCATTCTCCCCACCGCTCGCGCTCGGCACGGGCCTCGGCTTTCAGCTTGCCGGCCTGTGTTGGCCTGTTGGGCCTGTAAGACTGCTGGTGAGCTGAGCCGTCCGCGGACACGTACGTGTACGTCGCCTCGCCTCTAGTCGGTACAAAGCCGCAACGCGGTTGAGTCGGATCACGTCAGCACCAGCAGCACGGGAGCCAAGGACCTTCGTTGACGATTGTCCAAGGACAATAATATCCTCATTGAATTCCCATGCGCAAGCGCAATATACTATATTTCGTCAGAGTTTAGGCCTTGTAAAGTTTGCAAAAAATTTTACAAAATAACTATGTAATACTTTCGTTTATATTTAACAATATTGTCCAATCATTGACTAAGGCCTTGTTTAGTTGCGAAAAAATTTCGGATTTCGCTACTGTAGCACTTTTGTTTTTATTTGACAAATATTGTCCAATCATGAACTAAATAGGATCAAAAGATTCGTCTCACGATTTACAGACAAACTGTGTAATTAGTTTTTGTTTTCGTCTATATTTAATGCTTGATGCATGTGCCACAAGATTTGATGTGACGGAGAATATTGAAAACTTTTTGGATTTCGGGGTGAACTAAACAAGGCCTAACTAGTCTCAAAAAATTTATCTCGCAAATTATAAACAAATTATGTAATTAGTTATTTTTTTATCTATATTTAATACTTCATGCATGTGTCGTAAAATTTGATGTGATGGAGAATCTTTAAAAGTTTCATAAATTTTTTGGGAACTAAACATCCTCTTAAAGGTGTGGTCACCGTACTTTCTTCCTCTGTCAGTGTATCCGCTTGTCTAAAAAGTCATAGCTATTGCTGATTTATTATGAAAAAAATACTGTTGGGAACTATTTCAGACATCAAAATCTTATATAAATACATTAATAAATGAATCCGAGCCGGGCGCGAGCGCACCCATCACACGCACGCCAGCACACCACAGGTCGCGTAAATAGACTTTGTGTTTGATTTATAGTGAACTGTAAAAGTGATAATATGGCCTTGTTTAGTTCCAAAAAATTTTACAAAATAGGAATAGTAGCACTTTCGTTTGTATTTGATATAAATATTATCCAATTATAGACTAACTAGGCTCAAAAGATTTGTCTCGTCAATTCCGACCAAACTGTGCAATTAGTTTTTATTTTTATATATATTTAATACTCCATGCATACGTCTAAAGATTCGATGTGACGGGGAATCTGAAAAAATTTGCAAATTTTTTTAACTAAACAAGACCTATGTTGTGATGTCGCTAATTAACCTAAGTCGCAGGACTTTGTAGTCTGGCTTGAGCTCGTTGGCCCGTTTCTGGGCAGCTGAACGAAAGAATAAGGCCTTATTCACTTCGCAAAATTTTTTGGATTTCGATATCGTAGTATTTTTGTTTTTATTTGACAAACATTGTTTAATTATGGAGTAATTAGGCTTAAAAGATTCGTTTCGCGATTTACAGATAAACTGTGCAATTAGTTTTTGTTTTATGTACATTTAATGTACCATGCATGCATGTATCGCAAGATTCGATGTGATGGGGAATCTTGAAATTTTTTGGAATTAAACAAAGCCTAAGTCAACAACTAACCATGAAGTAGCCGCTGTGTACGTCAACCATCAATCCCAAATATTATCGATCCCATCCATCAATCCCACTACATAAATGCGAGAAAAGTCATAAACTTGATCATGGGCAGGTTTTCGCCATCCATAGACCTTAGGTTACAGTACCACAATCAAATCGACAGGACCTGAAATGGATCATGCAAGCCAAATAAATCCCACAACCAAATCGACAGGACGGTAAAATGGATCGTGCAAGCCAAATAAATCCCACGGAAGACGGAATTACAGATGCCAAATATAGTTGGCATTTTGTTATGCTACTGGCTACTAGTAAAAGTAGGAGCGTGACTGAGTTTCCCTATCTAGCTAATGCCATCGATCACATTCACAACTCACATGGGGTACGGTGGTGGTCAACAAAGATACCGAATGAATATAGCTGGTATAATTTGCTATTCGTATTGGCAAATGAATCATGGCAGCAGCAGCAGCCAGTACTGTTGATTCTTCCAAAAGAAAGCAGCAATGTGCACTGTGCCCTGCATGTTGTGCCTACCTGGCTAACCTGTATGGACCATATAGATACCTAACAAAGCATTAAGAATCGCTTGTTTGCACAAGCAGCATTGATCGAGAGAGTGTGCGCCCATTTTTTATGGACCAAGCACTACAGTGCTCGAAAGATGGCAACAGCCATACTCCTATACAAGAGGGCTAGCTTTGGGCTTGATTGCGTACTGAGGGCACAAGGCTGTGCCACACAGCCATAGTAATTGCTGCTCATGAATGGCGATCGACATCCTCTCGCTTGCAGCAGACTCCAGCAGGCCACATGCTCCTGCGATGCAACGGTACCATCGCCATTGATGTGCGCCCGCCATATAATTGGGCTGCCCTCGTCAATGCGAGCGCAGAAGTTGTGTCGATCGATATCCACCCATGAGGATGTTTGTGATGCCGATGGGCTGTTTGTAATGCTGTAGGAGTATTTGTATCCATCGTCCATGCATCGATTGGATGTTGGATCGGATCAAACATGCTTAATTTTTTTTTTATCATTTGATGTTAAGCGTTGCGCACATGAGAGAACAATCAAAGAGACCAAGCGGGGAGTTAATACACTGTACTAGAACCCTGATCTGTTTGGTCTATACACCGTGTATGACAGACTTGCTACATTGTCCTTCTTGTTCTTCTTCTCCATTGTTCCTGAGCATAAGCCTAAGAGCGAACTCATCTGATAATTGAGTTGATGCTTACAAGCACGACGATTAAGTGGTAATAACAAAAGGTCAAAAGCTAAGGTTGTCGTAGATACTTGTAGAAGGGTTACAAAAGCTAAGGTTTGAAATGCAATATGAAAAGTAGATATAGATTGATTTTGATTGATCAGATTACCCTTTAAATTTATAGGGTAGGATAGTCTTATCTCGTTAGGAATCGTTTACAACTTGAACTCTACACTGTTACTATTATTATAGACTTAGGACCGGGCAAAACCGGCCTGTCCAATTTCACCAAAAGCCTCACAGCAAGCCCAGAACGGCTCTCAAAATGAAGGAAGCTAGAGCTTGATGAACCATGACGCTGCTGCAAAACATCATCCAATGGCAAGTACTAGCTTCATCAGAATCTTTTCTGGTCATTTCTTAGATCTGTTACATCTGTACAAGTTCAGCTAGAGTGTCTCAACTTCTGAGTTTCCAAGGTAGTTTGGTTTCGTTCGCATGTCAATTTTTCGCTGGACCGCAGATCAATACAGCTGCAGTCCCATAACATGATAATTTGTCAATGATAGGCACGTAGCTGATAGGATCATAGGAGTACAATCTGAATAGGAAAGGACCATGGTGTTTTAAATGCACTGCAGTTTAGTACTAATCCGTCTGTTCAAAGGACACATGTGTCTTAAAGTCCAAAGTAAGGCAGGGATACGAAATAATATGATCAGCTATTAGTTTCACAAGAATTTTGTCAACTAAACACATGATTCAGAGTTAAGACACATGTGTCCTTTGAACCACTCAGAAGTTAAGACCATCAATAATATGATCAGCTCCTTGTGTTGTTTCTTACCTAATGACACATTATAGTTACACACAATCTAGCCAAATGAAAATTGATGGTTGTTCAGCTAAACATGATTCAGAGTTAAAAAAAAAAACAGGCAACTTGGACATAACAAAACCAGTCACGGCACCTAAAAATATGATGACTTTGGATGAACAAGCAGGAGATTTGTTATTTTAATGGCCTGTTAGGGAAGTGGTAGGTGAAGCATTGCTGATCAGGATGTGGCCAGCACTTGCCTTTTGTCCTCTACCTGAGTTTCTGACATCACATCACACTGAGGCTGAGGAGGCAAGTACTAAAACCTCTGAAGCTGCTGCCTTTCACTCATCTTCCAGCCATCCTTGACTGCAGTGCTCCCTCCCTCCCAAGTCCCTAGAGGTATGGCGCTGCGGCTCACTGTTCCTTCTTCAATTCTCATGTAGTCATGTATGAGGATTTTCTCTCAGTTTTGTGTTCCAATCATGTGGCGAAAGCCTGTGTGCATCTTCTTGATTTCCGCCGAACCCTAGGTGGATGGCCATGTTAGATGCTGCTGCAAATCTTGAATGCTCCCCAACTGTAAGCAATAAAAGGGATTGCCATACTAGACGGCCTGCCAATTTTGTACAGTCCGCGTCTGTATCCGGCATTCCCCCAGATATGGGGGTTATCTTGAATTCAGTGGGGCACCCGTTCAGTTGTGTTTCTTCAGAAAAATATCTTTCAGTTGTGTTGGCCTTCTAAATAAGCGCCACTTCACTTCGGACCTGACTACTTTGATAGTTTGATGAGTGCTCAAGTAGGTCAATCTGTTTTTTGAGGCAAAGTAGGACAATCTGTTTTTTGAGGCAAAGTAGGACAATCTGTTGTAATAGGAGCTGCTCTTCTTTTTCGGTGTTAGGTGCTTGGTGCTAGGTGTTGGGTCGGTGGTAATCCTGGGATTACTGTTGGCCGGTTGTGTACTTTAAACTCTACTTCCTCTCAATCTGTTGACACGGTCGCGAAAAAAGTAGGACAATCTGGACTTCCCTGTGCTTTGTAGTCCTGCAGATTCTTAGTATTCTGAATATCTCAGTTTATTTAACCTTTGCAGCAGAAGATAGCAGTATGTTTGGTCCTAACTTAGATATACCCAATCTGAAAGCTTAAGTATTTTTTGAAGAGAAGATGTCTGAAAACTTCAGTGACGACATGGGTTTCAGCTATAGCAGTCTTACACGTCCTTAAAGACAGAGAAGATATTAATTCAATGTTTAGAAAGAATAGGTGCTATGGGCGCATCTTATCATTTATGTGGGGAGGGGAACATATATTGTGAAAATTGGAATATTCCCTTACTAATAAGTCTGTATGATTGTGACATATATGTAGTAGTATATAAATACATCAAAGGGCAGCATGCATTTACATGTATTTAGCATGCCAGCGCACTTCTGAAGAATGAAGTGTGATGAATGCTGAACAGATTGAGTTCTGTTTCAGTTGTGATGAGTAGGACCGAGACTAGATCTGAACAGTGATTTCAGAGTCATTTTAGTTTTCTCGTTTCCCCTTCATGGCCCACTGTTGATCACAGATCAAGAGACGAGTAGAAATCCAGTTTGCTGCCTTTTGTTGTCTGGGCATTGTTGTGTCTCGCTCTAGCCAGAGTCACTATGAAGGTATGATCTGCAGTAGTTATTTTTGCAATAACTACTACACTTAAAACTGCAAATTAGAACGCAATGTCTTCACTGAAAAGTGAAAACATGAGTAGATCAATTAGTCAGTATTTCCTTTAACTTCTAATGGTTGAAATTTTCAGTTGCAATACTAGAATCTGCTGGCTCCATCAAAACTGAATCATAAAGTTTGGGTTTCACTTCAATATGTAGATGCTAGTTTTGTCACATGGTACTTATTGTTGTATTCCGTGTACATCACGTAGTTTGGTTTTATCTTGCATTTGCATTTCTAGTAGGGCTCAATTGTTTTGGTTAAATGAACATGTCCTAGTGTTTCTCTTTCTTAAAAGGGTTGTGAGGGGGTATGGTTGGCAAAGATGAGGCAGCAGGAATTTTACATTTTATATCAAACATAGTAGTTTGGCCACACATGTTTGGTTATCTTAAATCTTCTTCTCATGCCCAGTATGTAGATATTCCTCCTTATCTATTGGGCACTCTTAGAGAAAATTTATATTGTAAAACTTCAGGTCAATCTATTTTGCTTAATTCTAGCATGTACTAGTTTTGGACTAGTTTGAACAATTGAGGAACAATGTAAAGTGGTAATCTTCCATTCCAAATAAAAGGATAGAAGCAAAAAGACTATATCACTCTAATTGTTATTTTCGAAGCATGCAAGTAACCTAAAGTTTTGTATATGTGTCCAAATTGAAATGTTTTAATGCCTGTACTGAAAAAGGCTAGTTTTCTAAAATTTTGAACCTAATGTATGACTGTAATAGATATATTTGCAACATAAGAGTGACCTATTCAACAATTTAATGAAGCAGAATGGAGGATAATCTACCAGTTAATGTCCGGGAATATCAAGAACTCGCCAAGAAAGCACTACCAAAGATGCACTATGATTATATCAACGGGGGAGCAGAGGATGAGTATACACTGAGGGAGAATATTGCAGCATATGGAAGAATTCTGTACTGTTCGCCTCACCAATACTTTTAAACCTCATTAAGCAGCGAGCCCTTACTCTTTGGCAACGATTACACAGGTTACGGCCACGAGTCCTTATAGATGTGAGCAAGATAGACATGTCAACAAGCTTATTAGGATATAATATGCCATCACCAATAATTGTCGCTCCTACAGGGTCACACAAATTTGCGAATCCAGAAGGTACAAAATCAAGTCATCCAAGTTTTAAATGATAAAACCTGCTATGTATCTCCATAACCCTTGGTTAAATGTTCATTTCAGGGGAGGTGGCCACAGCAAGAGCTGCCGCAGCATGTAACACCATAATGGTAACTGCTGAATTTGTTTTTGGGGGTTATCTGGTGATGTACTCGTCTTTAGGCCCTCTGTAGATTGTTACACGTGTTCATATATGTCATACAGGTGCTTTCCTTCTCGTCAAACTGCAGAATCGAGGAGGTTGCCTCCAGTTGCGATGCCATTCGCTTTTATCAGCTATATGTATGATGCATTGGCAGTAATCTTTTATTAGTAAATTCTTCTTTCTGCTGCTGCCTGATTTCTGAATTTTTTCGTTGTGTACCTTAGGTGTACAAGAGAAGGGATGTTTCGGCAACATTGGTACGGCGGGCTGAGAGTTTAGGATTCAGGGCAATTGTTTTGACAGTTGACACGCCTGTGCTTGGCAGGCGTGAAGCTGATATAAGAAATAAGTACAGTGCTTGTATCTTTGTTGAAATCTCCCAAAGTTCAGCGAAATTATGTTCTTTTACAATTCATAATTCCAGTTTCCTAACCCATTGCTACTGAAGGTTAAAATTTTAAGCTACTATCTTCTCATACCATCGTCAATACATTTATGCAGAGCATTGCAATAGCTTCAACATCACAATGTTGCAAAAATTTTCCCTTTTCTTTCATCTTGAGATGTTCTGTAACTGACCGGATTGTTCATGCAGGATGATTGCTCCACAGTTGTCAAACCTTGAAGGTTTAATGTCATTAGACGACTTTGATGGTGGTGTGAGTGAAACATTTGCTCAATAAACCACTTATTTAGAACTACAAAAATTTAGTGGATGAACTCCTTTCCTTTCTGAAAAACTGAAGCGTTATCGTGTTGCAATCTTTATCGTCTTGTTAGGAAGGCGGCTCCAAGCTGGAACGATTCTCACGGGAGACGCTGGATCCATCATTGTCATGGAAGGTACGTCCAGATAACACAGAGCAGCCGGTAGCCGTGCCATAAATTTTCTTGAATTCCATAGCATGTGGTCCGGCATCCACAGACTGGGCAAGCATATGGAACAGTTATGTGGGCATAAGGGCTGTACGCTGGATACTGAAAGACTGTTCTTTGAACAGCCGTATGGCACTTAATATGTATAACGACGGTGGCCTACGTACTGGCCTTGAATTGCATGCGTCGCAGTACGGCTACAGCGGCCTTGGATCATTGTACCGGCGACCATGCCTGGAAAGAAAAATCTGGCTTCATCCTCTTGGAAGAGGAATCAAGCGAGTGCATGGTTGATGATGGCCTGATGGGTGTTTTTTTTTTCCTTTTGCTGAATTTGTGTGTGCAGGACGTGGAGTGGCTCAAGTCCATCACCAGCCTGCCGATCCTGCTCAAGGGCATCGTCACTGCCGAAGACGGTAATGAATAATAACTGGTGTAATACTCTGTCAGCATTGAATTGCTAGCAATGCATGGTACTGAACCGGAGAACTGGTGTCTGTGTCACTGAACTCTGATGACTCTGTGGCGGCGTTGGGCAGCGAGGAAGGCCGTGGAGGTGGGGGTGGCCGGCGTGATCGTGTCCAACCATGGCGCCCGGCAGCTGGACTATGCGCCGCCCACCATCTCGGCGCTCGAAGAGGTAACTGGCCGCCGGCCGGCCGGCCGGCCGGCCACATTATCCTCCTGAGTCCTGACCCACGCCACACATGCAAACGCAACGGATCGGATGGGCTGGACTCGGACCCCGATCGCTAGCTGCATTGCATGTGCGGGACGGTGGGCGTGCTGTTATTGCGACGTGCGGCGGTATAGCGCCGGCCATAAACTGACAAAAGGACCGCCGGGGTCCGGGTGTCGTGTCGTGCGCTGCATTGCAGGTGGTTAAGGCGGTGGCGGGGGCCGTGCCGGTGCTGGTGGACGGCGGCGTCCGGCGGGGCACCGACGTGCTCAAGGCGCTGGCGCTGGGCGCCAAGGCAGTCATGGTACGTTGCGTACGCCGCTCCTCTCTCTCCTCTCGCCGAGACGAGCAAAGGACTTGGTGGGCATGCACGGGCTGTTCCGGAAGTTGCAGGTGACAGTTGGTTGGTTCGTTCTGACGAGGATGATCGCGCGTGCGTTTGCAGGTGGGGAGGCCGGTGTTCTACGGGCTGGCGGCGCGCGGGGAAGCCGGCGCGAGGCACGTGATCGAGATGCTGAACAAAGAGCTGGAGCTGGCCATGGCGCTCTGCGGCTGCCGGAGCGTTGCGGAGGTCACCAGGGCGCACGTCCAGACCGAGGGCGACAGGATCAGGGCCCTGCTGTGATCGAGTCTCTGAGTGAGGCTGCGACCCAGCAGCGACCATCGGGACGGACGAACTGAATCCATATATAACTAGGGGCCTTGTTTACTTTCAAAAAAATTTACAAAATATGAACAGTATTATTTATATTTGTATTTGATAAATATTATTCAATTCTGGACTAACTAGGCTCAAAATATTCATCTCGCAAATAACAGGTAAACTGTATAATTAATTATTTCTTTTATCTATATTTAGTACTACATGCATGTACCGTAAGATTTGATGTGACGAGGAATGTGAAAAATTTTACAAAATATTTTAAATACTGTAATATTTTCGTTTGTATTTGACAATTATTGTCCAACTATGAATTAACTAGGATCAAAAAATTTGACTCGCAAATTACAAATAAACTGTGTAATTAGTTATTTTTTATTTATATTTAATGCTAGTTTTTGGATTTTTGGTCTGAACTAAACAAGATCCTATAAGTTAAAAAAAAACGATTCCCGGGTAGCGAGCTACACAACGGATCCCTGATAAAATACCGCTGCCGCCGTGGCGCATGTCGTTTGGCCCCGCATCTACGCCACCGTTCGCTCACCACTGTAAAGGCCGCCCCAGCTGGACTCGTGCTCGCCGTCGCCGCCGCCACGCGCTCACCGGCCCGCGCGCCCCAGTCAGCCGTACCCGTGCTCGCCAACGCCGGCCGTCTCGCCTTTCCCGCGCTCGCCAGTCGCCACACGGCTGCAAGCTGGTCACCACCGCACGGGCAAGCCACCGCTGGCCGCCTCGCCCGTGCGGTGCCGCTCGGCCCTCGGCGCCTCGCCTCGGCCACGCCACGCACGGCCGGAACACGCCGCAGCGACCCTGGCGGACCAATGGGTTGGGCTGCGCCAGTGGGCTGTGCAGATCAATTTGTTCGCCCAAATCACCACCGTCCCTTCCTGATGCGGTGGGCCCCACGTCTCGTTCCTGATGGGTGGAGGCAGATTCGCAGATGGGTGTCGTTGGACGGCCCCACTACAGAGTCGCGGATGCTTCTGCTCTGCTTCGATTGAGGTTGCGCTATTGGCTGGTGACAAGATTTGGTTAAAATTTGTCCCCATTTTTTAGGCACAGAAGGTGTTTGCGGTTTGATACTAAGTGAGATTTAACGGTGTTCATTTGAGTTTAACGGCAAAGGGACAATAATGGCCCTAAGGGAACCAAAATTACAAACCAACGACAATGAAGGAAGTCTATAATTTTCATTCAATGGCACTAAGGCCTTGTTTAGATGCAAAAAGTTTTGGGATTTTGACACTGTAGCATTTTCGTTTTTATTTGACAAACATTGTCTAATTATGGAGTAACTAGGCTTAAAAGATTCATCTCGTGATTTACAAG
>Ga0182004_10004976_pt1 | contig 10780 bp, 5 predicted proteins | sample Sormic07211540_1_FD_120479 | JGI IMG/M metagenome (GOLD analysis project Ga0182004, IMG submission 120479) | Endophyte microbial communities from Sorghum bicolor roots, Mead, Nebraska, USA - 072115-40_1 MetaG | ecosystem: Host-associated > Plants > Roots > Unclassified | place: USA: Nebraska...
CAATTTCGTTTGTATTTGACAAATATTGTTCAATCATGGACTAACTAGGCTCAAAAGATTCGTCTCGTCAATTCCGACTAAACTGTGCAATTAGTTTTTATTTTTATCTATATTTAATACTCATACATACGTCTAAAGATTCGATGTAACGGGGAATCTGAAAAATTTTGCAAAATTTTTGGGAAGTAAACAAGGCCTGATTAGGCGCCTTTGCTTTTTTTAAATATCTATTTCATCAAATATTTGAATATATGCACGAAGTACTAAATATATTATAGATGACTATTTACAAAACTAAAAACATAGTTAGAAAATAATTTATGAAACGAATCTTTTAAATCTAATAAGTCTATAATTAAACACTAATAATTGTCAAATGAAATAAAAATATTATATTATTCTATTAAACTTTAACATCTCCAACCAAATACTCTTTGCTCGAGCAAACGATCGGTCGACGATGGACAGGTCCATAGCCTGCCATCGGTGGCCTAGCTTTGGCGTTGGCGTCGTCGCCGTCATCAGATCCGAGCACTTGCGGTGGTCGGGCCGGCGCGCGCGTCCAAACAATGCAAGGCGGAGCGGCCCCGGCGGCGTACGGGATGGTACGGCTGCACAGGAGGAGAGGACGGAAAGGGCCCGACACGGCCTGCGCCGGTGACCGAAATGGGATATAGGATACGCCACTGCTCAAGCTTGCACGGACGTCAATCAATCATGGCGGAGAGGTACATACGACTTGTTGTAGCTAGCTTTTGTTGCATGCCCATCGTTTATTTTGGCGCCATGCACGTACGCACAGTACCTGCCAAATCTTGGCTTGCATTGCATGCATAGCTTTTGGTTTTTGGGGGGCAGGCCCCAGGCGCGTCGTCGTCGTCGTCGGTGATATGATCCGGCCGCGCGCACTCGCACACAGTCGCACTGCTAGCTGCATGGTATAGTGGTGCGTTTCGTCGTGCAACACGTACTACGGCGCAGAAGAATTGATATATGGCATCCAGATCCAGAGATGATTATATGTCACGTACGGCAAGCCTGTATAAATGTACCTATCCGGCCTAATCATGCATGTCTCCACCTTTCTAGGCTGCAAGCCACGATGACTTTATTAGGTGTGGGCTTCTTTGATGCTCATCACTCATCAGGCCCTCTTCCACTGATAACAAAATCACCGCGACTTTGATTGCAAACAAAACTCAGCCTTGCTGCTAGTCATATATATAGGGGCTGTTTAGTTCCTAAAATTTTATAAAGCTTTTCAAAACTTCTCGTCACATCAAATCTTGTGGTATATGCATTGAGCATTAAATATAGATAAAAAGTAATTAATTATACAATTTGTCTGTATTTATTTACGAGACGAACCTTTTAAACCTAATTAGTTTATAATTAGACAATAATTATCAAATACAAAAAATACTACCGTAGCCATTTTACAAAAATTTATACAACTAATTGGGGCCATATATGCCGATATGCATGCATGCACCGGACGAGTCGCAAGTCACGCATTTTTTCGCGTAAATCACGGGATTCGAACCTGAGATTTTGCCCTCGCGCATAGCCTCCTCTACCACTCCACCTACCATTCAGTTATGTCTATATTAGAGTTTATTTTCCCATATATTATCCTAAACCGAGCATATATTGATTATTTAAGGCTCTAAACGGATTCTAATAGAAAAGTTGTCAACTATAAAGTTTTACAACTTTTCAAGATCTACGACTTTTGTATTGGTAGTTTCTCCATTCGAGGTCATTTACAAAATTTGAATTTTAAATTTGAGAAATTCAAACGTAGTTTTCGACGACAAGAAGACTTCGAATGAAAAACTAAACTTTTCGAGATCTACAACTTTCATTTTGATGGTTTTTTCAAACAAGGTCATTTGAAAAGCTTAAAAAAATCAATTTCAAATTATTTCTAGAGTCGGTTTGTAGAAATATGATTTTCACTCGCGGTTTCTTAGGAGAACCGCATGTAGAAATACATGATTTCTACAGGTGGTCTTGTTAGAAAAACCGCCTGTGAAAATTGATTTTCACAGACGATTTTTTAGTTGGGCAAGCCGATTTCTTTCTATATGCGTTGTTTAATTGAAACCGCATGGGTAAAAATTATATTCCACCGCCAGCGTAGTGCTTCTTTCGATTGTGCTCGGCGTTCCTAGTAGCTATAATTAAATGCATTGACCCTGACTTAAGATCTATTCGGACCCACTATTAGCATTAAAAATTAGTTACCTAATAATAGCTGCCATGTTTTAGCTAGCTAATTTTAAACATGAGTGTTATATGGTGACTCAAATCTTATACTCCCTCCATCCCGAATTATAATTCATTCCAAGAATCTTGAAAAGTCAAAGCATCTCAAGTTTGACTAAATTTATATGGTAGGATAATAACATTTATGATATCAACTAAGTGCTAAGTATCATTAGGTTTTTCATTAATTATATTTTCATAGTATATCAATTTGATGCCATAAAACTTTGTAGTTTTTTCTATAATTTTGGTCAAACTTGACATGCTTTGACTCTCTAAGATTCTTAGAATGACTTAGGCCTTGTTTAGTTCACCCTGAAATTTAAAAACTTTTCAAGATTCCCCGTCACATTAAATCTTGTGGCACATGCATGAAGCATCAAATATAGACGAAAACAAAATTTAATTGCACAGTTTATCTGTAATTTGCGAGACGAATCTTTTGAGCCTAGTTAGTCTATAATTGGACAATAATTGTTAAATACAAACGAAAGTGATACAGTGTCAAAATCCAAAATCTTTTCACAACTGAACAAGGCCTTACAATTTGGGATGGAGGGAGTACTTCATTAGAAGGTGTGTGTTATCATGATTTCTAGTTACAATTTTTTTTTTAAAAAAAAGACTTCTAGTTGCATTAGGACTTGAGTGTACTAGGAGAATGACTCCTACCTTGTATGAGGGCCTTGCAGGGGAGTATTATATAATCAAGGGTAGAGACTATAGGCATCAACCATGCCAACACAAGGTTTCATTCAAGGTTTGTAAGGAGCAATTATGAGTGCTCAAGAGAATTTGGTTAGATAGTTCTATTGCACTAAATTTTTGTATAGGGCAACAAATCAGTGGGTCATATACTAAAAGGTCAAGTAGCGTTTTAGAGAATGACAACTACTTTTAATCTTCTGGAGTTGTGCTAATAATAGAATTTGTGATCGGCTTTGTCAAAAACCCTAACCTCTTGTCGCGGTTGCTTTAACGCTGTCATCTAGGGTTTTCTACGTGATTCAACTACGTTGTTCTTGATATGGTGCAAGTTTGTGTCATACTCATGATATCCTTGATCCGAGGACTGTTTATTAGATTCTAACGAGGCCATTTAGATCAATATGCCAATAGATGATTTGATAGTGAGTTGAACATACATAAAAACTATTAGTACATATTAGCAGCTCCAAAACCACTAATAAAACTAATTAAGAACAGTTATCAACCTAGCTAATAATTAGTGGTCTTATTGGCGGATCTATTTAGATCCACTAGTATTAATTAAGTTTAGCTACTAATCTTTAGTGCTAATGGATTCACACATACCCTTGTATATATATACATAAAAATAAATGCATCTAGCTAAATCTAACTGCAGGCATATGTATTGTACGTATATTAATTCCTTGCAAGTCGCTAGCAAGCTCTTTAGAGCAAGTATTATAGCAGGTTGTAAGCCAGCTAAATGCTGAGGTGGAGGAGAGAGAAGAGGAAAGAGAGTAAAAGCAGGCTGTAAGCTAAGAAAGTCTCTGAGACAAACAAGTGGGTCATGTATTAATAGTGATGAGCTATAACCATTATATAAGTGGGCGGTAAGAAAACTATAAAAAAAATTTATAGCCAGGAGCTAGCTGTATTATAATACTTCCTCTTACACACAATCCCCGTTCCACTGCATGTATCGGTCCTTGATTCCATGATTCCTAGCTACCTAGTTAGAGCTAGCCTAGCTATAGGTACTATGCACCTCCAAACCTTCACAAAATATTGCGATCATCACAGAATTTTTTTAGAAAATACAAGAACATGTGCAAGTCTAGCTAGCTAGGATCTGGGGTCGTTCAATCTCTATAATTTTGTTTTGAGCATTTTTTTCCTCACAGAACCAAATATATAGCGCGAAAGCATACATGAGAGAGATATTTTCAAACACTGCTAGTAGACATATATATAGTTATGAATTGATTGTTCAGTTAGCTAGACCTTTTCTCTATGGACCGGCCGACACGCACACATGAACACTACGTATGTGATCCGTGCAGATCGAGTCGGTACTCAGCAGGATCTGGTCATCTGGAAGAAAGCTGCATGCACCGTACCTCGCAGGACATGCATGTCAAACAAAATGTTTCCTCACTTCCCTTCACATGAGAAATAATTAATTACACAGTTTATTTATAATTTACGAGACGAATCTTTTAAAACTAGTTAGTCCATAATTGAACAATATTTGTTAAAAATACAAACGAAAGTGTTACAATATTTATTTTAACCAAACAAGACGTAAGCCTTGTTTAGTTCATCTAAGAACCAAAAACTTTTTAAGATTTTCCGTCACATCAAATTTTGCGGCACAAGCATGGAGCATTAAATATAGATAAAAAATAAAAATTAATTTCACAGTTTGTCTGTAAATAACGAGACGAATCTTTTAAGCCTAGTTACTCTATAATTAAGCAATATTTATTAAATAAAAACGAAAATTAAAACTATATAGTATTAAAATCTAAAAAAAATTCACATCCAAACAAGGCGCTACACCAAAGCGCACGCATCCGGACGTGATGATGCATGCATGCGTATACTAGTGGCAGAAGCAAAATCTTTCTACAAGAAACTTGCACCAGCTCGCTCTCTGCACATACAGTACATATCTCTGGATGTACGGGTACAATGCATGGATGCATGTGTGTGGCAGTGTGGGCGGCGTTGCAGGTTGCGAGTTTGGGATCTTTGACTCGCGCGCCGCTCAGATAAAGACGACATGCGGATGCAAGCAACATGTTTCACAGAAGGATATTCTCTGGATTTGATTGGATGGTTGGATCTTGTTTGTATCTTGGTTGAAATAAAGATGAATAAATGAATTATTCATGGCTTCATGGGCGACAAATTTCATCGCTACTTACATTACTCCCTCCCTCAGTCCCTCCCTCCGAATAAGAATTCTGGCTCCTAAGTCTTTGCCCCCATTTTTTAAAATAAATGCAATTTTAGCTAGTATATAGATATTTGCATATAGGCCCCACTTATAGTACCGCCCCGATCTATAAGTTTACATCCACAGTAAGCACCATGGGCTGGGTGCAAGCGAGCAGGCTCTATGGATGGTGGGAGGACATGGTGTGCAAGGTGGCAGCCGATGTTTCAATTGGCTAGGGAGAAGTAGGAGAAGAAGGGATGTGAGAGGGAGGGGGGTGTTTGTGACTGAGACCCATATATCCCACGTGACGGATCTTGACATATATGTTATTGTCAATGTTTGATGACCGGCGACACGTCACGGAGTTACCAGGATGGTAATTGAAGGCATTTGGAGTATGCAAAATTCGATGGTAAACACGAAGACAATAATTTATACTGGTTTAGGCCGTTGAATAGCGTAATACCCTAGTCCAGTTAGACATGATGTCTTTGTGTTGAGTTGTTATGTATATACGATGGATTGTAAAAGGGGTGCACTCTTACCTCTATATAGTCTAGAGGATAGGACATATTGTTCTAGTCCTAATCGGTTACAATAGAAGAGTCCTACTTCTATTACAAAAGCTAACATTCCTAGTAATCCGACTAGGTCGGTCCTTTATGGCTCGGTGATCACGCCTCTTTGTTCCGTGTCTTCAAGCAGACCATGACCCGACCCATGGCGAGTAGTCGGTGTAAGGAACCATCCTAGTTATCTCATTCTTTCAACCAAACAATAAAACAAAAATAGTTTTACCTCTCTAATTAAACGTATACATTAACTAGCGTATCCCTAAAATTAGGGATGGAACGGACCTAAAATTAAGGAGCTAGCTAGTGCTAACACGTATAATATGTAATGCTTAGGGTATGATTGGTTGCCTATATATATATATATATATATATATATATATTAGCATGTATACCTGCTCATGTGTTTGGTTGTCCGTATACGCTATCATGTAGGCTTGCACATTGGTCAATGTGCACATAAAATAAAATATTCTTATCATCCATACCTCCACAAAATATAAGACGACAACTAGAATATGGAGTTGACTACATGCAACGAAATATAAACAATCAGATACAATTTTATCAAATACAGCTGTGGCTTGAGTGTGTAGAACTAACAAACGCCAAGACAATGTGTGCATACTTTTATATTGGCTTACGTTATGCTGCATGAGGTCTTAATGCATGCTAAGACTAATGCGAAGCAACCAAAGGACTCATATAGATCTCCCTAGGTAGGTGGGGGTATATTGCATTGTGAGTTAGTCATCACATGAAAAAAGGGTGACAAATATGCTTTTGATTTATCGACAAGTGGCGCGATATGCAATCTGTAGAGCCTAGCGTTCCCGGAAAACCTCTACTCTCACCGATTGCAAGTAGTCTAGCAGTATCTTGCTCATTAGGCAATCTCATGTACGGTCCAAATACCTCAACAACAGCTGTGGCAAACCTTCTCAAACTTTCTAGAGTAGTACTCTCCCCAATTCGTACATAGTCATCTGTAGCATCAGCCGCTACACCATAAGCTATCATCCGAAATGCGGCCACCACCTTCTGCAAACAAGATAGTCCTAAGGTACCAGCTGCATTTCTCTTTTGCACAAAGTAGTCATCATGCTCCTCAACCGCATTCATTATACGAACAAACACATGGCGCCTCATTCGGAATCTATGGCACAATACAAATTAATTTTTTTAGATAAAGACAATAGAAAGTAATTAGCCATACATATAGTATATGTACAAAACAAAATTCATAGTACGTGGAAAAATTAAAAACCTGCTCCTGAAGTGGTCCGGCCCATACGTAGGATCATCTGAGAAATAGTCTTGAAAAAGTTTGGAGTGCCCAGATTGCCTATCTCGATCCAATACACGATGTCCCTCGATAGATCCTCGACGATTTGGTTCATTGTCATTGACCCCTCCAACTATGTGCGCAGCAGTATATAAATCATCCTCATTGTCTGAAGATGAGGACTCAAATATTTCATTCTCTACAAATGTATCGAACTCATCTTCAGAATCCATCATTGACACAACTTGTAGATGGCTGCAATCAAGGCCCCGTGCAGGCTGCCGCGTGGCCAACAGCGACGTTGCTATGGCGGCGGTCTGCCACCATGATCAGGCTGCTGCGCGTGTTGCCCCTTGCCGCTGTGCCGTGCGGCCGTCGAGTGCTTTGCCTAGCTAGCAGATCCGGCTTCAAATAGATGAAGGGTTGCAGAGTTCGCTTGCGGTGTACGAGCCAGACCGGATGCGGTCGATGCGATCCAAAAAAGATGGGAGATCAGCTGACGTGGCATGACTTTGAATATAGAGAGTCTTAATTTAGACAATCTGCTGGAGTACTCTAGTTTTATCAAGTAAAACTCATTATACAAAATAGCTAAATGGCTAAATTTAGATAATTAGTTTAGATAATCTCTTGGAGATGCTCTAAGCTTTCGTGTGAGGCATTGTTTAGTTACACCAGAAATCTAAAAACTTTTGAAGATTTCTCGTCACATAAAAACTTTAGCATGTGGAGCATTAAAATATTAAATATAAATAAAAAATAATTAATTATATAATTTATTTGTAATTTGTGAGATAAATTTTTTGAATTTAGTTAGTATATGATTAGACACTAATTACGGTATTCAAAAACTTTTCGCTAGGCCTTGCGTGGGAGATCCTGCACGATGGGATCTTGTGTGGTACAACACCGGCGGGGGTAAAGCCTGCAGCAGGCAGAGAGATCTGAATCGCTGGCTGCTAGCTCCTGCGCGGTCGCTTTCATGGAAAAAAAACGCTTCTTCGTCAGCTCACATGGATCATATGCGTGCATCATAGATCATAGATGCACTGATATGGTCACATAGGTCATATGCAGGCACATCACCCACGCTGTGCATGATATCGACGTGCATGAAGGCACCACCATGCATGTAGACCCTCATCATAGTTTTTTTTTGACAACGATATATATTATATATTAAGCAGCTATTTTACAGAAAGGTCCTCTAAGGAAGACCAAATTACATCTGGGTCCAAAGACCGGCTACAACGAAGGCGACCCTCATCATAGTCGATGGCCTAGCTAGTATCGCGAACGGTATGACATACATGCATGAAAAAGGCACCACCATGCATGTAGACCCTCATCATAGTAGCTAGCTGAATGCATGCATGCTGCATTCCACACATAGTACATGTGTAACGTACATTTGATGATCTATGTACTACTGGTACTAGTTTCTAGCCAATTCTTATACTCTATCTATATACAAAATGGCCAAACGGGCTGTGTACCGTGCATGCCCGGCCAGCGCGGCTTGTTGTTGTCTTAGCTTGTTGCATAGATAGACGAGGAACAAAGGTTGTTCCAAAGATTCTGATGATCTCCATCTCCATCACGTACGTGGAAGAAATTAAAGGTTGTAACTTGTAAGCTAGTATCCATGCAGGATGGGCCATGAAGCAATGCAAATATATATAGTATATGTTATATGATCTTTTGTAGATAATGGATAACAATCCGGCCTCTACATCCGAGGATGTACACAGCTCATTATTACAGAAACTTGGATTAAATGAAAAAGAGAAAGCCATAGTCTTATAGAACGACCAGGACGCTAGTTTAAACAATATAAATGTTTCCATCATTTATTGGAAATCTCTAAAGCAATGACTTCTAATTTGTGGCTCATCATCGAGAGTGCGTCCTAGGCTTGCTCTTCACGCTGCGATTGGGCCCAAAAGCGTAACCAGTACGCTCCCCTGAAAATGACCTGCATAATAGAGTTAGATTGTATTCTATTAAAAACAACATCATTACGACATCTCCAAATAGCTCAAAACATAGCAGCCACCCCCACCCAAATCAAATTTCTAATCTTTTTATTTTGATTAGATAGCCAATTACCAAATATGTGGCTGATTGATCTAGGTTGAGTCAGGTTAGTAGCATAAAAGATAAATCTCCAAATCATTTTGGCAAGGGGACAGTCTAGCTAGAAATAAATGTTGAATAGTTTCATTTCCATTACAGCTGACTCTCTTTCCAATTTTTCCTGGCTAGGTTTTCTTTGATGAGGACGACACCCCTTTGCAGGAACCAAAGAAATTTTTTTTATTTTTAGAGGTACTTTTATCTTCCAGATCATCCTATGACGAGAAGGTATATTTGTATCTATAAGATGGAGATACAGGGACTGGACAGAGAATAAACCTAATCTGGTTAAACTTCATCTGAAATAATCCGATCCATCCACCAGTTCGACATGAGAGATATTTGCTACTAAACTAAGCTATTCTGTAAGTTTATTATCCACCAGAGCTCTCCTAAAAGAAATGTTCAGTAGGTAAGTGCTTATAACCTTTGAGACTATAGCGTGAGGATCTCTCACTATATTATGTAAAGATGGATAGCGAACTTTTCAGATTGGTGATGAGATCCTACAGCTCGACCGGCGAATCTTTTTGCGCAGCCAGCGTATGTGTTCATCAATATTGGTCTCTTAATTAATAATTCTGTCTCAGCTTCTTTGTGATACTCTAGCTAGCTGGATCTGCATATCAAAAGTGTACGTATACGTGTCTTCGTCCGCCTCAGTCAATAAGCAACGTCGTCGTTATCGGTCTCCTCCAAGATCCACTTGCATTAATTGTCAGATCATTACAACACACCTATGTACTGTATGTCTGTTTATAGGCCTTGTTTAGTTCCGAAAAGATTTCGGATGTCGCTAGTATAGCACTTTCGTTTTTATTTGACAAATATTGTCCAATCATAAACTAACTAGGATCAAAAAATTCGTCACGTGATTTACAGACAAACTGTGTAATTAGTTTTTGTTTTCCTCTATATTTATTGCTTCATGCATGTGAGGTAAGATTCGATGTGACGGGGAATCTTGAAAACTTTTTGAATTTTGGGTGAACTAAACAAGTCCGTCAATAAGCATCATGCATGATCTCTTGATGGATCGCCACAATCTAGCAATATACTGTATGTCTGTTTGACGACGATTGATCCAGCATGTGACACTTCTCGTCAGCACGTCTTGTCTTGACCGATCTCTTGATGAGTCGTCGCGACGAGATCTAGCTGGTAGAGAGAGATCAACTAATAACGTTAACGTGTCAAGACCCAAGTAGCTAGCTAGATCTCCTGATCCATCTGCACAGATTTGTACATCCACATCGAATCATGGATGATCGATCGTTCGATCGTCTCGAATGTTGACGTGGGAGAGCTAACACGTAATCTCTCCTTATTTTAGGTTTCGTGCCACAAATTTGACTCGATTTATAGAAAATACGTGTAATATTTATATCTCTAAATAAATTTGTTAAAAAACTAGACTTAAGGATCTTTCCAATGATATTAATTATATATTATAAATATAAATATTTTTATTATATATATAGATAAAGTTATTTTTCGGGAAGCGAAAACAACACTTATTTAAGAACTGAGGGAGTGTATATATATATATATATATATATATATATATATATATAATATAATGCATATCGGAAGAGCACACGTGTTAAC
>Ga0182004_10004977_pt1 | contig 10780 bp, 7 predicted proteins | sample Sormic07211540_1_FD_120479 | JGI IMG/M metagenome (GOLD analysis project Ga0182004, IMG submission 120479) | Endophyte microbial communities from Sorghum bicolor roots, Mead, Nebraska, USA - 072115-40_1 MetaG | ecosystem: Host-associated > Plants > Roots > Unclassified | place: USA: Nebraska...
CGCCTGCGCCTGCGCCACCGGCGGAGCCGGCCTCGCCGGAGCGCGAGGCGGCGCCGGGCGTCGCGCCGGCTCCGAGGGCCGCCGTCGCGGCGGAGGTGAGGTGGAAGGGGCCCAGGGCCTCGGCGCTCGGCTCGCTGCGGCGTGCCGCGGTCAGGCGCAACCGCACGCGGGAGGACGCCGGGGCGGCGTGGGAGGAGGAGTTCGAGAGCGTCGTCACCCTCGCGGCCGCGTCGCAGCGGGAGGGCGCCACGTTCCACCCGTGGGAGCTCGCCTTCTGCGTCTTCAGCGTGAGCATCTCCTCCTCCTTGGATTGGATTCTCTTCTACTCTCTGCTAATGTTGTTCATACTCCAAATAACAAATGCAGCGAACTATATAGTGTGTATCAATAGACGGTTTCGATGTTCCCCTGATGGTTATTTGCATCATTTCCTACTTGTTTGACTCTGTCCGGTAGAATTTTTTTGTTCAGAGTCTGGTTGCTTAACTCCCCCCACCCACCACACACACACTTATGGGTTTTAGTTGGATTTGGAGCTAAATCCTAACGGTTTGAGTTCCTATTCCGAGGTCCAAACAGGCACTACGTTTAAGTAAGAAATTCTGATCAGGGTATCCTGTTTATCCATTTTGATTCTACTTTCATGTTTTTGTTCCTCTTTGCCCTTTTTGCAGTTGACACTGATGTGTGTGTAGTCCCACCTATCTATTCTGTTAAGTGATTAATGTTTTCTAATTGCTTAACCTTTCATGTGTCTGTGTGTAACGTAACAAGTACTACTATGTGTTTTACTTCTCTTGTAAACTAGTAGGAGAAATAATCCACTCACATTTCATTTCAATCAAAAGGAAAAATACACGAGTGGTTTCTGATGTCATATGGTCCATGATTAGTGGTACGAAAGAATTCTCTGTATCCATATTCCTGTTAGTATGGAGCAAGTTTATCTTCCTGACAGTAACATTTTACCTTGATAGTTTCCTTGTTAAGGCAATCAGAACATTTTTATATGTTAGCTTTGGAAGTATCGTCCCTTGGCAACTGTATATTTCTTTTGAGCTGATTTCATCTTTGCAAGCAAGTCTGATCTTCCTTCTCCTTATTTCTTCGGCACAGGATATCAACAAAGGCCCAAAGAATAAACCATCAATTCTAGGAACTGTTTCTCTCAATCTCGCAGATTATGCATTGACGGCCGGAGAGACGATTGAGATAATTCTTCCATTGTCTGTACCTGGTGGTGCACCTGAACCAGCCCCATCCCTTCATGTGAGTATACATGTGAAGTAGAAGTTCCGGTTAACAGTTGTCCTTCAAATTTTGGAAAAAAAAACTTCTACTTTAGTATACCATGTGACCTTTGATCTTATTTTTGTGCAGCTCACTTTGAGTATGGTGGAACTAAGAGCTTTTCAAGAAACATCTGATGCATCACAGCGACCTGCCGCAACCTTGCCATTGTCCCCATCATCTGGTGATTCTCTTCCTGGAGGAAAAGATGAGGTTTCGGTTATTAAAGCAGGGCTGAGGAAGGTGAAAATTCTCACAGATCTGGTGTCAACACGAAGGCCTAAGAAGACTTGCCAAGATGAGGAAGGTGGCGAAGATAAGTTCTATGTTAACAGTGATGGTGCTGAATATCCATGTGATACCGAGTCTCTTGATGACGATCTGGATGACATAGTACAGGAAGATGAATTTGGAGATTCAACTATCAGGAAGTCATTCAGTTATGGCTCTCTGCAGTCTGTCAACTACGTTGGTGGCCTAGTTTATGCCCATGCAAAGATTGATGGGGAGCATGAGGACTGGATATATTATAGTAACCGAAAATCTGATGCCGGTTTCCATCTAGAGAAAGTGTTGCCATCAACCACAGAGACTGGGTTGTTAACTGCTAAGCGCAGTATACTTCCTTGGAGAAAGAGGAAACTGAGTTTACGGTCACTGAAGGCTAAAGGTGAACCTCTGTTGAAAAAGGCATATGGCGAAGAGGGAGGTGATGATATTGACTATGATCGACGCTTGCTAACATCTTCCGATGAATCTGTTTCAGAGGTAAATGTTCCCTCCTATTTTTAGCATTATAAAACAAGTTATCACCATATTTCATGAATTCATTTCAGTTTCTTGATATTTATTTTAAGCAATGCATTTTTGAATTTCAGGGATCAGGAAATGGATCAGCTAACGGTATGGTGTCAGAATTTGGTGATGACAATTTTGTCATTGGAAATTGGGAGTTGAAGGAGATAATTAGCCGCGATGGCCATATGAAGCTTTCATCCCAGGTGTTCTTTGCATCAATAGACCAGAGAAGTGAGCGAGCAGCTGGGGAGAGCGCATGTACAGCACTTGTGGCTGTTATTGCAGACTGGTTCCAAGCAAATCAGAATATGATGCCTATCCAGTCACAGTTTGACAGCCTTATCCGTGAAGGATCGCTGGAGTGGAGAAACCTTTGCGAGAACGAGACATATAGAGAGCGTTTTCCTGACAAGCACTTTGATCTTGAAACTGTCCTTCATGCCAAGATTCGCCCACTGACAGTTTCCCCCAGCAAATCTTTTATTGGATTCTTCCAGCCCGAAGGCAATGATGATATGAGTGGTTTTGACTTTCTTAATGGTGCCATGTCATTTGACAACATCTGGGATGAGATTGCCCAGGCAGCAGAGTTCTCATCTAGTGAGAACCCTAACTTATACATAGTAAGTTGGAATGACCACTTTTTTCTACTCAAGGTTGAGCATGATGCATATTACATTATCGATACCCTTGGAGAAAGGCTCTATGAAGGGTGCAGCCAGGCATACATTTTGAAGTTTGACAACAATACTACAATTCACAAGGTACCTGGGGAAAAGAAACCTTCTAGCCCTGACTCAAGTGATCCATTGAAGGATTCTTCAGGTTCTGAGAGCTCTTCAACTGACCAGGACAGTGAGAATGATACTGAAGAGGACGTGCTTGTGTCGAAGGGCAAGGAATCATGTAAAGAATTCATCAAGAGTTTCTTGGCAGCCATACCAATCCGGGAACTACAGGTGGACATCAAGAAAGGACTGATGGCATCAACCCCATTGCACCACCGCCTCCAAATTGAGTTCCAGTACACTCAGTCATCCCCAAAAGAGACTGCATCAGCCAATCAGCTTCTTACCATGGATGCCCCGTTTGAGTTCTCATGGCCTGAGCCACCACCAACAATGGAAGTTGCACTAACACCTGCCGTCTCTGTTGTATAGCTTGTCAACCATGGTGGCCAAGAACCCAAGACATGACGACGGTCTGCCCTGATGTTCAACATCGAGAACCCCTTTTTCCTTGGTTCCCTGCATGAAGAGGAACCTAGATGAAGATTTTGGTTCTTCGGTTTGTACTAATTTGTTTAATATGAACTGACTACTATGGGTTATCCCCCCTCCAGGACATAGGAGCATTCTACCTGCTTTTTGTATAGAGGTTGTATGATCCTATCTTCCCTCACCTGCTGGGTTGTAATCTACTAATCTTTTGGAACCGTGTATGACTAATCGAGGAGGAATTTCCCTTTGTTATAATGAACTAGAGACCGGATTATCTGCAGATGTAACACGATAATACGTTCCCAACAAGCATGAAGCTACGAGCTGAGTCTGCTAGTTGGAAGCAGCATATGCCTGCACATTTTGAGTGCTTTGTGTGCTATGTTTCTCAGAGCCTATGTTTGCTGCTGTGGCCAAAATTATGACTCTCACGCTGTTAACTGAAGTTCCTTGATGATGCGTTTGCCAAAATCTGTAAAAGCAGCAGCACATAAAACGCTGTTCGGTTCAGTAGTCGGATCCAATCCGCGTGATAACTGCAAGTGCATTTTTCAGAGAATGCACCCACGAGTTGCTGACGATATCCACTTCTTTTTGGGGGGGATTGACATGTGAGACCACGAGCTCGGTTTGATGCCTCACGATTGTTCTGTGCACAGCTTCCAACTCGTTAATTCTTTATAGCGACTAGCGAGTAGCCAAAGCGCGAAGACCATTGGGAGTTCATTTTATACGGAAAACGAAATGGTGACAAAAGAATGCTCTGTACTTCCGTACAACATACAGGTCGTTCATAGCTGCTCATACAACATCTTTGGTCAGAATATGAATGTTCATCTAAGATGTGAACATCATTGCACGCGTCCAATGAATGCCCATGATGCATGCATTGGATTGGAAATATATATAATCTTTGACTATACCCGCTGCCACTTTGTCCAAACAATCCTATTGTAATCTTGTGGATTGAGATGAGCTGGACATCATTTTTTTTACTATACCCACGACACGCAAAAGCTTTTGATGTACTTGATACTGGTGTGCACGATATGATGTATTTCCTTCACTTTATAAGATCTCATGATTCTTGCAAGTTGCAAAAATCCTTGACCAGAAAAACAGAGCTGCATGGAGCTGTAGTTCGTCACGATAAAGCCACAAACAGATCTCGCAACCACCAGAACAAAGAGATCAGCCTGCCTTACAGATAGATTGGATTCGTAGGAACGTGAAGTAGGTTCAGGAAGATGATGAGTCTACCTTAGCTCCATCTGCAGCTATCGGTCTGGCCAACCAACCTCATCTGTGCTTCACCCACGAAACTGCCTTTCTTTTAACAAGAATCAATGAGCTATCATAGAATATCAAAAGAAAAAAAAAAGACTCAAGGAATGATGCTGAAATTTCATAGTGCACATGATCATTGGACTAGCTTACAAGTCAAGAATGATCATTGTTCCAAGGGCTCTTTGGCCCTGAAATGAACCTATACAACAGCTGCTTATGAAGCAAGCCTTAGTTAGCAAGAGTGAATTCCTTAGATTTCCAGTTGAGCGAACTGCAATAGCTGCAAACTTCAGGGAAAGATTTCCTTTTCCAAGGGCAATGAAAGATCATTGGATTATGGACATAATTCAGACACGAGTTTCACAACTCCCTGCATCGGCGCATCATTCTGCATTGAATTGAACGTCAAAATCAAATTACATTAGAACAGGTGTAAAACTACAATAACTTGGAGGAAACAGATAAAATTGCAACATGCTAAGCCATGTCTCACCAGATATACAATGTCAAATGAGCTAGAGTAATCCTTCAAAGATTTCTCAATGTTGGCATTCCTGGAAAATCAGTTCAGCATTACTTGATGCACAAATCTGTATAGAAACAAATTTTTTGGGTGGTCGATAATAGACAGAAATTAGGAAAAATACAAAGAGAAACACTAATCAGCTTAGTTGACTTGAGCAGACTTAAAAATGGTAAATATCACTGCTACTTTGAATGAAGCAAGGCAATCAAAAAGTTACTAACAGGAATCCAACAGCAATCCTGTTTTCATAGTTTAAACCATCAGACATCCCCAAGTCCCCAATGTGATCGCCAAGTAGCAGCACATTGGTCCTTTTCTTCACCAATGAATAGTCATCAATAAATCCATTTGGATCCCCAAGATTGCCATGCACTGGAGCAGCCATGTCCAAGGCATGCTCATTTTTGTTTAGAACGTGAATTGTTTTCCCTGCATTAGGCCTTTGTTAGTTTCTATCAGAAGACAGGCAATAGCATACATTTTACCCAATGACTGTAACCAAGCAATCAATTACTTATATACCCCCATGGTAAAAGATAGTCAAGGGAAAAAAGGGATCCACCAATCCACAAGGACAGGTATATGTACCAATTAAAAGTAAATCTTAAAAAAGATGTCCGTGTGACAACAAGTAACAGCAAGGCCAAGAATTTCCTTGAGTAAGCAACTATCGAAACATGAAATGACCCTTTTTTTTCTTTTCTTTTCTTTTATTTTTTTTAAAAAATCTTATATCCATACATAGAATTCATGATGAATAAACATCACTGCAAATAGAAGATTATGATGATTAAAAATTCACCTTTAAATGCTACAAGACGGCCTTCTTCGTTAAACACCATCCTGTTGGAGACAATCTTGATGTTCTTGAATGATTTGTGTAGTTTCTGCCGGAAGACCTAATGGAGCAGCGGGATGTGTCAGTGTCAGTAAGCAATTAAATTCATCACAACATATGTTGAATCATTCCTTTTCATAGCTTACCTCTTCAATTATGTCTGCAAGTCCTGCAGAAAATACCAGCACTGGGATATCTCTCTCCTGAAATTATAATTGAAAGTCTTAATCTTAATTAAACATTCACTTAAATACTTATCAATTAGTTCTTCTCCATCCTGAAAATGTTGTTGCCTTGCCCCAGGTAAGCCCATTTTGATCTAGCCACAATATCCACATTGTCACCTACACTACGTCACTACACATAGGACATGAAGGATGAAAAAAGAACTATGCGTCACAGAATTCTAGGAAATGGTCTCTTCACTAGAAGTTTTTCTGCCCTAAGGAGATAAGCATAATATGTTACTATAAATTCATGAAGTATATATGAAATGTGGTGCATCCAATCAAATCAGCAAGAGTAAGTTTGAGGATCCAGATGCATAACAGTCAAAGTAGGGAAATCATTTGATGACATAAATTTAAGAACAAGTTCAAACATTGAGGGTTGAAATCCCAACTAGCCTACTTCTTCACATGCACAGCAAAACTCACTTCAACAAGACAACAAGAAGAATTCTGCAGAAGGGCAGGTAACAACATAGCAAACTTCAGTCAATACTACATACTTCAGTCAATACCCAAAACTATATAAAAAAACTTCACAAATGAGAGCACCACAAATTTGCAGCCTTTCAGTTTGACAAACTGGTAAGAGTGAAAGAACTGGAGATCAGAATCACTCTAAAAGGAAAAGGACAACACAGAATAAAAAGAATTATTAGGGTGGCATCAAAAGAAAATAAGGAAGGGAGAAATAAAGAAGGTTTTGCATGCTTCAAACTTTTTATGAAGCAGCTTAACAGTTAGTTCTTTTACTTATAGCGACATAGGTAAAGGTATTGCTGATCTTAATCCATACAGAACAAAAAGGGTATCTAGGCATGTCCGATAAAAGTTTACTAAATATAGCGACAGCAACAATAGAGAAGGCTTTGATAAACGAAAATCAAACCTCCAGGTACTCAAAGAGCTCCACTACACCCTCTCTGAAAGCAATTGCGGCATCAGAGACAGATTTTGTGATATCTTCTAATGTAAGACCACCTTCAATAAGGAGACCATGAGTCTTCTCCCACCTGTAGCACACAACAACTTCAATTGTAAGCGACTCAGCTCCTGCTGTTGAAATATATAATTTGGTTCATGACTTCATGTTGCATTAAAAGTTTAAACCAAATGGCATACAACTGATGGTAGGAACCAGGCTCGTCCTAGAACTAATAGTATGAAGAAAACCTTTCAGTTTTAAGTTCTGTTGTAAATGTTTTCACTTTTCAGGTGCCATGGTACACAAGAAAGCCCACACTTCAGTATGTTCAGCTGCTGCGACAAACAGAGTCCCAGACTATCAGAAATGAAAATATACATAGTAGGCTTAATGGTCATACACTCATACTAGAACTACGTGGGTTGACATTAAATAAAGAATGATCAGTCAAGATTCACCATTGCTAGACAGCTCTTCTGCATTTAACAATCTTATATCCATGTTACTGGGTCCAGAGTCAAGCACTACGCATTTCGAATATGCTTCCACTACCACAGATTCTACCAATACAACTCCAGCAATAGGGTGACATTTTATTATCCACATAAGAAGAATGAACACTGTAAGAACACACTTCACTCACAATAATCTACATGCCAGCTAAAACATAGATATTCATTTATAGTGAATTAGGACTTAGCACCATTCTTCCATGAGCTTGGCCTTCTCCGGAAGTGGAATATCGGGGCAAATCTCGATGGGGTGGTAGTGCTGGTACAACGCCTCCCTCTTGGCGTCGTACTCCTCGTTCCCTTGCCTGAGCAGCCCATGGCTACCTGGCACCCAGAAACAGAGACACGGATAAACCACTCAACACATCCAAAATCTTAATTACTAGAACCTCCGAAAACTTGTGTAACAGAAGCAAAAACGTACTCTGCCCGCGGGCGCCGTCGTACCAGTATCGCGTGAGCGTGCCATCGAAGTCGGCGATGACCTGAGAAAATGGCGATCCTAGTTAGGATTCCACATACCAAGGAAGCTAAAAGCCACGCGGTATTAAGAACGAAAGGGGTGCCTACCTGGAGCTTGGCGGGTCCGGCGGCACGGATGTCTGCGACCTTGCGGGCAAGAGTAGTGGGGTCGGCGACGACGGAGTCGGAGGACATGGCAGCGGTGAGGAGGCGCGGGAGGCGGTGGCGGAAAGTACAAGGAGGTGGCGGCCCGGCGGTAGGGTTCCGGCGGCGAGAGGCACGCGAGAGGTGGAGGAGGCGGCGGAGGAGAGGGCACGGGGACGGTGAGAGCAGGGGCGGGTTCGTCATGGGCCGCATTTCTGAGTGATGGGCCTGAATCGGTCGGTGGACCAAGGAATTTAGGCCCTGGCAAGATTGTCGTTTAGCTGATTCGCTTTATGGGTTTGGACTACAGCCCAAATAATTTTTTTCCAAGGTTTCTAAGGACACCTCCCATAATAATTTATGAGTTAGCTCAGAGCATATATTATTTTGTATTTTGATACTTTTTAGTTCAAATTATAAGATGTTTTGGATATATATATATATATAGTGTATACTCCCTCTTTCCTAATATATAAGGTGCAACCACTTTTTATTCAAGTCCTACAATACAAGACGTGCTCTCTTTATCTCTCTTCTAGAAGCGTTTGTATCCATGAAGTAGTACTAGCATTGCGAGCGAGAATTAAATGTGTTCCTTTGTGTGGATCAAAGGTAGTTTACACCTTGTATACTAGGACCAAGGGAGTATTCAAGTGCACAATAAAATGTAGGTATCTAGAAAAGCCAAAATATCTTATAATTTAGAACAGAGAGAGAGTAGAAGAGAAAGAAAAACTATATGTTGATCAAGATCTAGTCTCGTACATATACTCCAAGATCATGTAGGTTTGTAATGTGGGGCTTACTCATATCATGGGAGATTTGTGCTTGTAACAATGGAGGGGACAAAAGAGAAGGAAATTTGGGGAAGGGAGACTTGTTAGGCTAGCCTTGGCCAAGCCCAAGCTAACCAGCCCATGCTTTTCCTCTTCTAGATTGACACCTCTACCTTATCATGTTCTTCCTCTGCAAGCCAACCAACTCTTACTTCCTCATGTCCCCCTACTCATTCCCTTCCTCTCCCATGACTATCCATCTCTATAGCACCAAAACCTTAAGGAGAACTAGCAAAGTAGATCGATAGCAACAAGAGGAGCAAGAGGATGATATGAGGTGCTGATCTATACGGGAGGGTGGTAGGTCAGCGCCATGATCATGAGCTCGAGTATGGACTAGAATACGACAAAAAGAAGTAAGGATAAAAAGGGGTAAGTGCGCTACATTGGCTATAGATGACCAGTTGAACCCGCGAACGCTGCACCTAATATGGTATAGGCACAGGTGCCAAATCACACACGTGAGTCTCATTGGGTCCCATCCTGAAATGAATAAGGATGGAGTATGTGTGCTAAATCGCACTTGCATGGTTCCTATTAAGGCCCCAAAATACAAGGAACGTCCCATGTAATACAATCATGATGATATAATAATAACATATATTTGGCACCTAAGTATCCATGTCTAGATTCTAACAATATGTTTGGCACCTAAGTTTCCAAGTCTAGTTGCTAACAACATGTTTGGCACCTAAGTACTATTTTTAGTACATTTTAAAACTATATAATATATAATTACATGGCACCTATGTTGTGGATGAGTGGATATGTGATTTATAGATAACATACTTCGCTTCTTTTCAATTTTCTATAATTATTAATACAATGATATATTACTTGTGAGATTGCATTAGATTTGTCTAAATAGGTGATGGAAATCATTGACAAAAAGCACCGAAGTTTCTTACGAGTAAAGCGTGATAAGGTTAATAGAGACACAATTGTTTGGTTGCTTGGAAAAGGTGTAGCAGCCGATCCAACTTGGGGGTCTGGCATTCACAACTTAGAGAAATTAGGATGGATGCTTCACATCAGATGGCTATGTCTTGAGAAAATAGATTCATCACGCGTTTGGACTGGGTTAGCTTAGCTATTCAGGTTCCCCACAATGCCCGAGCACTGTTTAGTGTGGCTATGGAGTCTATTATAGGCGATGGGCAGAATACCAATGGCTAACACAATTCCAAACACAAGCCATCAAACATTGCGAACAGGCTTGATGTAGTATTTTTAACTATGACTTTTCAAACCAGCGAACAGGCTTGATGTAGGACTTGGACCTTGTTTAGTTTCTAAAAAAATTTGCAAAAAATTTCAGATTCCTCATCACATCAAAGCTTACAGCACATGCATAGAGCATAAAATATAGATAAAAAATAATAACTAATTGCATAATTTGTCTGCAATTTACAAGACGAATCTTTTGAGTCTAGTTAGTTCATGATTAGACAATATTTTTCAAATATAAACGAAAGTGCTACAATGTTCATTTTGTAAAAAAAATTTGAACTAAACAAGGCCTTGATTGGTTGAACTACACGACTACTACTATAGCCAAACGAGCCTCTAGTATCCAATTGCGCTTAGCCTATTCGCTTGGTTGAAAATACTATTCGCTAGTTTATTATGAAAGAAAAACACTGTTGAATAACTAGTAGATTCGATAGATACACTTAAGCGAACAAATATTGAAACTGAAATTTCTGATACGAGAG
>Ga0182004_10004978_pt1 | contig 10778 bp, 7 predicted proteins | sample Sormic07211540_1_FD_120479 | JGI IMG/M metagenome (GOLD analysis project Ga0182004, IMG submission 120479) | Endophyte microbial communities from Sorghum bicolor roots, Mead, Nebraska, USA - 072115-40_1 MetaG | ecosystem: Host-associated > Plants > Roots > Unclassified | place: USA: Nebraska...
GTCAACCAGTTGACGTGCCTGTGTGATGGAGCTTCCATGCAAAAGTTATCTTTTACTTTCCGCTTTATTTGTGTATAGACTCTGAGTTATATCGTTATGTAATAAACACTTGTGATGATACTCTCTATAATTTGTCGGCTTATGTGTGATTGATCTCTGGGCACACATAAGGTTTTGCATTTAATTTTATCCGTGTGACAGCCGTCCTGCGAGCGCCGGATCCGGAGGAGACGACAAAGAACGGCGCGCCACACCTACCCCATTGCCTGCCCTGCTCCTCCTGCCACCTCCTGTACAAGCCAGTGCATCACTGGCTGCTGCTAAGCCGAAGGGCTTCCTTGTTGGTCCGGCAGCCAAGAAGGCAGCAACCAAGAAGCTAGCAGCTAAGGGTGGTCGGCCTCCCCTGTCACCGACGAGTACAGCTGCAGCTGCTCGAAAAGTGCAAAACCAGCACCTGAAATGCTCCCTTGGGTAAGAAAGATGACTTCTTTCACTGTGCAACTACAAGATTATTTATTTAACTTCTGAGATATATATGTCACATGTCTTTTTGTGATCTGTACCAAATAGTGATGCCCTCTTTTTTGTTACTCAATTTTATCTGAGAAAAAAATCATTTGTTAAGAGCTGAATGCATCGTCTGATGCATGTCTAATTTTGCCATGGGGGTGAAGAATTTGTTGGCTGATTTGATGCTCGAGTACCGTGGGGAAGATGATGTGGGAAACGGTGTCCCTGAACCCTGCAGCACCTGCAGCAGGACACAGTGATGATTTCTTATCTTCTATGATGGCTCGAGTTGCTAGTAGAAGGCCAACAACAATGGGATTCAAGACTGAGTTAGATCGCTGCTTAGATGAAGAGCTATTGGACATGCATACTAAGAATTTCAAAGTTTTAGATTGGTGGAAGATGGCTGGAACTCGGTTCCCAACTTTGAGAAAGATTGCTAGGGACATATTTGTCATTCCTGTTACAACAGTAGCTTCGGAATCAGCTTTTAGCACTAGTGATAGGGTCTTAAGTGAGCATCGCAGCAGGCTGACTACCAAAATGTTGGAGGCCCTAATGTGCTCTCAAGATTGGCTACAAAACAAGTATAAAGGTATATTTAACACTACTCCTATGTCTATTCGCTTGCTGTTATTTTCTGCAAATATTTACTTATATTCATGCAAACCAACTCATTTGGTCACTTCTGTTATGTAGTTGATGAGAAGAACAAACAACCTGCAACCTTCTGGTCATGTCTTCAGGACATACAAGAGGGACTTCATGTGATTTGCCATTCTTGAAATGTGTCTGTTTTCAGCGTCTTTTGTGAATGTGATAATAGATAGCTAAGTTGTGACCTGCTTGAAATGTAGGAACTTACAATCTGAGGACAAATGAAGTGGCCATGAGATGACCCCATGGTGCCCTTTTGGTCACAGGAACAAGACAAATGATGCAAGAATTGGATGAAGTGCATGTGCTTCGTTTTGATGCCTTATCTCTTAATTGTATTTTTGAACTTGTGTAACCTGTGTGGTCTCTCTTTAATTCATGGTAGATGAAGCCATGTGAACTTGTAATATTTTATTGTGGTGTGTGAACTTGTAATGGACTACGTTCTTAGGAATCAGGAGTTAACTAGTGCAACTGGAACTGAAGGCTGAACTTTGGAAACTGGGAAGGCTTGAACTGGAAGCCTGGAACTTATTTGCTACTTGTGCAATGATATGATGCCATAATTTTTATATAAATTTTTGTTGCAATGATGCCATAATTTTTATATAAATCTTTGTTGGTTTATAACTTGCTGGAAGCTGTTATTTGGCATGTGATGATGTAAATGTCTCATATTTATATGTAAAACTCGGGTCTCTTGTCGGGTGCGGGTTACCCGTCGGGTAAAATTACCCGTGCGGGTGTGGGTATGGAATGAATTCTCTACCCGTCTGCAGGTACGGGTAACCCGATGGGTAAAATTTAACCTAGCGGGTGCAGGTACAGGTGGCTAATTAATACCCATCGGGTACGTACCCGTTGCCAACTTGAGTTGGTATGGTCTCGCAAGACTATAAGCCCGCTGAGCACAAATGTGATGCATCATGCATGCATGCACCTTTGATCAAGAGGTATGCAAACCTCACTAGCAACTAAGCCTAAGCTTAAAGCAAGCGTATATGAGCGTGGTCTAACTAACCTAAGCACTTCGCAAAACAGCTACGCTAATCACCAAGTGGTTATTTAAACCCTATGCAAATGGAGAGCTCCTACTTGGTGTATGTCCAACCTATACTACCTTTGTGCTCAGCTCTCTCTCTCTCACCCCATTTTTCTAGTTAGGATCCTTTTTATTTAGAGCCCCCGAATGGAGGACTAGCTATTGGGGCAAAATACTAAATTTCTGCGTGTGCACCGGTGCTACAGTAACAAGACCGGTGCATGCTAGCTGTTGGCACTAACAATCCGTTGGAGCACAACGGTGAACAGTGTATATGACCAGTGTATGTGACTGGTGTGTATATGACCAATGACCTTGGGACCTTCTCCAACCATTTTGTAGCCTCTCTGGAACCTGTAACTGGTGCATATGATGCACATATAGGTGACGATTGGTGCCTTCAGCTGATTTCAGCATGTTTTGCAACGTCTCTGGAACACGTAACTGGTGCGTATGAATGGTGCACACAGGTGTTTCCGGTGTATATGACTTTGGGTCTTCTCCATTTCCGGTGTATATGACTTTGGGTCTTCTCCATTTCATCATTCGTTGATAGTCCCGGCTTCTTCTCTTTTGCGACTTGGACTTTTAGCTTGACTTCTAGACCTTCTACCAAGTTTCTAATCTCTTCATTATTAAGATGTAGATCATCATCTTCTCCATTTGTCCATCTCGGTTCAAATCCGCTGTGCATCCTATTGATATATTTATACTAGGGACACCAAAATCCAAATTAAATGGACCAAGGGTACATTTTCCTTATAGGTCTTCTAAAACACGCTACCTATCAAGAACGTTGGAAAACATGCTACACCTTAGCTGTTATGTACGTTGAGAAACATGCTCACATGTTACTCAGTTTAAAAAATATGTTACACATATGAAAAATATCAACAACAAACAAATTAATTGAGCTATAAACTTTGATGATCTAAAACATGTTACACGCTAACACACTATATAATCAAATATGCATATTATGTTAACTCAAGCCACATTACATAATCGAAAAGGTCTTTAAATAAAGCAAGTTCATCTGGAGAATTATTCAGGTTTCACTACTATAGAAACGAACTTCCGTGACGTTGCTACTGTTCACTCTGTAGCGAGCGGGTTTTTTTTTGCCCGCTGCGGTAAATCATGCGATTTACCGCAGCGGGCACTTTTAATTAACCACGACGGACACTTTTGCCCGCTGTGGTAAATTGATTACCGCAGCGGGCATCTTCATACGTCTGCCACGAAAAATATATGGACGAAGGTCAGAGGAGCACTTTAAATAAACCAACCAAACAAGGAAGCAACCCAGTCCAAGATGCTTCTTCCTTCCCCACCCGCGAATCGACTCTTCTCTCTTCTCTCGCAGGAACAGCAAGGGCACCAAGGAGGAGGAGGAGCTTGGAGCTTCAGCCATGAGTGGCGACAACGGCCAGAAGTCCAAGATGGCGAGGGAGAGGAACGCCGAGAAGAACAAGGCCTCCAAAGGCACGTCTAACCCCATCCATCCCTACCCCGATTCCCCCTTCTCCCTTGCTCTCCTCACCATCCAATCCCCATCTGATCTGACTCCGTCCATCGATTTTATCTCTGTGTTTGCTTGCAGACAGCCAGCTAGAGACCAACAATATAGCCATGAACATTCAGGTGCGTACCCATTCGTCACTATTCTTCCTTCTCTCTTTCCAGATCCGGTGAAGGAGCCGCCACGAGCCAGATCTGGGAGGTGGAGGCCGGTCACGCCCATCTTCGGTGGTGGCGGGGGTCGTGGCTCTCCCTCCTATGTGGGGGCCGATTGGTTCCGGCGTGAGAAGGTGGATTAGAGCGGATACATGGACGACAACGGCGACGACCCTGGAGCAACGGCGCTAGGGTTTCCCTGGCGGCGGCGGCGGCAATAGCCTGGATGGGCTCGTCGGGCCCCTAGATGGGCTCGGCGAGCCTGTCCAGAGTTTTTTTGTTTTTTTAAATCATTAACCGCGACGGGCAACATAAGGTGCCCGTTGCGGTTAATGGGATTAACTGCAGCGGGCACCTTATGTTGCCTGCTGCGGTAATTCCATTTGCCGCAGCGGGCACAGGCGCCCGCCACGATGAGGCCACGATTAACCGTGACCTTTTATTCATGGCGGACGCCAATGCCCGCTGCGGTAAATGTAAAGTGCCTGTCACGGTTAACAGTTGTGTAGTAGTGTTTCTTTTAATCTTTTATGGCCAACTAGTGTACACAATATGTTTACCGGCTGGTTGGAAAGGATAAATAGGAAACTGAAATCTCAGATTCTAGTGGGTGCAAAGTGTTCGATAAAGCTATAGCACCATCTTATTTGCAGGCTATCTTTAGGGGGGCTTATTGGACTAGGTTTTGGTCCCTACTACAGAAAGAGGAAGATCGTTATCACTACACCACAACACTTTTTTAGCGTCAGATATCTTACGCTAAATCTTTTTTTTATCATTGGATGATCTGACGCTAAATATTGTTTACAGATCATCTGACGCTAAATCTATATTTACCGATTCACTGTCTGACGCGATAGATATCCATATTTAACGTCGTAATATCTGACGCTAAAACCCTATACAACGTCACTCCATCTGACGCAAAAAATTAAATCGGTCCTACCTAGTATAGAAACCCTAGATATTTTTCAAAAACACACAAAATTCAGTTAAACTATAGAAAATAGTAAATCTGTTGTAAAATTTTTAAAGCTTCTATGAAGGAACATATATATAGTATATATTTTTTTAGAAAGTATTTTGAGACCTCACAGTGATCATGTAGACCATATATATATATCATGGTTTGTATCCGAGAAATAAATTTATTTATGAAAGAGAAGAAATGAAAAAAAAATTAAACATCAGCCCAACAGCCCAACTTCGCTCTTTATGGGCTGGCCTAATAGGCTCAATCAACCATGACCATCCATCACGATGAACGGCTCAGATTTACTGGGGGTCATATAAATTGAGAGGGTGAAACCCTAACCCTATCCACTTCTTCCCCTTCTTTCTCTTCCTGAGTCTTTTTTCCTCAGGAAACACACACAGAAGGTGGTGAGCCGCCAGGAATGGAGGCCGGCCGCACCCTGCGCCTACGTCGGCGGCGCCAGGGGGGCCACGCACGTGGCAGGGGCCCGCACGCTCTGCCAGAGCCGGTCGCGCCCCGCTCCAATGGCCACGCTGAGCCGCGCGCCTGGGGAGGCCGCGAACCAGGCTGGCTGCACCCTCGCCGTGAGGGGTCGTGCCGCCAGCGCCAGGCTGTGGCATGGCCACGCTGGTCTGGGGCCGTGCCCGCAGCGGCCAGGGTGCCCGACCCCATGCCAGCCGGGTCGCTGCGCCCGCACTGGCGTCCTTGTGGGCGCCAGCGGCCGGCGGGCTTTCCGCGCCCCCGTGTGGCCGCACCTTGCGGTGCGTGTTGACCGAGCCAAGGTCGCACTAGGAGGGCCGGCCGCGCTCGCGACTACATTGGGTTGTTCGCTCGTCTTCCTCGCCGCCCACCCCGTCGGCGCGCTCGCCGCCGCCGTGTCGCTCGACAGCTTCATCCGCGTCTTCGATGTCGACACGGGGGCGTCCGTCGCCACGCTGGAGGCGCCGCCGTCTGAGGTCTGGTGCGTCCAGTTCCACCCCAAGGTGAGCGTGTGGCTGGTTCCCCCTAGTTGGGACTCTGTTTCTTTTTAAAGGCAAAAATAGTTGCTTTTGTTTCGATTTCTGCTCGAATTTAGGTTGAAATCCATAGGAGAATGAGCCAAATGTGTGGGATTTTAATTAGATGTGCGGTGATTCTAGTAATTCATGGGCAGAGTGCTGCTAAAGTGTTGTCCTGGTTTGGATTTCTTGACTTTGCAATTTTACTTATTGTGAAAAACTGAAAATTTAACAGAGTATTACTCAGATTGCTTGGTGGATTTTGTTTTATTCAGTTTTAAATGCTAATTCTAGCCTTGGAAGTAGATCTTGCACACTAAAAATAAATTGTCGGTTTCAAGCTTTCCCAATTTCCATTCATGTGGTTTTTAGGTGAGGCCTGTGGTTGGTACATAGGTAAGGCAAGTATGTCCTGTTACTTGTTTGTTGCTTTGTTATTGCCACCAAATCAAGGCATTGCCAGTATTTGGTGTGCAAGATTGGTGTGCATGTTGTTGTTTTCCTTCATATAGTAGAGATTTTATTTTAGATAACCCCCTTTTCAGAGCATCTGCTTCCAATAGAGCAAGTGGTCAAGCTTCAGCGTATATTATCTTCTGTTGGTTCATCTATTGGTTGCTAGTTTATTTCATTTCTTGGTTGTTCAAATGACAACTTATGTTACCATCTCAATGGTCCAAATATAGCCCTTTAATTCAAAATAGTGTGTCTAAATAGTGTGTGCAATTTTAGCTAGAGGTATAAGATCAATAATAGTGAGGCCCCTGCAGGCAATAAATGCTTGTGAAACACCAAGCGAGCAAGTTCACAACAAGCTTAAACCTGCAGGCAGCAAATGCTTGTGCAACACCAAGTGAGTGAGTAGATGCAGTACCTTACTATACATTTTTCCAATTTTGTTCTACACATGTTGCTGCAATATTTACAAATTTAATAGTCTGGAAGAACAAGTGGTTAGTACAAAATTTATAGCATTTATTTCTTGGTGAAATTTTACAAGACATACATCCATGCCACCATGCTGATCAGTTCTACACCTAGAGTGTTCTTCGCCATGAGCTGGGAAACAATATAAACCATTCTTACTAAAAACTATTTTCTTTTTACAGTAACTTGGTGATAGACTGTAGAGAGTGGAGCTATGAGTATAGCTAGGCGCTCAGTATATGCAATTTTGTGAACTTGTCTGTCTAGTACATTGACTAAATACTTCATTCTTTTTAGTGAAATTTGGTGCCTGTACACTACAGTGTAAGAAAATTATGATTTTTGCCATGTGTAGATATTTGAGGAATTGGATCCAGCATGTACTGAAGGAAAAGTTCGTAACAATAAAAAATTGGATTGCTCCACCTAAGGTGAAGATGCCACTTTTTTCTGCAATTATTTTTCTTATTCCAGTCATAAATTTTGTCTGATTGACATAATGTCTCTTGCTACATACAATCCCTCATAAATTTCTTTCTATTTTCCATTATTTCAAATACTGCAAGTGCACATACCCTGCTTCATGTTGTCTGTTCCTATTTGTCTCTAATTTGCACCAAATGCTGCTAAGAATTTGAACCAATGCTTGTTGCTTTAAAAATCTGATCTGACTGTCTTGTACTAGTTAAGACAATTTCTCATTTTTGGAGAGTCCGAGAGTGCATAATCTATAACTCTACTCCTTGTAGGTTATTGGGTCACTCCATGCTATTCAGTGATATCAACTCCAAACAAGGACTTTTATTTTGTGCAGTCCACATCTTCCTATCCAACTCTATTTTGGAGCTGGACATGTTGTGTAGTAAGGAATATCTCCAGGTTTATTGATTATCAGCTAGCAAGTAGAAGAGATATTCTTTTGAACAGATGATTGTACTCACACACTAGTAGTACACTACTATTGTACAACAACTTTACATTATTTTCTCTACTTGCCTAATTACATATTACATTTTTCAGGAAGTGTGGGGCACAACAAGTGTTTGGCTTAAGTTCATGAAAAATGGTTCTCCACAACCTGGTGGACGTGCTTTTGGGTTTTTATTTTCTATTGTATGCACCAACCTTAGTATTATATATCAAACACAAACTACTATATATTGGTTGTTGGTGTGCATTCATGTAAGCTTTTGTTGGATAATGTAGTATGCAAGACAAGATTGTATGCTTGACTTTGTTGGATGATGTAGTGTGATGTAATGTGCAAGATAAGATTGTATGGTACAATATATATGTATCGACCTCCATGTCATGTGTGACCTTATATCTTTGTGTGTAATGAAAATTGAGCTTGAATGTGGGTTTGATGTGCTAAATATTTTTAATTTTTATTTTTTTGATATTCAAATTGTGCCGTTGAACAATCTGACGCTATATATACGTAGATCATTGGATGATCTGACGGTATATGTTTGGCCAAGGAGTGTCCGACACTAAACATTGCCATGAGACTATCGGACGCTAAAAAATTACACAGCAACAGACTATCTGACGCTAAAAGTCTGGTCTGACGCTATATGTTTTTAGCGTCAGCACTTACTGCGTCTGTAGAAGTCTGACACTATATGTTTTTAGCGTCAGACCGCATGACGTTGTAGCGGCTTTCAGCGTCAGATCATCCGACGCCAAATCTGGTGTTGTGGTGTAGTGTATTCAGTGAAGATGGGGTGCAAGACCATTGAGGCAGTCGTGATGGATTTGTTTCCAAGACATGGTTAGAGCTTTAGAAGTAGACTTACCTTTTATTAGTACTTTTGTTCTAATTTCTTCTTTGACACATAAATTTGTTTTTGAGATTGCCTGGAACGTTCTATTACCACTTGTAATAAGGAACAACCATATGCATTGATCGATATAGAAGGTGAGGTATTAATATATTTTCTTTTCTAAAAATGCAGATATTGGACATGTAAAATGACCACGTAATTTTCAGGTACGTTGAACACATGTTTGATGGGCATATTTGCACATACAAAATTCATATATGATTGGGCATGCCGCACGGGTTACTTGCATAAAAAATTTAATTAAAGTATGAAAATTTTGACTTAAGACAACTTTGTGAATTTATTTATTTAAAAATAGAGGAAGTATTAGTTGTTGAAATTTAATAAGGCATATCAAGTTGATGACCTGTCAATTTATTTAGTTCAAGATAATAATTACAAAAACCCATTTTAAACGATAATTATAGAATCATTAGGTTAAGGGGAAGTATAAAATCACACATGAAATGCGTTTTCCAGAGAAATCAGTCAAATAAAATATTCAGTCAGGTGCTAGTGCTATAAATGTATGATACACGTGTCTGACTGTCTGAGTATATATATATTTCACGCAAGATGTTCGTTCAATTCCTGGCCGCCCACAGGGGAAAAAAACTCGTCAAATTTGTCTCGCACGAGAATGAAAATGTGATTAACAAATAGCCAACGCGGTGGAGACCGTACGTTGACTTTCCTGATGTTTTAGGTGCGACCAAATGTGAAGCAGGAAAGCAGCCTACCAAGAGTCTGTGTGCCGTACGCACGTACACTGGCTGTTTAATGTCGACGTAGACGACCCCGGATACGGGGTGTTACTACGGTTTACATAGAGGTTTATTTATAATAAGCCCTTGTTTAGTTCACCCTAAAATCTAAAGACTTTTTCAAGATTCTTCATCACATTGAATATTTCAACAAATATATGAAGCATTAAATATTGATAAAAATAATTAATTGCTCGGTTTGTCTATAATTTGCGAGACGAGTCTTTTGAGTCTAGTTAGTCTATGGTTAGATAATAATTGCCAGATTTAAATTTTACCAACTAAATATGTGATTTTAGGTATGAGTAATAAATTTTATAAAAGGAAAAAATTTATATAACCCCCAATCTATGCAGAGTGGACTATTTCATCCTCTCAAACTATAGAACCACATATTGTACCCACTGAATTTTTCAAAACCACTCAAATAACTCTTCATGTGGTTTTGAATGGTGGTTTTGCTATATTGAAATAATTTTGTTTTTTCTTTTTTATTTACTTTAGCTAAATTTTTGAAAAATCATAATAAATTATAGAAAAAATAGATAATCTAATTTTGTTGGACTCCATGAATAGATCTACATTGTGAATATATAATATGGTATACTTTAGTAAATTTTTTTCTGTAGTTTTAGATCTATAATTTTATATTATTAATTAGATTAATTCATAGTTGTTGTTTCTATGGTCCAATTGTAGTAAAATTTTTATAGTGTGTTAATTATTTGTATCCTTGAATTGTAGTAAACTTCATACTCATTGTATTCTGTATAACTTAATTAATTATAGATTTATTTAGGTTTTATGCTTGTTAAATTAAAGATTCCAATAATTAGCTCATGCGATGCATGTAAAATAATAAAAGATACGAAAAATAAAAAACAGGTGTTCCGATCGGCCAACTCCAATCTGGGTATCTGATGCATTTGCAGCCAACGCAATGAATGCCCGCTGAATTGAAACGCGCAGCGCAGGAAGTCGAACGGGAGAGCATTTGGTCACCAGAAGCAAAGCATTCGGTCGCTTTGACCCGTCGCCATTAAACTAGTCTACTGCCACTTCGACGATCCCTCTTCCATCCCGTCTTCTTCTTCCTCCTCCTGTTTTCGCTGTTGTTCGACTCTCGTGCAGCACATTGCATTGCAATGGCTATATATACCTGCCTCCATGCAAAGCTTCATGCCACATATATAACAAGCAGACACACACATATACAAGCCATTGCCAGCGTATAGACTACTGTACTTACGTTACTAGCTAGAGAGCCAGCGTACGTTTTCGATCCAGGTCGACCGTCGACGACAATGCCATCTTTGCAAGCTGCCACGGCGCCCATGGCGGCGAAGAAGCAGCTGCCGGCAGCGGCGGCGGAGGAGACCAATAAGAGCATGGCCGCCCTGA
>Ga0182004_10004979_pt1 | contig 10778 bp, 3 predicted proteins | sample Sormic07211540_1_FD_120479 | JGI IMG/M metagenome (GOLD analysis project Ga0182004, IMG submission 120479) | Endophyte microbial communities from Sorghum bicolor roots, Mead, Nebraska, USA - 072115-40_1 MetaG | ecosystem: Host-associated > Plants > Roots > Unclassified | place: USA: Nebraska...
CCACGTCCACGTGCAATGCAAGCGCGCAGGCAGGCCGGCCGGCAGCCAAGCGCGGCGGCGTCACGACGAGTAGCTCCGCGCGGGCGCGCATCCGCCAGGCGCCCGTGATATATGCATGCATGGCGAAACGTGTTGGAGGACGGGACGGAACCGTACGTACGTGTGCATTATTTGGCCACCAGCTAGCCCAGTATACTGCTGCAATACTGCGCACTGCGCTAAACGCTAGAGAGATTCTCATCCTGACGTGTGGGACAGCGAAACCAGTAGTATATCCAAGGCCAGCAAGAGAGAGAGAGAGACACGGTCGGTCACACGGACAAGATCTGGGGCGGAGAAGGTTCATTGTTCAAAACAAGGACGTGCCAACATCGGCACGTACGGGCGGCCGACCATGCTTTTGACGGTTGTGGCAACTGATGCCGTCGCGTCTTTGTCGTGGTAAGTCGCGCACGCATCTCTAGCACTGGCCGACGTCCGATCCATCGATCAGATCCGTTCCGGCCAACTAGATTCGATTGGAAGAAGAGCGGCGTTCGGTTCATCAATTCAACACGGCACTCATGGCCTCATGGCGATCCAACACGCGAAAACACAAAATTACAGTGACGCATCTCCATTTTGAGCTGCCTCGGAATAGAGCCACATGTAAAAAAAAAAACGCACGCGCGTGTGGCGGGCGGTGGGGTCTCCCTGCATTAAAAAATTGTTATATTTTAAATCCGAATTACTCTCTCCGTACTCGAAATTCTTGACGTTTAGGACATGAATTGTGGTAACCAATGAGTGATTAATAAAAAAGTGTTTTTTCTTCTTTGCCCTTATTAAATAGAATTACGGGTATATCATTTTCAAGAAAGCTTTGTAGTTCAGTTGACTAGTGTGTCAAGGTGTCAGCCCTGAGGTCTTGAGTTTTAAAGCCTTGTAGGCACCTTTTTTTTTATGGAGCGCTTTGATTTCTGCATGCAACGGGTGGCGCAACGCATCACCTCGAATGCACGTCAAGCCTGCTGCAGTTAACGCGCGAGTGGAGGGGTAAACACGTCCAAATCTCTCTTGTTACAGTAAAACATCAGCCCTTGTAGAAATAGAGTGGGAGCCCAAAACATCTGCTGTACGGAGAGAGTAATGTTTTGGACATGATTTATAGAGGCACCTGTAAGAATCCAATTTGTAAAGGCAGCAACCGTCTCTACGATTTCTAGAAGCAAAAAAACTAAGTCGCCTCTATGGTGTCTTTTTTAGTAGTGGTATATGTATCTGGTTAGATTTCATATGGAGTTGTGTCGGGCAAGTATATTGCATTTGTACTTGGATATGATTAATAAGTAGAGCATAGAGAGCTAGATCATAGGAGCTGGTTTAGGAGGTGTTTGGCACTGTTCCACAAACTTCACCGTAGAGTAGCTCCGTAAAAAACTGGAGTTTCTAGAGTATTTCTTTAGGTGCTCTCACAACTCCACGCTTTTTGCTCGAACTGAGTGCGCGGAGCTAAAACCGTTTGGCTAAAAAACGTGGAGCAAAGCTGAAAAACATGAAGCAAAGCAGTCCCAAACACTCCCTTATTATGCATGAACTCTAGACCACTTTGTGAAAAGTAAAATTTATGATATACGTATACAAGTTGGTTTTTTAAATGTAGAAATCAAGGACGAAGCAATACGTTGGGTTCTAGCAATAATACGATTTAAAAGATCATGAGGTAAGTTTTTGCTTCGACTCCTCTCGTGTAACAACTTTTTTGATAGAGCTAAAGTTGTTTTCAAAATGTTTGGCAAAACCGTTTCAATGCCAGTTTTGTACTGGTGAGGGAAAATTCAAAATAAGCTATTTTTTCGACTCTGACTCCTAGATCTTTGCAAGGAGCTACTCCCTCCATTCCAAATTATAAGTTATTCCAAGAATCTTAGAGAGTCAAATCATTTTTACGTTTGACCAAAATTATAGAGAGAAATACTAAGAATTCTAACGTAAAGTGAGTATACTATGAAAATATAATTAAAAAATATAATAATACTTAGTTGGTGTCATAATAATTATTATTTATCATATAAATTCGGTCAAACTTAAAAAAGTTTGACTCTCCAAAATTCTTGGAATGAGTTACAATTTGGGATGGGGGGAGTATTTTTTAAATGGTTGTCTAGCAAAGCTCTTTGCAAGAAGTTGGAGCCCTGTCATTGCATAGCTATTTTGCTTGTTACCATGTCAAAAGCCTCTATACATTTCGCCTTATTCGTTTGGGCTTATCAGTCGAATTTGCCAGCTATTCAGCAGTGTTTTTCTCTCAGAATAAATCAGTCAAACTTTCTGTCATGGCTTATAAGCCAAACGAAAATAAAGAAGTTTAACTCTCGATCATAAAGCTAGATTAACTTATAATTTAGGACGAAGTGAGTAAAACTTTTACCAACTTTAAGGGGGTGTTTAGTTCAAAAAAAATGCAAAATGCAAAATGTCAACTACTTTGGAACGATAGAATGTAAAATACTAAAATTTTCAGGATCATGTCTAGTTCGTGAGGGCCTCGTGATACTCTTTTGGGTTTTTTTTGCCTCGAGACCAAAATCCAAAATGAATAATAATCATCCTTTTTCTAAAAAAATTGCATGATGCAGAATTCCATTTTGCAAATAATGAACCAAAGCCTTTTTTTTAATACCCCCTAAGTTTAAATATTACGAAGACTCGAGAATTGGCACTTGGCAATTGTCGTTGTTTCGTTTTCGTCTCAGGCCTCGTTTAGATGCGAATTTTTTTTATTCCGCTACTGTAGCACTTTCGTTTGTTTATGGTAAATATTGTTCAATTATAAACTAACCAGGGTCAAAAGATTCGTCTCGTAATTTACAGGCAAACTGTGTAATTAGTTTTTATTTTCGTCTATATTCAATGTTTCATGCATGTGCCGCAAGATTCGATGTGACAGAAAATCTTAAAAACTTTTTGGTTTTTGGGGTGAACTAAACAAGGCCTTAGGCCAGTCTCAATGCATGTTTCATGGGAGTGTCATACACAATAAATAAGGTGCCACATAAGCAAAATTGCTGACTTGGCAGAGTCATTAAATGAAAGAGTTTCATCAGATGAGAGGAGTTTCATCCCCATAAAACTTATATGGCTCGGTTACCTAGTTTATAATCTTGATAACTGTGTCATGAAACTATGTATGAGACTGACATTATAAGATTTGGTATGACATTCACCTCAAATATCAAGCCAGAGTCAGCCTCAACCACGACGAAAATCAAATGATGACGCACGCGATTACGAGCTCGCTAAAATGTCCCATGCATGCCTCACGAAGACCAGTCAATGACAGCACCTACGCCTAATGCGAGTCTTAATACATGTTTCATGAAAATATCATGCACATTAAATAGGGTGCCACATAAGTAAAATTGCTGATTTGTAGGGTCATTAAATGAAGGAGTTTCATGAGATGAGAGAGGAGTTTTATTCCCATAAAATTCATGTGACTCGGTTACCTAGTTTATAGTCTTGATAACTGTGTCATGAAACTATGCATTGAGACTGGCCTAAGGGCACTCACAATGCAGACTCTATCATACTCTAAGGCCATCCTCAATGGGAGTTTCATGTCACAGTTTCCAACACATCAATATTTTGGAAACAGTGTATAGGAGTTTCATGGGGATGAAACTCTCTCTACTCCCATGAAACTCTTATCATCTCTCTCTTCATTAATATAGCGCCACATCAGCATATTTAATGTGCATGAAACTCTAAGAAACCCCATTGAGACTAGCCTAAATAAGACTTGAAGTCTTATTTTTTCTACCTCTTTCTTCAATAAATATAGTGCCACATCAGCAAAATACCATAAATAATATGTAATTAATTGTCTTGGACTCTGTGAGAGAGTCTTGCATTGTGAGTGCCCTAGTAATACAGGCAAGTGTCCCAGCGCGTTCATCCAATTCGAGCTCTGGAAAATACATCTATAACAAAACAAAAGCCAAAACACCCAAAAGTTACGAATTACGTGGTTAAATAGTGCCGGCCAATTGTGTATTTTTGCCTTAACGACGAAAAATGCCCTACCTTTTATATGCAATGATCCACATTTTACTCCGTACAAACCAGCCTTTTTCAGTTCAGGGATCAAAACGTTACCCTAACTTTTATGTGCAACCAAACCAAGCTTTTCTACAACCTATGTGATCGAAGCAACTCAAATATCCCTTCTCATTCTGCTTGGTTGATAAGCTATGACTAAAAGTATTGTTCGTTGATTTGTTAATTCGACAGATAAGCTAAAACGCATAGAGTGGCAACACACACCGCCAATGCAGGGGCAGTTGTCACGAAAGTCAAGGATAAAGCAAGGCGTTAGACACTACAGTCCACGGAGCATTTCCAACAATTTGACAAATGACTTTTCATCCATTATTTTTTAGTAAAAATAAGAAAAACCCTCTTCAACAGTTTAGTATCTCAGTTTTTCATCTTTTCTAACTTGACATATCTCTCTGTCTAGCACGCAAATATACACGCGGCCTCCATGTTTGGCATCGGTCTTTCTTCTCACGTTTAGCGGGTTCTTCGTTTCGTTAGCGGGTTTTGAGGTTTTCAGAAACAAATTCGCCAAACTATTGGAGATAAGATCTTTTTTCCTTCCCGTATTATTTTAGGAGTTGACAAACAACAGGATTTGAAAAACGAATTTTGCCAAACAGTTAGAGATGCTCTAACAAAAATTGACGGAATGAAGGAGTTATTATATCTCATTTGCCAACAATATATTTTTCTCTTTGTTCCATACGCATAAGACATATTTTTTTAAAAACACAGATGCTTTATATGTACCTACTCCCTCGGTCGACAAATAAATGTACATCTCATTTTCTGAGGAGTCAAACTTTTTTAAGTTTGACCAAATATATATAAAGTTATACTAGTATTTATCAGATGTAATATGTATTATTAGAATGAGCATGAAATATACTTTCATAATATACTTATCTGCATATACAAATATTGATATTATTTAATATATTTCTAGTCAAACTTAAAAAAGTTGACTCCTCAGGAAGCGAGACGTGTATTTATTTGTGGACAAAGAGAGTAAGTTCTAATTTTCCTTTTTGCTCTGTCCATTTAATATGTTATTTTTCACTTTGACTTTATCCAAAGCCAAAACTTTCTGACTTTGATTGAAATCACCAACATCTACAATATCAAATGGGTTGTATTAATATGAAGGAATATTAAATGTCTTAATGATGCATTTAGAGGGTATTTAACAGGGTTCTCCTGAGGGGCTCATTCGAAGGAGCCACAATTTGTTGCATATTTAAAATGGCTTCGACTCCTCCGTTTTTTCCAAAAAAAACATTTGCTATGGCTCCTCCGAAGAAGCCAGAGTTGAAGTAGTATCAAACAAGGCCTTATTTGGACATTTTGATTATGACAATGTTCAGATAAACTAATATAAGATCGAATATGTGGAGTACACACAAATTCTACCCCTAGATCACTGTAAACGTCGTCAACACTAAAAGCACAAATGTTGTTAGATCCTAAAAATATTCCACATAGAGATGAATCTAGAGCGTGACATGTTACTAAGGGTACTGTGTATGTAGAAGAAACGAGATTAAAAACTCGCCATAACCCCGTGGTAATGTCCCATTTCTCAGGATCAAGTGAACGATGCAAATGCTTGACTGTTCAGTTTGAGTTCCTAAAGATTACTAGTACTATGGAGTAGTAGGCCTAGTTTAGTTCACAAAATTTTTTGTTTTTGGGTACTGTAGCATTTCGTTTTTATTTGACAAACATTGTGCAATCACAGAGTAACTAGGCTCAAAAGATTCATCTTACAAAGTACAGATAAACTGTGTAGTTAGTTTTTATTTTTGTCTATATTTAATGCTCCATGCATGCGACCAAAGATTCGTTGTGACGGGGAATCTTGAAAATTTTTGCGACCTAAACAAGGCCTTAATTGCTTCGGGCCATTTGTGTATTTGGGCCTTTATACGAGTAAAAAGGCCCCAAGCCCAATTTGCATCCACATCACCAGGGAGGCAGGGAAGGCTGGTTGTTCGCCCAAAACCTTACCTGACCCGTGACAGTTTTGCTCCCCTCGCCTCGCCGCCGCCGCTGTTGCCTCCCGTCGTCGCTTCTCTCCGTGTGCTTCGGTACCCGGGAAGCAAGGCCCCGCCTCCCTTGTACCCGTCGAATAAGGGAGAGGAGCAGATGAAGGCGGGGAGGAAGAACCTGCGGCGGGCGTGCGACGAGGGCGCCGCCGTCACGCTCGCCGAGGGCGAGAGCATCATGCAGGTCCTCACGCTGCGCGGCTCCAACGTCATCGAGGTGAGGCGCTTATTGAGATGCTTCCCCGGGCTTCCGGGTTCAGTCGCGCACCGTCTAGATTAGTTTCCTAACCGGCGTGCTTTCTTGGTAGGTGATGGACGGCGAGGGCGTCAAGTCCCTGGCCTTGTTCCCTGCCAAGTTCCAGAAGAGCTTCTGGATCAAGAACGGTGAGTGATTCGTAAAGACTTGATTACTCCTCCTGGTTAGAACTGGCTTTTTTACTCTCTATTCTGAGTCTGTGTGTTCACTCTGAATCCGTAGGGAGTTTCGTTGTTGTGGATGCCAGCGGAAGGGATCAGGCTCTGGAATCGGGTAGCAAGATTGCGTGTGTTGTCTCGCAAGTCCTCTTCCACGAACAAGTTCGGGCTCTGGAGAAGTCTGGTAACTGGTAAGTTTCTGGGTTCTTCTGATGCAATGATGCTGGATAATGACAAGTACTCACAGTTCTGGCTTAAGAGTTTCAGTCGGAAATTAGGATGGTAGGAGTACTGGAGAGGGATCACCGGGGTCAGTGCACTAAAGTTAGCTGACAGTAAATATCGTTCTTGCTATTCTTTCGTTCAATGTGCCACAAACCTGATACATCTTATAATAGGATAACCACTTGACTACTGCAGCTTTATATGTCAATTTGTTTGCCTTAGGCCTGAAGAAAGGTTAACAAAATGCATTTCCTTTTATGCACATGATGAATGATTTCCTTCGTGTTAATTGATCGAGTGTACATGAAAAATAAAAGCAAGAATCAACATGGAATAATTTGCACCCATTGCTTTGGTTGCCTCCTGTTTTGAAGGGTTTTGTTGAGTGGCCAACGATAAGCAAAAACAGTGAAAGACCTAGGTTGAGATAAAACTTTTTTTTTTTTGTGTGTGTGTGTGACTGAGGCTGCTGATGGTATATCTCATGTGTAACTCTATCCAAATGGCATTGCACCGCTGATTTACAAAGCGACTGGTTCAATTACTTCTGAAAAGTCATGGCTGAAAATACTGTTTGCTGATTTATCGTGAGAAAAACACCGTTGGCTGGCAGAAAAAGTACGGCTTATAAGATAAGTGAATGGGCTGGAAAATTTATTGCATTGGATCTGGTGTCATGTCATTGGCATTCAACCAAAATTCTGTTTTTACAACAAACCCTCAATATCAATCATCTAATTCTTTGCATCTTGGATATATGATTCACTTGCTTCATAATAAAAGAAAGGGCCACTGAGTAATAAATTTGAACAACATATATAGGTTTTACCTGATCAACTTTCCACTGGAAGAATTATTTTTATATAGCTGAATTTTGTGTTGTATTTTCTATTTTGTAGTAATGGGAGAGAAAAAAAGAATACTAGGACTAGAAATCCTAAGCTGCTAATTGATCTTATAAAATATCAGTCCGTGTACATTTGTCTCAGCATTGCTGAATTTTTCTTAGCTTGACATCCTGAAATTGGTCTTCTGATCAATTCGTCCCTTCTTATATAGGCCAGCTATTTTCAGCTCAACTACAAATGAAGCTTCAGAGGCGGGAACACAAGCACAAACTGCTGCCCAGATTGATGAGGAACCAGATTCTGATGAAGATGACGATCTTCCACCACTTGAAGCAAACACAAACAGGAATAGACCATATGAATTGTATTCTGATTCAGACAGTGGTTCTGATGCTTAAACTAGTTTAGATTGTAGCATGCCATTGATGTTGTAATTTGTGATGAAAAGTACCGAAGGTAATCCTGTGGGTGTTCTCAAAACAACTAAGGTTCGGTTGCCATCCACATACCCGCTTGCTGTGTTTTCTTGTTCATTCACGTTGATGGTTTTCTCTAAAGATGAAGACTGCCTGCACTGTCAAAGATATTTGTGATGTGAATGGAATGACTGAACCTGGAGCTATATATGCCCATGTATGTTAGAATGCTGTTATTCTGCGATGGCATTTGCATTCACTGCTAGTCAGTCAGCTAGATCAAGAAAGAAGTCGAGTTTGCAACGTCCTGTTTGCGATGGCTTGTTTCTCAAACCAGTGTGCCTGAGCCTTTGATGAGTTGCTGTGGTTGCAAGAACCCTGCAAACTTGCCTGCTGACGTACTGAAAAATCATGCACCGTGACGGCGATCGTCGCGGAAAACTCGGATGTTTAGGTCAAAACCAGAGAATATTTTACTGATGAAAAATCTTGCACTGCGACGGCGATCGTCGCGCAAAAGGCGGATGTTTATAGGTCAAAACCAGAGTTTTTTTTCTTTTTTTTTTTGTAAGCTTGGAATGCGAAATTGTGGACGGAGGACGGGTCAAAAAAAAAAGTACACGGAAAGTTTCATTTAATTAACCAAAACCAGCGATGATCCTTGGACCAATTCAAGTCTTTTTTTTTTGAGCAACTGGACCAATTCAAGTCAGACAGTGGGACTGGTATACGCAGAGGATGAAGAAAGAGTGAATCATCGTTTATTTGATCATGGAAACAAAGAAAAATGTATGATTCCAAAGCATAATGCGAGAGTGGTAGTATTGTTTGCATTGAGAGAGCACCTTTTTTTTTGCGAAGAATTATATTAAATAGTACTAGTTTCTTGACGATGTTGAGATTATGGAAACTATTACTAGTGTCTCGGGTTGGGACTGTCCTTACTGTTGCTTGGCAAGGCTAGGAGCCAGCAAATCAATTCACATTCAAAGAAAAAAAAAATAACGCACGGGCTTCTTGTGGGCTGTTTTTCTTTTTCAGTTTCTTTGAAAATTTCTGTTTTTTTAATTTTCTTTATCTCCCTTTTACTTTTTTATTCTTGTTGATTTCATATCTATTCTCTTCATTAGACACTATCAATGTCTAGTACAACATTTGTTTTAAATAATAGAAATTTCATATCTATTCTCTTCATTGGACATTATTAGCGGTTAGTAAATATATAGTACATTATAAATAAGTAATTGTAATTTTCTATATTTTATTAAGGTTGAATATTTTTCTATTGAAGTTAGAAGCCATTTTCACAAGAACATATATCAATTACACAAACTAGGAAGCTATAACAACAATTTTTCTAAAATAAAAATAATGTTATCTTTGTGACCATTTTCCAAGTGAATATTAAATATTTTTGTGCTAAACGTGAAACAATAGTTTCCCATAAACTAGTAACATTGCTATCATCAATAAAAAAAATAGTATGAACTCATTAAAAAAGGGTACTAACACTTAAACATCTCATGAAAAATTTGAGTCTTCCTAGCACTCTCTTTTCATTCTATAATTTACTAAGGATTTTTGTGCTGTAACAGAGTTAAAGATTAGGTTGCAAAATACTTTTGTGTGTTAGAATAATCACATTTTATCAACCTTAAAGCAATCTGGCTAAGCGAGTAAATTTAATCCGCAAGGCACAAAGACAAAGAGGCACATAAAAATGTCATTTTTAACTTTAGACTTTTTATTTCACTAATCATTTTATTCAAAAATTCTATATAAATAATAAAATAAATAATTTATTATTTCTAATAATAAAGTAAGTTATAACAAAATAAAAAATTGAATAAAATAAACGGTCACCAAGAAGTGCAAAAGTTAAAAATGACGCTTGGGAGGGATACACTCGTGAAGCAGAGTGAAATCTCAAATCTCCGCGAAACCTGTACAGAAATTCCGAAGCTACACCTGAAGCTACAGGCAAAATTTGGTCTGGCCTTGCCGATGGCGTTCACCAGAAGGCGCGCTTCCGCCGGAAGCGCCTGGCCGTGGCGAGGATGCCGACGCCGAGGCACACGGCCCAGACGCCCATCTCCATCGCCCACCTCACCGTCTCCATCTCAACCTCCCCCTCCTCTTCCTCTTCGTGTTTCCACAGCTCGCTGTCGTCCGACGCGTCCCCGATCACCTCCCACCCGTCGTCGTCGTCGTCGCCACAGGCGCCACACTCGCAGCGGCCCCAGCCGCCGAGGTCTGTGGCTTCCTCCGGTATCCCCTCCAGCCTCGTGGCTCCGCACCGCATCCTGCCGCGGCCGGCCGCCCGGGCCTTGTCCCGCATCAGCACGCCGCCCTCCGCGAGCACCACCACCTCCGCCACGCACACGGACACGGACACCGAGCCCGGACCCCGGCGGCACTCCACGCGCCACCCTTCGCCGCCGCCGCCGCCGCGGCGCCGCGTGGAGAAGACGCCCTCCGCCGCGACTTCGTCCCCGGCGAGCACCTCGAAGCGCGCGCCCTCGGCGGCGGCGACGCGGTCAGCGCTCGAGTACGCGTACGCGTCCCCGCTGGCGACCCGGCGTAGCGTGACCTCCGCGGGCGCGGCTGGCGGGAGCGCGCGGCCGTTGAGCCCCAGCGCCGCACCGCCGATTGCCGGGTGGTAGGCGAGCGTGAGCTCCGCGGGCGCCGTGGAGCAGGAAGCGAGGCGGAGGTAGAAGGCGCGGATGTCGAGGCGCGGGGGCGGGGGCGGG
>Ga0182004_10004980_pt1 | contig 10777 bp, 4 predicted proteins | sample Sormic07211540_1_FD_120479 | JGI IMG/M metagenome (GOLD analysis project Ga0182004, IMG submission 120479) | Endophyte microbial communities from Sorghum bicolor roots, Mead, Nebraska, USA - 072115-40_1 MetaG | ecosystem: Host-associated > Plants > Roots > Unclassified | place: USA: Nebraska...
ACTATTTGTTGGCAATATTGCACTGTAAACTATAACACTATTAATACTTAGTACTAAACAATAAAAATATTATTCCGACAAACCAAGTTAACCACAATTTAAAAGTTACTTTCTTCATAAATATTATTCCAAAAAACCAAGTTAACCACAATTTAAAAGTTACTTTCTTCATAATTGTATGAAATTTTTACATGCCAGGAACACAAAATGTTATTGAAGCATGTATCATGTGCAAGGTCAAGAGGCTAATATACACTAGTTCTAGTGGCGTTGTATTTGATGGGATTCATGGCCTTTTTTATGCTGATGAATCAATGCCTTATCCACTTAAGGTTTGTCCTCACTAATGTAAACACTATTTTTAAGAACTCTAAAGTTGTACTTAGAAGGAAGGCTTTTAACTGAACACTAATTAAATTATAGCTTCTCATAAACATATTTCTTTCCTTTTGTACAAGAAAATCGAAGAATAACTTAACTGCTATACTATACTTGTCTAACACGGGTACATTTTTTGTTGATTTTAGTTTGTCGATGCATATACAGAAACTAAGGCAGAAGGAGAGAAGATAGTGATGGAAGCTAATGGCACAAAAGGCCTTCTCACTTGTTGTATACGTCCTGGCAATATTTTTGGCCCTGGTGGCAAAAATATAGCAATGCTAGCATCTTCAAGGATATGGAAGTTCATGGTAAAATAATCAATGAACATTTCTAAATACTTCGTAAAAATAAAAGTGAAACACTTTATATGTTTTAGTAACTCGCATGGTAGTAAAATAAAGAGGATGTTATTTGGGATGGTTTATGAAAGAGATATTGCACATATATTCAGTTACTAGGAGAAACCATGCAGTATGGTATCCTTGATCAGACTATGTACCTAGCCTGTCACCTGGGGGTGACGGGGAAAGAAATTCTAATGAACTATTTATATTATTTGACGTATTCAATGGGAAGGACGACATGCAATCAGAATAGATATAATTGTATATACATAATAAAACTTCTACAAATTAAAAGCTTTTAGATAACAAAAAACAATATATGAATGTACAAAACATGTATGTGATCAGTGAACTTAGCATGCAATAAACATATAAGATTTCTAATATGAATTGATAAAAGATATATTATACTTGTTTCAGTTCATTCTTGGTAGTGGAAAGAACTATGACGACTTTGTGTTTGTTGAAAATGTTGCACATAGTCATATATGTGCAGAGAAAACTTTGTCTAATGAAGAGGGTGCAAAGATAGTTGGAGGGCAAGTAAGTCATCAATGCTATACATTGCAAGAATTTGGTATCCTGCTTATACTTTCTTGACATATTTGGCTACCTTACACTTTGCAGACCTATTTCATAACAAATATGGAACCAGTAAATATGTGGGATTTTGTATCTCTCATTCACGAATATCTTGGATATAAAAGGTTTTTTCTCTTCAATAGGCTGGTTCCATTATGCCTTATTATTTTACTATTTTTGTGGTGTTCAAATTCTTCTATTTTGTTTACATTGTTTACTACTAGTAATATATTTTTTCTGAACTACGCAGAAGAGTTGCATGTCACCTTGTTAAGAAGAATAAAAAGATACAAAAGGGAGGGAAGTAAGAAATTAACCCCCTCCCAGGTGCCCCATGGGGTTTTGTCAATACAGCATACTAGAAAATAAACTATGGAAACACAACTAGTAGCCTCAAACAACCAAGGGCCTAGGGATCCAGAACCTACAACATGCAAGGAACTTATGTTAAGGCTAAGGCTCCCATCATACACCATACATTACTCTCATTGGCCACAAATTGAAACATTGCCTCTATGTTAGGCCTAGCACCTTCAAAACACAAGCATTTCAGTGCTTCCATAATTACTAAGCAACTAAGATAATCAAGCTATTCAGGCCTTTGCACGAATCCCTTGGGACGTCTTTCATGGTGCCATACCACCAATTAGAGAAGCGAATATTAGATCCTTGAGGAGCAAAAGTCAATAGATCCAACTTTTATAAAATCAGGGTCCAAATTTGTCGAACGGACACACATGAGTTGAGGATGTATTGAATACTTTCGCCAGCCTAATAAAAAAGAAGGCATGTTGGTGGGTGAGGATGCCCAGACTTGGCTGGACGATCAGCTATCAAACATTGGTTGTAATGGCCATAAAAAATACACCGCAAGGGCACCCCATTCCTCCAAATACGCTTCCAAGGCATGAACCTGGTGCGTCTAAGGAAAAGGCATTGTATGCAGACCTATTGTTGTATGTTCTAGTAATACTTAGCTTTCATTTCTGATACTTAGCTTTGATTTGTGATGATTAGTATCTATTGCCTATAAAACCAGTTCATCAACCAGCCCCAAAATAAAAAGATACTCTCGAGCAAAGCCTCTCTAATATATGCAACTTAGCGCCTACTATCTAGGGCCTAGGCCACCCCATGCATTGCTTTATTGTCTAGGGCAACCATCCATTCAACTAGAATGTAGTTAACTCTCCATTGCCAATTGAAGTTTGAACAAAAAAATTAGAGAGGAACATGGCATTTTGTTGCACTACATTGGCAATCCCACCAAGATCGAAATGCATTAGTTTTTTTGTGCCCAAAGCCACTACATGCATAGTGCCCCAACCAAGAGTTTCTAAGTTTTGAACTCCAAGACACCATACTGCAAGGGGCTCATCACTTTGTCACAAACAACTAGATAGTTCCCACCATTTCCTTGTTACTGGCCTTTCCAAAGGAAGCCTTTATGTCGCTTATCAATTACTTTGATAACCCACTTAGGCAAGCCCATATCGATCATAAGGTAGATGGGAACTGTAATTAAAACCACCTTAACCATGATCAACCATCTAGATCTGTTCATTAAGGAAGCCTTCCAACCAAGGAGGTAATCTACTAGTAATATCATACTATGTGTAAATTGTGTGATTCTTAGATAAGAATTGAATATTTGTGTTACATGGTTATGTTGCCATTCTTATCAAAATTAAGGCAAAGCTAGTTTGCATAGTATAAACATAATGATTCGACTAGAATTACAAAAAAAAATGTTTGGACTCAAAAAAGAAATCAATAGGATTGAATGAAAAGTGGACTTTAAAGACTTGGCCGACTGATATGTTTACTTCTATAATGTATTTGGATGCCCTATGAACGTCTATTCATGAGAAAATTCTTCATGGTATCCTCAAACCTAATTTAGACCACCTTTCCCCAATGAGGTGTTAAAATAAATTAAATTCTATAGTAAAAAAATAATGAATAAGCATAGAAATTTAACAACCTTAGAAAAACTAAGAACCTGAAAGTCTTATCATAATGTTGCACCATGTTCTTTTTTGTCATGTCGTCCTGCTAATAAGTTTGAAATGGAGTGCTTTAGCAGAGACTAGAAACCACAAGCTCAAAAAACAAATAAATCAAAATTTACATGCAAGCCCAATAATTTGTGATGATTGTATTATTCATTATTATCCCTACCTAGTAACCACACTTGCTGCTAGAAAGGTTATCTCGTTTTGCAACCAAAGTCTACCTTATGTTTTGATGCATGAACGTACTGACATTTTGTGTTATGCTCAACAGCCAGTTTAGAATAAAAGTCCCTATGCTTGTCATTATGGTGACTGCATATGTGGTATATTGGCTATGCAAGGCAATCCTTCCAATTCGAGTTAGTCAGTCATTAACGTTCACCCCTGCAAAGATGAAGTATGTGACACTAAATAGAACATTTAGCTGTAAGAGAGCCAATGATCAACTTGGCTACAAACCCATCGTGTCACTGAAGGTGAGTAACTTAGTTATTTACCATACATCTTTATCTCATTTTAATCTATTTAAGTGATGATTCTCACATATATTGTAGCCATATAAAAATGTAGGATGGTTTGAAGATAACATTGGAATCATGCCATAATTTGCATGCTCAAGGACTATTATGTAAATGATATGGTATGCAGCTATCAAACTACACCAAACATTGCTTTTATTTCATTGCAAAACAAATACTCCATCTATTATAAATTCTAGGTCATTTTTAATTTTCTCCTAAATCGAACTTATCTAATTTTGACTAAGTTTATAAAAAATATTGACATCTACAATATTAAATAAATGCACTATAAAACATATTTCATGGTGTATTTAATAACAACTTTGTTTGATGTTGTAGAAATTTATATAATTTCTATAAACTTAATTAATGTTAAAGAAGTTTAACTTATGAAAATAGCTAAAATAATATGGAAAGTGTAAATATCAAGTACTCCTCTCCATTTTAAATTAAGATGTTTTGGCTTTTCTAGATATATAGCTTTTGCTTGCACTTAGGTATACACTATATCTTAGTGTAGCATTGTGCCTCTGCAAGAAATTTCAATTAGACTATTCCCCCTCTAGCCATCAACTGGAGGAGACTATCCCCCCTCTAGCCATTAACCGGAGGAGATGAGTGGTGTGAATCATTAGATATGGATATATGATGATGAGTTGGTGCCCTTTTGTAGCGAGGTGTTTTGGTTCAATGGACTCGGTGCATGAACAGAAAATAAAGCATCTTCACCTTTAACCTTTGCAGCTATCTGTACCAACCAATAAATATTGCATGGTTAGCTTTTTGAAAATAGCTTGGTCTGGGCACTAAGATGGTGTATGTTGGCCACCTTTTCAGACAATAAACATTGCATTTTCACTCTTTGTATTTGGAAAATTAAAGTTTAACATTGTAGGAAAGAATTATTGAGTGATGTATCTTTGCCTTTGTAGTGTTTATCACACGAGTAGAGTTAAACGAAGCTTGTTCTTTGTGAAAGCCGAGTACACAAGATTTACTGAACAATGAAGACACGGAAGTGAGTAAGGATTCATGGAAGTCGACTGCGCATTCTACATTATTGGACAATGACATAGTGACATAACATCACAAATCTCAGCTTTGAACTAGTAGATGCTATAGTCATACTCGCATCTAGAAAACACTGAATGTTGTGATGAAAATTATGACATATCTCTTCTCCATAGTATGAGGAACCACCTTAAATTCATTAAATAACTACTTGTAAATGGTTCTAAAGATTCTTTCTTTGACTTGAGAAACCACCCTTATTTGTAACTCAAACCCTGACAAGTCTATCCATAGAGGTCCATAACGAATCTTCTTATGCCCATAAAATATCTTGAATTCAAACTGTTCAGACATGCCTGTACTGTCCAGCATGAAACATTACCAATAATATTAGGCCTTGTTTAGTTTCCAACGAAAAACTTTTCCTCTCATCATATCATATCGAATGTTTCGACACATGCATATAGCATTAAATATAGATTAAAAAATAATTATTTGCACAGTTTGCATGTATTTTACGAGATGAATCAGTTAAGTCTAACTAGTTCATAATTAGACACTAATTGCTATAGTTATAAATGTGCTACACAAAAACTTTTCTTTTCCCGAACTAAACAAGACCTTAGTTCCATACTACAAATCCTACCACTGACACAACTTAACCCTACATGTATATAGCTAAAACAATAGAGAACCAAACTATAGTAAGTTCACACAAGACTAGGTGAAGAAATAGGTATTATACTCTAGAGTATTATTACAAATGTAGATCCTAAATCTACTACCTATAGAAAAAATACATAACTTAGGTCTAAAAAGCATAGATCTAAAACTACAAATTTTATCCAAAACTATCTATTATCTACATTTATTATATATGAATTTTTTGACAACATATATATGCATTTAATATTTCCTAAATCTAGTACTCTAGGGAAAAAACATAACCCAGTCTCCCCATCCCTAAATAATTGTTGTTTTCACTTTTCGAGAAACTACTTTGACTAAATCTATAAAAAAATATTAATATTTATGGTACAAAATAAATATCATTAAAAAGATATTCCATCTATTTTTATAATAAATTTATTTAGAGATAAAAATAATGCACATATTTTCTACAAATCTAATCAAACTTATGGAACAAAAATAAAAAACAACAGTTATTTAGGGATAGAGGGAGTAGCTCTAAAATGCAATACCTAGATCTAAAACTACCACTATTATTCCCAAACTACCTATTGACTAATATTACATATGCATTCGATATTTCCTAAATCTGGTACTTATGAGAAAAGAAATACACAACCTAAAGTCTAAAACACACACTAGTATATAAAATATTAGTACTAGCGATTCTAAACCTTTTTTTTACTGGTGTTTTTATTCACCGCCAATGGCAAAGGCTAGTGAAAATCGCAAACTTTGCAGGCGTCTTCTAGAGAATAGCCACTACAAATGATTTCATTGGTTGTGTTCTTAAGAAAAACCGCCACTACAAATGCATTTGTACTAGTTGTTTTCTTAAGGCTACCGCCACTAGAAATGATTTTTAAAAAATGCAGACTTTCTTCTTGCTACCGCCACTAGAAATGGTTTTCAAAAATTACAAATTGGGCTAAAAAATAGGAAAAAAATTAATCTGGGGAAGCCGCCACCTCCCCGCTCCACCAAAGTCACAAGTAGTAGCATGTATTTTTCGCGCACTTCACGACCGGTGGGATTCAACCTGTGACCTCTCTCTCACATGTTTTTGCTATAGCTTTAGATCTACACGGTGAATATATAATATGGTATGCTTTAGTATAAAGTTTTTGCTATAGCTTTAGATCTATGCTTTTTTATAATTAATTGGAATAATTCATAGATCTAAAGCTATACCAAAAAATTTATACTAAAGTATACCATATTATATGTTCACTGTGTAGATCTACTCATATGGAGTCTAATAAAATTAGATTTTTTTATTTTATAGTTTTTTGTTATTTTTTATGATTTTTCAAAGATTTAGCAAAAATAAATAAAAAAAGAAAAACAAAAAACCATTGTCACTATAGCAAAATTGCTGCCTAAAATCGCTTGAGAAGATTATTTGACTGGTTTTTTTAGAAAGTTCAAGGATAGAAAATTCGATTTTATTGTATGAGGGATAAAATAGTCTATCCTGTATAGTTGAAGGGGTTATGTAGATTTTTTTTAAAATTGCGTGAGGATCATTAGCATGAAAACACCATGCGGACGTATGGCTGAGTATGGCCATGTATCTGATACATCATGCGTACGTGGTAAGATGATATAATGGCTCATGTATCAGCTACACAAACCGCATGACTTGTGTATGGACAACGATTTTTTTTTTCAAAATCACTATGAAGAAGACAACCTGGAAGATCCTCTTTGTAATTTTCTTGTTCTTTAAAACGGGTCGAAGGGTCCAATCGAGAAAAACAAAATTCTTATTCTTTTATAGGTCGTTTCATATCAATTACTCTTGTTTTCCGTCCAAGCTGTACCTCTAGAAATACCATTTCCAATACCTCTTTTCTGGCTTTGAGAACTCATTCCCTGCTATCCTAACACTATAGATTGATATAAAATCTTGAAACTATATTTTTATTTAATGATGAAACACGTGTGACAATGACACTCTTCTTCAAGAAAAAAAAGCTATATAGGTGTGCGATAAAAATACTGCTCCGATCAAGTATGGCTGATAAGACAAGCGGACGACAACGCGCTGTGTCGAACGTAAGATCGTGACCAACCTCCACAGCATCCACAGACAGACATTTTGCCAATGGCCAACGCGGCCACTGCCCCTCTGCTAGCAAGCAGCCATGACGGCGAGCCGGCGAAGGAGCCATCCATCGATGACGTGATGGAGATGTACATCGGCGCCACAGGCATCCTGCAGCTGCTCAAGGCCGTCTTGGTGGCCTTCGCGTGGGCCTTCGACGCGCAGCAGGTGTTCATCTCCGCGTTCACGGACGCCGAGCCGCGGTGGCACTGCCTTGCTGCCTCCACCGGCAACTCCTCATGCTCACGCTCTTCGACCGCGGCCTCGCCGTGCGCACTCCCGCCCGGCACATGGGCGTGGGACCGGCCGGCGGTGGCGTCAGTGGTCTCCGAGTGGGCCCTCAGCTGCGCCGGCGGCCCGGCGCTCGTCTCCCTGCCGGCGTCGTCCTTCTTCGCCGGCTGCCTGGCCGGCGGCTTCCTCCTCACGACGCTCGCGGACTCGCTCCTCGGCCGCAAGAAGATGCTCCTCGTGTCCCTGGTGTCCATGTCCGTCGCCGGCGTGCTCGCCATCTTCGCGCCCAACGTTTGGGTGTACGCCGCCCTACGCCTGCTGTCCGGCTTCTTCAGGTCCATGGTGGGCACGTGCACGCTGGTGCTGTCCACGGAGCTCGTCGGGAAGAGGTGTCGCCACATGGTCAGCGCGGCGGCGTTCTTCGGCTTCGCCCTCGGGTTCTTGTCCCTCCCGGCGCTCGCCTACGCGTTCCGCGACGCGTCATGGCGGAACATGTACTTCTGGACGTCCGTGCCTTGTCTCTGTTACTGCGTCCTGCTCTACTTCCTAGTCCCGGAGTCGCCACGGTGGCTGCTGGTGCGCGGCCGGAAGCTGGACGCCATGGAGGCGCTGAAGCAGATCATCTCGCTCAACGGCAGCTGCGCAACGGCCAGCTTCTCCCTGCTGGACCGGTGCACCGTGCACGAGGACGACGACGGCGCGAGCAGCGGGGGCGGCGTCTTCGCCACGCTGCAGGCGATGTGGGAGCGGCGGTGGGCGTTCCAGAGGCTGGCCGCGACCATGGCGGCCAGCTTCGGCGTGGGGATGTTCTACTTTGGCATGCCGCTCAACGTCGGCAGCCTGGGATCCGACCTCTACCTGAGCGTCACGCTCAACGCGCTGGCCGAGCTGGCGGCGGCCGTCCTCACGTGGCTCCTCGTCAGCCGGAGCGACAGGCGGAGCGCGGTGATCGCGCTCACCGCGGCGGCGGGGGCGTGCAGCCTCGCGTGCGTGGCCATCCCGCGGCGCGCCGCGTCGGCGCGGATGGCCGCCGAGGTGCTGTCCTTCTTCGCGGCGTGCACGGCGTTCGACGTCCTGCTGATCTACTCCACCGAGATGTTCCCGACGTCCGTGCGCAACTCGGCGGTGGGGCTGGTGCGGCAGACGATGGTGCTGGGCGGCGCGGCGGCGCCCGTGCTCATCGCGCTGGGCCGCGAGAGCAGCCTCTGGTCGTTCGGCGTGTTCGGGATCGCCATCGGCTGCTCCGGCCTCTTCATCCCGTGTCTACCGGAGACGAGGGGAAAACGCATGTCGGACACCATGGAAGAGGAGGAGCGCAACGAGGCCGCCATGGGCCTTGTTTAGTTCCAAAAATTTTGCAAAATAGGAATAGTAGTACTTTCGTTTGTATTTGACAAATATTCTCCAATTATGAACTAACTAGGCTCAAAAGATTCGTCTCGTTAATTCCGACCAAACTGTGCAATTAGTTTGTATTTTCATTTATATTTAATACTTCATATATACGTCTAAAGATTCCATGTGATGGGGAATCTGAAAAATTTTACAAAATTTTTTGGGAATTAAACAGGGCCCATGGTGTCCGATAGCAACAGCTACCTCGTATGATCGCAAGCTAGCGTTCATGTTGGTTGCAGCCTTTTCAGGGTACAATAATTAATTCCCGCTTGCAGGTCAAGCACGTACCTTATCTGTCCTGCGTGTCACTAGCATGACCTGTGAACTGCCCGTCCCCTGTTTGATGCCTAATACTCTCCTCTTGTTTATACAAATCACAGTGCAGTACGCAGTAGCAGGCCTTGTTTAGTTAACCCTAAAAACCAAAAAGTTTTCAAAATTCTCTGTCACATCGAATCTTGTGACACATGCATGAAACATTAAATATAAACAAAAATAAAAACTAATTACACAGTTTAGCTGTAAATCACGAGACGAATCTTTTGATTCTAGTTAGTCTATGATTAGATAATATTTGTCACAAACAAATGAAAGTGCTACCGTACCGAAAAGTTTTCACTTTTCGGAACTAAACAAGGCAGCAGTCTAGCAGACGACCAAATCTATTAGGCGTCATTGGATCTTTTTATTTTAGAATCCACTTCACAAATTAAACTATTTGAACTGAAATTTGACATTTCACGATTTTTCAAAGTTTGTATATAAACATATCTTAAATCATAGGATAAGAGATGGAAAATATATTTCGATTATGCTCTTTGATTTGTTTTCCTATAGCAAAAGTGCAGCACTAAGTATCTCCCCATGTGGCCAACAATTCCACATATAACCATATTATTAGTTTAATTAATCAATGTCTAAATTATGATTATTAGAATGTATTCCAATACTAAGGATCCAAACAAAACCTTAGTGTCACTTATGACACATCAAGAGCAACCTTAATCTTAACCTTATTAGGTATGAAAAAAAACTACTAGTTTTCTAGCTGTCTTGATCAAAATTGCGTGCCCACGGCCAGATTTTGCCTCTGGGCGCACACATATACCTATATTGGCTAGTAAATCTTAACATTAACATAAACGAAGCTTACTACATTGACACAATGAGTCATCTACACTTGAGTAAGGGCAGGGCCGTCTCAAGAATTCCAAGGGCCCTTGGGCAAGCGAGCAACAAGGGCCTAGCAAACTAATCTTTCCGAGAATATTGGAGAGTCAAAGCATTTTTAAGTTTGACCAAAATTATAGAGAAAAATACTAAGATTTAAAATATAATGAAAATATAAATAAAGAAGAGTCTAATGCTACTTAATTGTTGTCATAATAATTATTATTTTATCATATAAATTTGGTTAAAATTAGGATAGTTTGATTCTCTAAGATTCTTGGAATGATTTATAATTTGGGATGGAAGGAGTAATTGGCATAGCTC
>Ga0182004_10004981_pt1 | contig 10776 bp, 6 predicted proteins | sample Sormic07211540_1_FD_120479 | JGI IMG/M metagenome (GOLD analysis project Ga0182004, IMG submission 120479) | Endophyte microbial communities from Sorghum bicolor roots, Mead, Nebraska, USA - 072115-40_1 MetaG | ecosystem: Host-associated > Plants > Roots > Unclassified | place: USA: Nebraska...
AGCAGACTTGGTAATGTTGGCTTGAATGAAAACTTGAGATAACTTATCTTATATGGTTGATGAGTGTTGTGGGCAGCTATGGTTTACATGTAATATGAAATTGGTAATTAGCAAGTGACTATTATATATAATTAGCAAGTGACATGTATATAAGACCCTGGCATATCACCTTTGCCTCTTGTTGCTGCAGATTGATACTCATCATGTTTTGACTAGTTCCATATTAAGTGACATTACATATATAATGTACTAGGTCGATACAAGAATCAATGTATGGATAATTTGATCACTTTTGAATGTCATCACTTTTGTGTATGTGAACCAAGGTATGGCTAATGTTTGATCATCGGCTATACGTTTAGAGCAGCTTTTATTTTTTTACCTATTTAATTGAGCTCGATGGATTGTCCATTGCTAAAAGTTCTTATTGCGATGGATTGTCTGTTGCTAAAAGCTCTAACAGACTGTCTGTTGCTAAAGGTTGGACTGTCGAACTGTCCGTCGCTAAATATGATGTCCGTCGCTGTATACATACAACGACGGCTTTAATAGCAACGGCAGCGCTCCATCGCTATAGCCTTTAGCAACGGACTGTCCATTGGTGCACACCCCTTATAACAACGGATTGTCCATCGCTGTTTAAAGGTTGTGGTGTAGTGGGTTTAAATTAGGGTTTACCTTAACACATAAGCACTTAATTTGCATCCCACCATATTTAGGGATCACTTAACCATCACAAGCATCATTCCAAGAGTTAAACCACACACTAACCATTTAAGCACAAACAAACTAAGATAATAAACCTATTTTAGTTGATGCATCTTAGTGTACTACACATGTATGCTTTGCAGTGCACATGATGACATGGCATGTTTTAGTGTCCATAACATCAAAGATGTTACACTTTGTGCCTACAAAATTCATGATTCTAGACACAGGAAATAGAGAAGATACGGCCCTCATTCTAGCCCGTCCTTTCCTACTCTTGATGCTTGTATATTTGTGGATTCTGGACAAATTCATTTCCACTTTGCTGGAAAGAAAGAGAGATTCGCTTTTTCTTGTGGATCGCCCCCTTCGAATGCAATATAGGCAAATAAGAGACGACTCAGGAAGAAAGGAGTGAGGAAGCCGAAAGTAGTTGAGGACACGAAGAAACCTGACCAAGAAAAGCAAGAGCCAACAACATGGCACAAGAAAGGAGAGCTGTCATCCACTACATCATCACGAAAACCGACGGAAGTAGTGAGAAAAGCTGATAAAGAAGGAAGATAAAGAAATTCTAAAGAAGGAATAACTCCCGCACAAGGAAGAGAAATAGTGAATCTCAAGGTATGAATTTAATACATTTTATAAATTAGCATATTTCCCACTTTCAAGCATGCATCATTAGTAGATAGGATTATATTTAATTTAAATAGTAAAATACTCATATATTTTTGTGCATTTAGAGTAAGTCTTTTTAATCAAAAGAAAAAACAAACATAAACAACCAATAAAAATATGCAAGAAATATCACATACACTGATACACATGCACCCCTTTGCTACTTCTACACTAGAAGTATGCAACCAATAAATACCTCATGCATCCCCTTGCTATTTCCACAACGGACATAAGCAACAAGCTCCATCAATCAAAGAGACTTTTGTATATAGAGAGTTTTCCTACGAAGAGAAGGGAATGGTTTACTTCTAAATAAAGGGGGGATAATCATTCCCTTTGTGAGAGAAAACATGCAATGAGTACGTTGATGTGTGTGTGTGTATATATATATAGATATATATTATACATTATACATTATACATTATATATTATTATATATATATTATATATATACTCCTTACATCCTAAATTATAAGATGTTTGACTTTTTTGACCCCAAGTTTGACCACTCATCTTATTCAAAAAATTTATGCAAACATAGTCAAATTTAAGTCATTCTTGAAGAATTTTAATTATAAACCAAGCCATGACAAAAGAAGTAATATTTTGCATAAATTTTTGAATAAGACGACTAGTGGTCAAACTTGGTGTCAAAAAGTCAAACATCATATAATTTGGGATGGATTGAGTATATAATGACTCCTTGAGACTTCTTGTAAGTGGGAGGATTGCTACTTGTGTGTGTGTGTGTATATATATATAATATACAAGTAGCCATGCTCCCTCCACTTACTAGCAGTAAGTCTTAAGGAGTTCCACCAAATACCCACACACTTGCATTTCTTGACCTTCTACATGACTTGTTACTCCATTTGATCTAAGTGTCTAGCTTGGCAACATATGCAACACAAGTCTGCTCATGTTTTCCCCACCTATGAATTAAGCCTTAGTATGAGATTCAAGCAGGCTGTTAATCCTCAGCATTGGAGATGTTTTCTAAACACCATCGTGAGGTTGAGTGTACCATCTGAGGAACCTAATGGAATATTTTCAATTCAAAACTCTAAAACACTCTAGACAAAGTCTTAGCTAACCCAAAGCGAGGGACAAATTTTATACTTGTTACATTATCTTATGCATATTACAAGGTGAAAAAGCCAATAAGCCCCATAAAGTAGACTGAAGATAGATTTCTAATTATGTTCAATTTGAGGATAGCATTGGGTTGTATATAAGTTTTTGCGGAGTGTTACATTGAAGATGCTTCTAATCTGACAATCTCCATGCTCAACCCACATGTTTTGCTCGAGGACAAGCAAAAGGGTAGCTTGGGGGATTGTTGATGGTCACTAACAACCTATTTGACCATCAATATTTCACCCAAAAGTAAGGTAATTCAATAAAAAATAATATAAATATGCTTTGAATTTTACCTAGTTCCACTTATACTTGGAATTTTATTTGTATGTAGGAAAAATAGTAAAAACAGGCAAAAATGGAACATATGTGACACGTGGGCTATGATAGGGCAGCGGGGAGGCCAAGTGGCACGGCGCTCGCCGCCACTTGGTGGCACTCGCTGCCCCCCTATGGCCTGCCACATCAGTGATCCGTGGGAATGACTCCCCATGGCCTCCACACCATCCAGCAAAGTTGGTTTGATCCAATGACGCTCGATGGAAGTGTCATGGATCCATGGGTCCACCATCATCCACTTGGAGCACCTAAACCGACTTTTCAACATGCAAAACTGACTTACCTACCACGCGACCGACTTAGGGGAGCCATCCATCATCGTAGGATGCTAAGGCAGTGGAATTGGGCAGCGGCCGTCGCCCCACCACAGCATCCGCCACCTCTCGACGGCTGCCAACCACCCTCGACACCTACAAGTATCCCCTGGTGCCCCTGCTATTATAAAAGCAGTATTTTGGCCCTCGAAAATACAGATCACACAAGATATACAAGAGTAGACACTAGAGAAGCTCAGTAGTTCAATTACTCTTTTGCTCTAGCGTGCTAGCTCCAGCTCTAGCCTAGCTTAGGGAACTCACAATGCAAAACTCTATCCCAGAGTCCAAGACAATTAATTACATATTATTTATGGTATTTTTCTAATGTGGCAGCATATTTATTGAAGAAAAAGGTAGAAAAAATAAGACTCCAAGTCTTATTTAGAATCTAAGTCCACATTGTTCGAGGTAATAAATAACTTTAGACTCTATGATAGAGTCTACATTGTGAGTGCCCTTAGAAGCTCTTTCTACCTTAGCAAGAGGAGAAGAGTCGGGTGGAGATTCTGCCTCGAAGTCTGGAAGAGTCTTCCTGAATCTTCAAGTCTGGTATAGCTCCTTTGTAATAATACAGTTCTTACTTAATACAAGTACTTTACTTCTAGTACTTACTAAGTATTTGCTTTACGCCTCTACATTCCAGTCTTATTCTTACTTCTATTTATTAGTAGTGAGACTTGACTCTTGTTATAGGTATAGGTTCTTTAAGTCATCTTTGTATTAGTTCACTCATATCTAGTATTGCTCCATGGTATGGTTAAAGTGTCTTTTCTTCTAACTCAAGTAGAGATAGTACACTTATAGATTAAGTGAGGTGCTTAGGCTATAACTTACCTTCAGTTACGGCTAGGCCCGCAGATAGTGTGGTAGTGGCTGGTGGTGACAGCCCTATGTATTCCACCATGTTGGATTTAGTTATTAAATCATAAGGCTCATTGTGCGTTGTGTCTAGTTAAATCAGGAGTGTGCACACATATTTACGAGATAAGGTCTTTCTATTTACTCACCTATCTTAATTACCTAGATTACAGCCTTCTCTCCCTCTAGAGCTGTGCAGTGATCTCATCCCTTTAATTATCTTAGTTATCTTTAGTTATCCCTTTTACTATATGTATACCTTTCACCCACTAATACGTCACATTCATCCCAAGGATCCACCTACCTTGCCTTCTTGTGGGAATCAAATAAATTTGACACCTGGTACTCCTAGGTGAAGTGCTACACAATAGTTTTGTGCGCTTGTGGAATCCCTCCTACTCTGCAAAACCGTCGTCATGTATTTTTAGTGTGGGGACTGATAACCCCTCTAAGTGACGCTAACAAATACCAACAGTTAGATTCTAAGAAGATAAGTGGTTAGGCATGTCTACCTTAAAAGAGCAATATCTAAATTTATATAGTACACTAGTAGAATTGGGCTCATAGCTGGCGCCCCCTTTTTATACCACATGCGGTTCTAGTTACAACGTGCCTGTGGTATAAAAGGGGCGGTGTCAGAGCTCCCAGCCGCCTGTGCAAATGGATTGTCACAGGCAGTTGGCTTAAGCCAACCGCCAGTGTAAATGCTCCATTTACACAGGTGGTTGACTTATAAGCCAACCGCCTGTGATAATCCGTTTGCACAGGCGGCTGGCTTAAGTCAACCGCTCGTGTAAATGGAGCATTTACACAGGCGGTTGAGTTAAGCCAGCCGCCTGTGGAAAACGGTTCCCACAGGCGGTTGACTTAAGCAACCGCCTGTGGTATCTTCTATATAAATACTCCTTCTTCCTCTCTGACCAGAATAGTATCTCGCACCCACGGTGATTTTGGAGGTCCAGATTTCTCAAAATACAAGGGGGGAGGTTTTGATCTTCATTTATGGGAAGGAGGTTGCTAAAAAGGTTAGTTTATGTCCCTATTGCCTCAATTTGCTCATTCTAGCTCAATTTGAGCCACTTTTTGGATATAGGGTTTCACCATAAGTGAGAGAGAAGAATAGCTAGCTTCTTGTCTTTATTTGATGATATGGTTAGATGGGGTTGCTCAAGATGGTTGGATAATGCCTCTCTTCTCTCCCTTTACTTGCTTTCCTTCTCAATTTAGCTAGTTTTTACAAGATTAAACCAATTGTGTGTTCTTGTATATTTATGTAGAGAGAGATTTGTTGATTTTTTATTTTTTAATTATATGTTAGGTTTTTTATTATCACCTTCCACATCATCTATCTATTTCTAATGAATGTTGTGTTTATATAGCTATGCTATACTTAGGTTTTTTAATTTATATCTCTCTTTATAAATTTGTCAATTTATTTATCCACATGTATGTATGTTTCATGAATGCAATGTTTTTAATTACGGTTATTAGGTTTTTTAATTATGCTATTTAAGTTATATACTTTAATCCCTAGCTAAACCCTACCTAAACCATTGCTAAAACCCCACTTGAACCCTAAACCCTAGCTAATTAATAATCCCTAGATATGCATGGTAACATGTTTTGCATTATTTAACAATCAATTCAATGTATTTTTTTACAAATAGTAATGGAGAGGTCAGTCGGGATGTATGATTTATCAAGACTAGATCCATCATACATACTCGAGGTCTAGAAGTTTATTGATGCTGCTAAGAACCACGCTTCGAGAACAAAGAAGATGACACACATACATTGTCCATGCGTAGACTGCAAAAATGTGGTTCTATTTGTTGACACTCAACAAATCATTTCTCATCTGCTACGCCAAGGATTTATGATGGATTACTTGATTAGAACAAAGCATGAAGAGGGTAGCTCTGCGTCTTATGCAACTGTAAACCCTACAAACATCGACACCGATGGTCCAGATATGGTTTTTGAAGGGTTTGAGTTTATACACGAGACACAACAACCTGAAGCCAATGGTGTAGAAGTTGAACATGTTGTGCCAAATGTTCTGGATCATGGTTCCACCGGAGGAAATGAAGGCGGCAGAACTAATATGGCTGCGGATGATGCAGAATTCCTAGAGGCAATGTTGTGTCGTCATGCAGAAGATCCATCAATGTTCTTCATGAAAGGTATGGAGGCACTGATGAAGGTAGTAGAAGAGCCTTTGTACAATGGGTCTAAGGGTTGCACCAAGGAGTTCACGACACTACAGTCTGTGCAAAAGTTATTGGTGTGCAAAGCTAGATATGGTCTTTCTGATGTTGGCCTTGATGCTTTCTTGAGAATTTTCACAAACATGCTTCCAAAAGAGAACAAAGTGCCTGCTATCACATACTATGCAAAGAAGCTAATCAGTCCACTAACAATGGGTGTTGAGAAGATCCACGCGTGTAGAAATTATTGTATCTTATATCGAGGTGATGATAATAAGGACTTGTTCAGGTGTCCCAAGTGTGGTGCAAGTAGGTACAAGACGAATAAAGATAACAGAGAGCAAGAGTGTGCTGCCTCTGTGTCTAAGGGAAGTAAGAGAAAGAGGACCCAACAAAAGACCTAGAAGTGTAGTTCAAAACCCACTAGAAAAGAAAAGGAAGAAAAAGACTATTATGCGCAGAAAAATATTTCTGCTTTGGTGATGTGGTACCTTCCTATGGTCGATCTATTGAGGTGTTTGTTCGCTAACCCAGAGGATGCACAACTTATGAGTTGGCATGCTTCTAATGAGCATAAAGACGATGGGAAGCTTTAGCACCCAACCGATGGCCAACAGTGGAAAGATTTCAATGAAAACCACAAGGACTTTGCTAAGGAACCAAGGAATGTTAGGTTTGCACTGAGTACTGATGGAATGTTAGGAGCAGCAAGCACAGCACATGGCCGGGGTGATCCTCACCATCTACAACCTTCCTCCATGGTTGATGTAGAAGCGAAAGAACCTTTTGCTAACCATTCTTATCTCTGGACTTACACAACCTGGAGTTGACATGGATGTTTTCTTGGAGCCCTTAATGTAGGACATGAAGATACTTTGGGAAAAAGGTGTTCAAATGGACAAGAACCGCAAAGAATCATTCACACTAAGAGCAATTATCTTTGTTACGATCAATGACTACCCAGCTCTCTTTACATTATCAGGATAATTTAAGGGAAAGCTTGGTTGTGTGGTATGCATAGATGGCACCACTTATGTGTCCCTTACTGCATCTAAGAAGATAGTGTACATGAGGCACAAACGCTTCTTATCAAAAGGACACAGGTACCGATAGAAAAAATGGATAAGTACTTTGACAATAATAGTGAACTACAGTCTACTGCTCCATCAGGTAACAGTAAAGGCAAAAGAGTTTTCAGCATAGTTAGCAAACTCAAATTTGTTTTTGGGAAGAAGACAAAAGATGAAAAACTAAGAAAGAATGTCAAACCAGCTCCAGGGGCTACATTCAAGAAGAAGTCTATTTTCTTCGAGTATTTGGAATACTGGCCAGAGTTAGACATACGCCACGCGATCGATGGTATGCATGTTCAGAAGAACGTGTTTGAAAGGCTAATTGGCACCTTGTTGGACATGAAGGGTAAGACAAAGGAAGGACTGAATTCACGCTTGGACATGGTACAGTTAGTCATAAAAAAAGAACTTCACCCTGCTAGGCTAGAAAATGGGAAGTACCACCTCTTGGCAGCAAGCTACAACTTCAAAATATTACAATACAGTTCTCGAGGCACATCACAACGTCCTACATCAGCTCTCGATAATGGAGCCTTTGATCAATCTACACATTGAAGAGCTTCAAAAACATATTCATGGGCACACAGACGAATGGATAATGAAGGAACACAAGAATCGGTTCACCTCATGGCTAAGGGAGCAGGATATTCTAGATGGGGAAACACTCGAGGATTGCACCACCAAGTTCTTGGCATCTGGGTCATCACGCCAGGTCACCGTGTCCAACCGAGATGCCAAGCAGTGTCACGTCTACGGGGAACAAGGCTCACTACCCAGTTGACAACAAGTATCGACAGTGGTCCTAGGATACAAGGACGAGATGCTAGTCATCCCCGGTCCCAAGGAGATTGAAAAACTTGGTTAGGCTATAAACAATTTCATCCATTGGCCTCATCGGGACGTTCAGCTAAGGGAGGCACCACCATCCTCTCAAGAGATATGACTCACTCAGGAGTCGTCAGCACCTATCGATCATGTTCCTCAAACACCACTATCACCTTCCTAGCCTCTTCCTAACCCACTACCATCACCTACCCAATCTCTTCGTAACCCATCTCCATCATCTCCGGCACCGCTCAATTCCCCACCTTCCCCACAGCCCAAAGATCCTGAGAAAACAAGCGAGCCACCTAAAAAGCCAAGGAAGAAGGAATTTTCGGTTCCCAAGTTGGTTTCTGAATATGAGCCAAAGAAAAAATCAGCTGGCACGGCCAGGTTTTTAAAAGGCATTGGACTAAAACGCACAGTAGAAGTGCAAGAGTTGTCGGAGCTCTCGAAGTTATCGAAGCCGGCCTTTTGCTGAGCCCATTCCCTGCCAGATCAAGGTGCCAACTAAAGAAGATTACACGAACATCCCTGCAGAATTTTTGGTTGGAAGGCCTCTACTCACGTGGGAGAAACTCTTAAGGGTCCCAACCAATATAAAAAGGCTGCATGACTGGTACATGAGAGCCTCATCAATTGGCATCGACACCATCAACGTATCTATACAATACAAGGTATTTTAGAGTACATATGATAAAGTCATGCTTAACTTCGAATATGTGTGGTTTGATGATGAACTTCAAGAGACTTGATGTGCAGATCGTAACGACCTTCACATTGTAAGGGTTATATAACTTACACATATATTGTATATAGTTGCATCAGTGTTCAATACCTAACATGCATGTGCCTCACAGGATGCTATATGAGCAGCAAGATGTATTATGGTCTTGATTTGGATTATTGTCCCAACCAAAGGGTTGCCTATCTGAGCCCACTGGAAGTATGCCAAGAACGGCACACATTCAGAACCGGGAAGGACAACAAAGAAATACAGGGCTGAGAAGGTGAAGAACTGGCGGCAAAACTCAAACAGTTGAAGATGAAGTTTGAATCTAACTTTGCCCATGACATTGGAAAGTGCCTGCTAAAGTATCAACACAGGGAATCGGTAGTCATTCCATACAACTTTGAGTAAGTGTGAATTACAAGTGTATATACATCAAACTAAATAATTCCAATGCACAAATGAATCAGGAATTTGAATCGTGCAGCGACCACTGGATCTGCTTCAGTGTTTTTCCCAAGCAAGGACGGGTACAATACAAGACTCCTCAGACTACCCTCCAAATAGTTATGCAAAATTCATTGAACTCTTAGAGCTGTAAGTCGAGATATGCATGCATAATTTTTTGCATTATTAGTGTTTGGAGATAACATGGTCGTTCTATTCGAGATCTGAGGGCATACAGGTGGTATAAGCTATCATGTGGGAAGTGTGAGTCCAAGAAAAATGGGCAGCCATTGGATGTAATGTATAACTGGCCGTTACGTATGAAAATTTACTCTTATGAATACAAAACATAGGACCGTAGTGGCATCTATAAATAATCACTTTCTCTTTATATAGTGCCTCAAGCAACCACCCGGAAGTGTCCTCTGTGGATACTATGTGTGCCACCACATGAGGGAGACCAGACGATTCGCCAGCAACCCTTCCGAGGTAATTAGTATATGATGCTTTCCCTTCTAACATTAAAGGCGGATATTTTAAGTATATGATGCTTATAAACTTTCTTTGCAGGAATATAAGGAACCCATTGCGGCTAACATCACCGAAAATACTTCATACGAAATGGTTGAGGACATGTGCACATTCCTCTTGAAACATGTCATTCCATGCCAAGGGAAATATCATGATAATACTAGTGTATTATCCTTGCTGCAGTACCAGATCCTAACAGAGATTAGTAGGCTAGGCCTTACTAGGAAGGGTTATTAGAGCAACAAACTTTGATCTAAACAGTGTGTGATGTATATACACTTGTAATTAAATTTATTATATACAATGTGTGATGTATTGTAATACCCGATTTTAAGGACAAAATCAGATATGCACCATATGTGAGTTTTAGAGGCCAAATCTCACATATAGCTACAAATAAAGGGTAATATCAAAAGACAATGCATAAGTTATATAACGTAATAATAAATCAGAGATAACCTTAAGCAGCAAACAGCGGATAGACAACTCCAACTTCGGGTATTAACTTCACTCTATAGGATCCAACTGACTGGTTGATCACAAGCCCAAAACTTCTCCTGAGGGGTGTGTGGAATAGCAAGAGTGAGTCCATGTCGAACTCCACAAGTATAGCAACTAGATTGTATAGATCCCACAATGTCATGATCAATGTGATAAAGATAATGTAGAGTATTAAACAATAAACAGTGAGCATATTTAACACACAAGATTCATCACCCTTAATGTAGATGTCCCCAAGGCCGCTACTGACCGTGAGCTCGGCTAGTATACCAGTTTTACACTCTGCAGAGGTTGTACATCTTTATCCATGAGTCATGATTTACCCTTTCGCCTGAGGTGATCAGCCTCTTAACCCACTTCCAAGGAAGGTCGGCAGGGATCACTATGAAGCCTTTCAAAGGTTTCGTCTAACAAGTTAGGGCCATTAG
>Ga0182004_10004982_pt1 | contig 10775 bp, 11 predicted proteins | sample Sormic07211540_1_FD_120479 | JGI IMG/M metagenome (GOLD analysis project Ga0182004, IMG submission 120479) | Endophyte microbial communities from Sorghum bicolor roots, Mead, Nebraska, USA - 072115-40_1 MetaG | ecosystem: Host-associated > Plants > Roots > Unclassified | place: USA: Nebraska...
GCCGCACGAATCTTGAAGAAAAAACTGCTAGCGCACGATGGTGCAGGCGGGACCCAAAACCAAGAGGCACTCGAACTCGACGCGGAGACGGAACTATTCCGTACAACGCGGGTACAGAGTAGAGAGGTCAGAGACTCAGACGAAGGGAAAGTGAGGAGGAAGGGAGGCGATTTTGCGGGCGCCGGTGGTGGAGGAGGAAGCAGTCCTGCGCGGCGGCTGTGAGGTACTCCGGTGCGATCCACTCCTCCTCGTCCCCATATCTCCCACTCGCTGCGATTAGAGAGGTCGTGATGATTTCTTTCCCCCCAAGCCTGGCGCGGCAACGGGAGAAAGTTTAGATGGCTTCTGCTGCCGCGGCTGCTGTGATCTAAGGGCTAGGGTGTAGGGTCAAAGGGAAGGGATTGTGCCAAGGCAATACTCCTGGATTCGATCGAAATTATTACTGGAGCATTTCTTTCCTATGTAGTACTGCTGAGTTAACCAATCCAAGTGCTCTGGCCTTACGACTTATTGGTCGAATCACCGTACCTAGGGTTTCGTTTTCCTAAAATTTGGGCCATAATTCAGCATCGCAGTATAGTGAAAAACAACTCTAGCTGTATAACAAAGGAGCAATCCTGGTTCTAACATCTTCCTAAATGCATAATAAAATATAATATCTTGGGTTCACATAGGTATACTGCCTTCTCTATATGCTTGCTGATATAGGTATACTGCCGTCTGCCTTCTCTATGTGCTTGAGCTTGATTACTACTGCTTGTAGTCACAGTTCATTAATATCAATCGTATCTTTGTTGTCCCATTTTAAGTTCCTAATTACATCACGCTTTACTTGCTTTCAGAATTAGAGTAATCTGGACTGATAAAGCACTCTGGCAAGATGGGCGACAATCTGATGGATAAAGTCAACGCCCTTGGTGAGCGGCTCAAGATAGGCAGTGCAGAAGTTAGCCGCAAGATGTCAGTTGGCGTCAGCAACATGAGTTTCAAGATGAAGGAGTTCTTCCAGGGCCAGAACATGGCGGACAAGATTGTTGATGAAGCCACGTTGGAGACCATGGACACCCCTGATTGGGCTACCAACCTTGAGATATGCGACATGGTGAACACTGACAGGGTCAACAGCATTGAAGTCATCCGGGCCGTCAAGAGAAGAATTATGTTGAAGAATCCACGCGTGCAGTATCTATCTCTCGTCCTGCTTGAGACCATTGTTAAGAACTGCGACAAGGCTTTCTCTGAGATTGCTGCTGAGCGGGTGCTGGATGAGATGGTCAAGCTGATTGATGATCCACAGACTATAGTTAACAACAGAAACAAGGCTCTTATGCTTATTGAAGCATGGGGAGAATCTGGAGATGACCTCCGCTACCTTCCAGTGTATGAAGAAACGTACAAGGTAAATACAAAGTAATGCTCTGCTGTTTAATCAGCTTAGTGCAATTTAACCTGAAACAGTAGCTTCCAACTGAGAAAGCATGCTAAAAAAAACTGATCTAGAAAGCAGCAGATCTAATTATTCTGGTTATGATTGACGTCATAATGTCAGATAGGTTATTGACATGGAATTGCTTTATTCCTGTTATGTACACGAATACCTTATTGATTAATGGTTTACTATGCATTCATAACACAATGTTGTGCCTCACATAATCAGTACTCATGTTGTCAGGCTTGTGGATTTCTCTTACTTGAACTCATGCAGTTATTGCTTTTTGTTTTCTTTGCAGAGCTTAAGATCTAGAGGAATTCGCTTTCCTGGGCGTGATGATGAGAGCCTAGCACCAATATTTACTCCTCCCCGTTCAGTACCTGCGGCTGAACCATATTCTGAGGTAGCACAAGAAGGATATCAGGAAATTCCAGATGAGAATTTTGCTCCTGCTCCAACTCGCACTTCCCCTGCTGTGCAAGTAAATGAGGCTTTTGAGGTGGCTCGTAATAGTGTCGAGCTTCTTTGCACAGTGTTATCTTCCTCTCCTCAAAAAGAGGTTTTACAGGTTAGTTTGTTATTAGTCCCTGTTGATTATGGCTTAGATCAGTTAGTTAATGTCTGTAGTGCATGTTTCGTGCAAAGCATGGTGTTGATGTTTCGTTGACAAATTTATCTAGGATTATACATGAAGAGTTTTTCTTTATTTTCTGATTACTGCAGGCACGTGGCAATATGTGGAATTAATTGAATAGGGACTTCTCCATTATTTCCTATTTGTTTGTCTTATAGATATCTGATTCAATGCTAGATCACTACTGTTCTGTCGTCACATATGTGTTGACCGTACCACATATGTTATGCAGGATGAATTGGCAACCACTCTCGTTCAACAATGCCAACAATGTCAGTACACGATCCAGAGGATCATCGAGACGGCTGGTGATAATGAGGCTCAACTTTTTGAGGCATTGAGCATTCACGAGGAACTGCAGAAGGTCCTGTCCAAGTATGAAAAGCTCAAGGAGCCTGTCTGTGTTGAGCTAGAGCCCGAGCCAGCGATGATTCCAGTTACCGTGGAGCCCGAGGAATCCCCCCGCACTGTGAGCAAAGAAGACGCCCATGTAAGGAAACCAGGAGGTTCTGGAGATCAGTCCAGTCGGGATGACCTGCTGCAGGATCTAGATGACATGATATTTGGTAAGAAAGGTGCTACATCCTCTCATCAGGACACAACTCCCAGAAAGGATAACAAGGACGATTTCATCAGCTTCTAACTGCTAGATATATAATAAACCTGTAACCAGTTCTGAGATTCTGCCTTTCCATCTGTTAGTTGTTGCTGATATGTGGCGTGTGCGTCTTTATCAGTTTTTTTTGGGTTTGTTACTGGGACATGAGTTGCTTGCTGTGTACATAAATGGATGTAGCGGTTTGTGTAATGTAACTGATTGGGAGATATGGCACATGAGTTTCCATACTGGATTCAGAAGCTATGCATTAGACATATATCTTAGATATGCTTGCTTGGTGGATGATCTGTATGCTGAAGCTGCTCCCATGGCATTGCTGCTGTACGTTAGATTTGCAGCTGCTGCATTAAGAACATGTGAACTCCCTCTTTGATCAAACATTGTCGACTTCGGCAGGTATACGCATGGATGCTCAGTATTTTGGTCCTGACAGAAACCTGCGGCTGCTCATGAGAAGAACAAATTGAAGCAACGCGTTTGCAAGCTATCTGCAGTGTATGTGCATGACTGCATATATGTATGCGATTAGAAGAGGTGGAAGAGAGAAACTGAGCTAGGGCGCAAGTGCACACGAGAGTAGAATCTCTGTCCTTTCAAATAAAAAAAGGTTTCGCAAAAAAAAAAGGATTGTCGATGAGAGTAGCACCCCTGTCCCCTCCATTTTTCAAATGTGATAACTGATTAGCTGGTTCTAAACAACATCATCAGATATTTGAAAACGGAGGGAGTGTGCTTTTTTTTTCTACGTTTCCCGTGGCTCTGATGGTTGGCCGTGCTGTTCATATTTCCGCATGCAGTGGCCAGCTAGTTGAGCTAGCTATATGCACATATAATTCATCAGCCGGATCATCATATTTATAATAAACCAAAATGGCATGCAAGCGTGAGTTGGGAGCAGAATCAAAGGGATTACTGATCGTGTGTGCAACTCAGACGAGACATGTGGAGTGATGCTATGCATGATGCCATGATGGATACATGATGATGCCTTTTTCTTGAGTGGGCGACTGAAAAATTGCATTGGGTACGGTGTTGACCACTACAACTGACGTGGAATGTTGGTTGAAAGTTCGCGCGTACGTGTTGGATTGTATGCCCATCACGCCGTCCCGGTCCTTACAACTGACGCGTTCAACGAAACCAAAAAAAAAAGGATGAATTCGAAATGTAACAATTTGTATGAACGTACAAGACGTGATCGTGTTGCATCGTGGTGTCCTGTGCTGGCAGGAGACGCTCAGCCATAGCTGGTGGCTTGTGAAGCGAGGCGAGACTTGAGAGGAGTTGGAAGCACGATGTAGCTGCTGTACGTCTTGGTCCACCTGACCTCACTCTGCTGAGTACTGGTGTCTCCGCGTTTTAGCTGCTGCTGCCGCTTCTCTAACTTTGCCATGGGAAACAGCCGAGCGAGCCGGCCTTATTAGGCCAGTCTCAATGTATAGTTTCATGGCGCAGTTACCAAGACTATAAACTAGGTAACCGAGCCATAGGAGTTTCATGGGGATAAAACTCCTCTCTCATCTGATGAAACTCCTTCATTTAATGACCCTGCCAAGTCAGCAATTTTGCTTATGTGGCACCCTATTTAATGTTGTGCATGACACTCTCATGAAACATGCATTGAGACTGGCCTTAGCGTCTGCTTTGGACCATTGGTTTCATCAATCATGCATGGCACAACACAACTGTTCAGTCAGGTATATAAATAAAACCAGAGGCTAAAAAACATCATTTTTTATATAGAAAAAAAAACAGAAGCCTTCAAACAAGTCCAGATGTCAGATGAAACATGCCTCGAGAGCACCGATGGAGTTTGATACAACATGCGGTCCAGCTGATGGAGTTTGAAAATGGTTAAACAAAAAACCGCTGAAATACTCCTATAATAATACTAATATAGTAGTAGTAGTGCATAATAAAAGATCAAAGAGTCGTAGTAGTTGCTGCCATCCCAAATTCCCAATCCCATGAATCCCCCGGATAGGAGGAGTTTAAAGTCCGAACCCGAGCTAAACAACACATTCAGACTGGAGTTGAATCGGTTAGGTAGGACCCCACATGGCAGGCAGCAGAGCACCGACGTGGGTCGTTGCTTTGGCGCGCGTTCGTGCGCCCCCACCCCGCTTCCTCTTCTTCCCCTTTCCCGGCCGGCGGCCTCCCCCACTGCCGGACCAACCAATCAACCCCTTCCATTCCGGCTCCAAGCATTCAAATAACCATGCCAGGGCAGCTGGCGTTTCCATGGGCGCCATCCAAATCCCAGGTCCATTTTGCTTCCTTCCGTTTTCATCCTCCTCTTGGACTTGGCCTCTCTCGACTTGCTAAGTGAAGAAGGCGTTTGTTTTCCCTCGCCCAAGTCAGCCAGATGATGAACAAAAGGTGATCCATCGTTCATATCACTCACCATTTCATTCTCTCCTTTATATTTTGTTTATATTTATTTATGCAAAAAAAAAGCAGATTCAGAAATATGAGCCACTAATATCGACCATCCTAGTTGCCATTTCGACCTGATCTGCTGCTGCATTCATGCTTTCCATCTCACAGCATTCATGCATACCATCTTGGCATCATGTCCGCATTCTTCGCCACTTTCTTTTTTCCTTGCAAATTCCATCGTTTGATTTATCGCATGCCTATTTCGCCTTGCTACGGCTAATTGCTCACGCCAAAAGTTCCCATCGGCAAAACCGGAATTCTGCAGATCGCCATAACAGCAGCCAGAAGCAGAAACCATTTTCAACTTTGAAAACAAGACCAGCAGGACCAGGGGAATTTAAACGAGTACCGACGCCGCCATGGCGTCCAAGGGGATCCTCAAGAACAGCGGCTCCAGCCGCATGCCGCCGTCGCAGAGCGCCGGCAAGCCGCCCACCGCGCCCACGTCGGCGCCCACGGTCGTCTTCGGCCGCCGGACCGACTCTGGCCGCTTCATCAGCTACTCGCGCGACGACCTCGACTCGGAGATCAGCAGCGTCGACTTCCAGGACTACCACGTCCACATCCCCATGACGCCCGACAACCAGCCCATGGACGACGACGATGGCGGCGGCGGCGGCACGGCCAGGGCCGAGGAGCGCTACGTCTCCGGCTCGCTCTTCACCGGCGGCTTCAACAGCGTCACCCGCGCGCACGTCATGGACAACAAGACCGACGACGACGCAGCCGCCGCCGGCGGGCGCCGCGGCAAGGGACCCAGCGCGTGCATGGTCGAGGGGTGCGACGCCAAGGCCATGCGCGACGCCCGCGGCGACGACGTCCTCCCCTGCGAGTGCGACTTCAGGATCTGCGTCGACTGCTTCACCGACGCCGTCAAGGCCGGCGGCGGCGCCTGCCCCGGGTGCAAGGAGCCTTACAAGAACACCGAGTGGGAGGACCTTGCCGCCGGTGGCGCGGCCGAGACCACGCGGGCGCTCTCGCTGCCCCGCGGGCCTGCGGGCGCCAATGGCCACCACAAGATGGACAGGCGCCTGTCGTTGGTCAAGCAGACCAACGTCAACCAGTCCGGCGAGTTCGATCATAACCGCTGGCTCTTCGAGACAAAGGGCACCTATGGCTATGGCAATGCCATCTGGCCCCAGGATGGCACAGAAGACGACACCGATGGCGGCGCCCCAGCTGGACCTGGGCACCCCAAGGAGCTCTTGACCAAACCGTGGCGCCCGCTGACCCGCAAGCTCAGGATTCCAGCTGCCGTCATCAGTCCTTACAGGTTCCGTCCTCAACTTCATCAGTCGTGCATTCTTACTTAACTTACTCGCAAGAAGCCAACTGAACTGTTTTGTTTACCTGAAACAATGCATCGCACATAAATAGATAATACATGGTTACCAATGAATTCTTATCTTAACTAAGAAACAGTAGAACAGTGCAAGTGCTGTAGCATGCAAATCCACCATGAAGGGAACAGCTGAGCCATTTTGCATGAAACCTTTGCACCCATGTCACGCCGAAAATAAACTAGTAGTTATTTCTAATTTAATACCATGCGCCTATGGTTATACTAAAATACTGCTACATTGCAACTTTCATGTGCCGTCTTCTTCGTCTTGCTGTTCACATTTTGTTCCTCCCATCCCATCCAGACTCCTCGTCCTGATCCGATTGGTCGCACTGGCCTTCTTCCTCATGTGGCGTATCAAGCACCAAAATGAGGACGCCATCTGGCTCTGGGGAATGTCAATTGTCTGCGAGCTCTGGTTTGCTTTCTCATGGGTACTGGACCAGCTTCCAAAGCTGTGCCCCATCAACCGTGCAACAGACCTCTCCGTGCTCAAGGAGAAGTTTGAGATGCCCACACCTAACAATCCAACAGGCAAATCCGATCTCCCTGGAATTGACATATTTGTGTCAACTGCTGATCCGGAGAAGGAACCAGTCCTGGTCACTGCAAACACAATTCTCTCCATTCTCGCGGCTGACTACCCTGTTGAGAAGCTTGCGTGTTATCTGTCAGATGATGGAGGGGCACTGCTCACCTTCGAAGCAATGGCTGAAGCAGCGAGCTTTGCCAATCTTTGGGTGCCATTCTGCAGGAAGCATGACATTGAACCCAGGAACCCTGACAGCTACTTCAACCTCAAGAGAGATCCCTTCAAGAACAAGGTGAAGCCAGACTTTGTCAAGGACAGAAGACGCATTAAGCGTGAATATGATGAGTTCAAGGTCCGTGTTAATGGCTTGCCAGATGCCATCCGCCGCCGCTCTGATGCATACCATGCTCGTGAAGAGATCCAGGCAATGAATCTTCAGAGGGAAAAATTGAAGGGTGGCGGTGACGAACCGTTTGAGCCAGTGAAGATTCCCAAGGCAACATGGATGGCTGATGGCACTCACTGGCCCGGTACCTGGCTCCAGCCTTCACAGGATCATGCTCGAGGTGATCATGCAGGAATTATACAGGTGCCACTTCTATCTCAATCATGTGCCACCTTTCACCACCATCTATCTCAATCATGTATCTGGTCTCGAACTGTACTAACATATGCATTCTTCCGTGCCTCAGGTTATGCTGAAACCACCAAGTGACATGCCGATGTACGGGAACATCAATGAAAAGACACCTCTTGACTTTGCAGGAGTGGATACACGGCTTCCAATGCTGGTGTATGTATCAAGAGAGAAGCGCCCAGGATATGATCATAATAAGAAAGCAGGTGCTATGAATGCATTAGTCCGTGCATCAGCAATCATGTCCAATGGTCCATTCATTCTTAATCTGGATTGTGATCACTATATCTACAACTCAAAGGCCTTAAGGGAGGGCATGTGTTTCATGATGGACCGTGGTGGTGACCGCCTCTGCTATGTGCAGTTCCCACAGCGATTTGAAGGTATCGACCCTTCTGATCGTTATGCCAATCACAATACAGTTTTCTTCGATGTCAACATGCGCGCACTTGATGGTCTTCAAGGACCAGTGTACGTTGGTACTGGATGCCTCTTCCGTCGAATTGCCCTTTATGGCTTTGACCCACCCCGTTCCAAGGATCACAGCCCAGGATTCTGTAGTTGCTGTCTCCCACGCCGCCGTAAGGCATCAGCTTCCAATGCTAACCCTGAGGAGACAATGGCTCTTCGCATGGGTGATTTTGATGGAGACAGCATGAACCTTGCAACATTCCCAAAGAAGTTTGGAAACTCAAGCTTTCTGATTGACTCCATTCCAGTAGCAGAGTTCCAGGGTAGACCCTTGGCTGACCATCCATCTGTGAAGAATGGGCGTCCACCTGGTGCTCTAACAATCCCTCGTGAAATGCTAGATGCATCCATCGTAGCAGAAGCAATCAGTGTGATCTCATGTTGGTATGAGGAGAAGACAGAATGGGGTATACGGGTGGGGTGGATCTATGGGTCTGTCACTGAGGATGTTGTGACAGGGTATCGCATGCACAATCGTGGGTGGAAGTCAGTATACTGTGTCACACAGCGTGATGCCTTCCGTGGCACTGCTCCTATCAACCTTACCGATCGGCTTCACCAGGTGCTTCGATGGGCCACTGGTTCGGTTGAAATCTTCTTCTCCCGCAACAATGCATTGTTTGCCAGCTCCAAGATGAAGGTTTGCACTATTTGCCTCTCAAGTATTGTTATCCGTGATTAATGTAATGCATTTTTTTTCATCCGGAAGAATGACAAATTTTCTATACGTGAACAGGTGCTCCAAAGGATTGCATACCTTAATGTTGGTATCTATCCCTTCACATCCATCTTCCTCATTGTCTACTGTTTCCTTCCAGCACTCTCCCTCTTCTCAGGACAGTTCATTGTGCAAACGCTCAACGTTACCTTCCTGACATACCTACTTATCATCACCATCACTCTTTGCCTCTTGGCCATGTTGGAGATCAAGTGGTCTGGCATTGCTCTTGAGGAGTGGTGGCGAAATGAACAATTCTGGCTCATTGGTGGAACTAGTGCCCACCTGGCTGCTGTGCTGCAGGGTCTTCTAAAAGTGATTGCAGGGATTGAGATCTCGTTTACACTCACTTCAAAACAAGTGGGTGATGATGTAGAGGATGAATTTGCAGAACTGTACATAGTGAAATGGACATCATTAATGATACCACCGCTCACCATCATCATGATCAACCTTGTTGCCATTGCTGTTGGATTCAGCCGGACGATTTACAGCACAATTCCACAATGGAGCAAGCTGCTTGGGGGAGTGTTTTTCAGCTTCTGGGTGCTTGCTCATTTGTATCCATTTGCAAAGGGGCTCATGGGAAGGAGAGGAAGGACACCCACTATTGTGTATGTCTGGTCTGGACTCGTTTCCATCACCATCTCATTGCTCTGGATTGCAATCAAGCCTCCATCACAAGCTGCCAACTCGCAATTCGGTGGGTCATTTTCTTTCCCTTGATCCAGTATGTTCAAACCTATAGGTCTTACTGGATGGGTCAGAAAATTACAGGAAGCAACAAGAAATTCAGGTTTTGCAGCATACCAAAAGAATGCCCTGTGGTGACAACAGGTTACTGTGCAGCTCAGTTTCATTACAAAGTGGAGGACATAGGATATATCTATTGTAGCAAGCACATTAAAAGGTGGAACCACTGTTTTGATTCTTTCTTTCTTTCTTTTTATTTCTTTAGAGCTTACACTCATTTGAATCATGTGCCTTAAAAAAGGTGTAATATGTTGTTAGCATGTTAATAATGTTACTTCTAAAAAGTTTTCCCAGTTGGAGCTCATTATCTGTGTTTTTAAACTAGCGCGATTTAGAGTGCATAACTAACGCAATTAACTAGTAGCAGTCACATACAATGCTGATATACTGAGGCAAAGTTTTTGCCACTTTTTCAAGAAAACATTAATAGCAAACTATTTCAAGGTTACAGTTCTTCAGTGAAAGCCGTGAGATATCTAAAGCATACCTGCACATTCTCTCAGATCAAGTGAAAGGCCATGTTGCAAAATCATTTCAAATTTTCAAGTGTATGAACCCCTTAATCTAGACTGCAAGTCCACTGAAAGATCCAATATTTATAGTACCAGACCACTTTATTTCCTGCACAAGGTAATATTGTCCATATGGATCTTTTTCACTGCAGTATGTCCACCAACCTGAATCAGAATGAAACCAAAGAATCAGCAACAGCTACATCCAAATTACCATTTGAATCATGAACCAATAAACCAGAGGCGACATACTCTGGCAACAGGCTCACTTCTTTATTACAGAGTCAAGTATTTCAGCAAGAATTAACCTGAACTAAGCTGACTTCTAAAACCTCGTCGGTAGAATCAACCAACTCAAGAACTGCAGTTCAATATACACCACCTATGTTGGCACAGGAACCCTGCACCGAGGTGAGCAGCACCTGCTCTCCTCCCCTCTCCCTCTTCCCTGCTCCAAAGAAGAAGAAGAGCCTGAGCTCTCTCACTCACTCACACACAGCACACACGCAGTTTCAGATTTGAACTGAAACTGCAACTGAATGAGTGGCAATGAACTTACTTGTTCTTCCATTGCATTGGGCTGGTTTATATACACCAATACATGTACCTTCTAAGGTACAGTTCTACCAACTACATACACCTAGGGTACAAGGCTGAAATCAGCCAACAACTACTCTAGTACCAGC
>Ga0182004_10004983_pt1 | contig 10775 bp, 9 predicted proteins | sample Sormic07211540_1_FD_120479 | JGI IMG/M metagenome (GOLD analysis project Ga0182004, IMG submission 120479) | Endophyte microbial communities from Sorghum bicolor roots, Mead, Nebraska, USA - 072115-40_1 MetaG | ecosystem: Host-associated > Plants > Roots > Unclassified | place: USA: Nebraska...
GTCGTCGTCGGGGTCGCGGTGGCGGTGGGGGTCGACGGAGCAGATGACGTAGACGGCGTAGAGGACGCCGGGGAGGTAGCCGAGGATGGTGAGCAGCACGCTGATCCAGAACTCCAGCTGCCGGGAAACGCAAACGGGCTGTAAGGGCAGGGCAGGAAGGGATAAGGAAGAGGAGGGAGGAGCGGGACTCACGGAGCAGCAGCCGTGGCGGAGGCAGACGCCGAGGGGCGGGAGGAGGACCGAGCACAGCAGCTCCAGGCACCGGCAGCAGCACGAGCACAGACCCATCTCCTCCTCCGTCCCGCGGCCGGCCGCGCGCGTGCAGTTGCTGATTGATGGCGTCTCGGCCTCCGATCCTGGCGCGCTGTCCCGCTCGCTTGCTCTGGGAAACTGGGAGGTGGGATTCACGGCAGCCGAGCGCGGACCGGGAAACGATTTTTTCCCCTCCTCTCTCTCTCTCTCTCTCTCTCTCTAGGTTTTCCCCCTCTTCTCTTCGAGGGGAAGGAACTAGAACTCCACCAATCAGCACGGCACGACGCGGTATCGCGCGAGCTGGGGCGAGTCAACAATGAAAATTTTTACGTGTCACTCCAGGAGTCAAGGTTACGTCTATAAGACTTTTTTTTTTTGGCTGATTACGAGAACGACGGAGCTACGAAGACGCTTGTGTGCTGAATGTAATGCTGAACATGGGGAAACGACTATGGCCCTGTTTAGATTGGGGATAAAATTTTTTTGATGTCACATTGCATATGTCGGAAGAATGTTGGGAGGAGTTTTTAAAAACTAATAAAAAAAATAAATTACATAGTTCGTTTAGAAACTGCAAGACAAATCTATTAAATATAATTAATCTGTCATTAGCACATATAGGTTACTGTAGCACTTAAGACTAATCATGGACTAAATAGACTTAAAAGATTCGTCTCGCGATTTTCAACTAAACTTTGTAATTAGTTTATTTGTTTATCTACATTTAATGTTTCGCATGTGTTCAAAGATTCGATGGGATGGATGAAAAATTTTTGAGTGGGAAACTAAAGAGGGCCTATACCGAGCTACGTAGGGGATGACAGGCAGGTAACACTTTGAGAAGACAATTGGCTAGGCTAACCTTGTCATTTTCTTTTTGAGATGTGTAGTATATCTTTGCAACAACATGCAACGATAGCTGAGAATTGCATAAGGGCCCCACCTAAAAACTTTTTATCCATCACATCGAATATTTAAACGTATATATGAAGCATTAAATATAGATGAAAACAAAAACTAATTACACAGTTTAGTTGTAAATCATGAGACGAATCTTTTAAGTTTAATTAGTCTATGATTAGTCATAACTGCTACAATAACCCACATGTACTAATGACGGATTAATGAGACTTAATAAATTCGTCTCACAGTTTCTAGGTGAGCTACGTAATTTGTTATTTTATTAGTCTACGTTTAGTACTTTAAATATGTACCGACATGTTTGATGTGACACCCAAAAACTTTTCATGTTAGAACTAAACAAGGCCTAAATATATTGAAATCAAAATCACTTGCTCTTGTAAGTAGTTTTTTTGGCACAACCTCGCGTGAGTTATCCTTGAGTTATACCGTCCTCTATCCCAATTGGTCATTTTGACTTTTCTAAAATATTTTTGGTTTTTTTAAGGCCTTGTTTAGTTTTCAAAAAAAAATCAGGATTTCCCGTTACATCGAATCTTGCAGCACATGCATGGAGCATTAAACATAGATATAAAACAAAAACTAATTGCACAGTTTGCCTATAAATCGCGAGATGAATCTTTTGAACTTAGTTAGTCCATGATTGGATAATATTTGTCAAATAAAAGCGAAAGTGCTACAGTGCCCAAAAACCCAAAATTTTGGCAATTGAACAAGGCCTAAGTACAATGGCAACGGATCAAGTGCAAACTTATCTCCTGTGCAAACTCTAATCTGGACAGCAGGATGTTGATCCAAGCCTCCAAGGGAGTGCATGAGAGAGGTGGAAGGAGGGATTTGTAAAAATGTGATTAAGAGCGAGCGGTTAAGTGCAAAATTACCCAATCTCTCCCCACCCCTTAGATCAACATCCCGTGGTCCAGATTAGAGTTTGCACATTTTGCATGGAAGATAAGTTTGCACAAGATCGTACAATAGCTTTTGCTATGCACTTAGATATACAACATGTCTAGATACAAAATAAGAATTAAACGATTTATAAATTAGAACCAAGAAAATATTTTTTTTATGTTGGATGGGATGTATGACGGCCTGCTCCAAACACAAACAGGCACACACGCTTGGCCAGTTGGCCTCAACTCCACTAAGGCCTTGTTTAGTTCCGAAAACTGAAAAATTTTTGGAACTGTAGCACTTTCGTTTGTTTGTGGTAAATATTGCCCAACCATAGACTAACTAGGCTCAAAAGATTCGTCTCGTGATTTACAGTCAAACTGTGTGATTAGTTTTTATTTTCGTCTATATTTAATGCTTCATGCATATGTCGCAAGATTCGATGTGACAGGGAATCTTGAAAACTTTTTGGATTTCGGGGTGAACTAAACAAGGCCTAAACGAAATTATACGAGCTACTTCAGTGTTTTGATTATGAGATAGCGATCCAGCTGTTCATTTGGCTGACAAGTAGAAAATATTGTTCGCTAATTTATTGTAAGAAAAAAAATATTACTGAATAGCTAATAGATTCGGTTGATAAACTCAAGCAAAGTCATCTACGACCAAATTGCTCAAACTACGTTTTGATGAAAGCTGTCACCCATCTTGCTTCTCATGATAGGTTAACCTGCCTCCTCACCTCATTGGTGCTTGTCCACCACCTACAACCACATGGAAACCCAAGAATTTCACAGAAAATAGTATAGAATTTCACATGAATTAGTTCATTTTTCAACCAAAAAAAACGAAGGATCAGGGGAAAAATCTCGCATTCCAAAGGGGCCCTAACCTATCGCTACCCTCCTATACAATCAATGGTGGGGTTAACGGTTAAAAAAGGGATTCCCCACTACTCTGATACATCATACATGGGCTGGAGCTGGACATATAATCCGTTATATAATGGGTAAACACAGATAAACATCTCAGAGTTCTTGTACTACCTTCTATCAGTGATCCAGGATATAAGCTTTTTATTTGGAATACCAATACATAAACTAGAGAAACATAATGCCAAGGAACATAAACGAGCCATTCCAACTGTGCACTTTATGAGCTAAATATAACATGTGTAAACCACTGAAATTTTATGCAGCCTATGTCACATATGATACCTAGAATAATTTTCCTGAATGGCTGCACCAGGATTTACTTCAAATGTTGCCATTGAAAGTGAGCTGCCATCCCGTAAAGTTTAACTCCAGTCATATCGAATGTTTAGACACGTGCATGAAGAACTAAATATAGACTATTTACAAAACTAAAAACACAGTTAGAGAGTAATTTACGAGACGAATCTTTTAAGCTAATTAGTCCATGATTAAACACTAATTACCAAATAAAACAAAAGAGTTACAGTACTGTTAAACTTTAACACCTCCAACCAAACACCCCCTAATGTACTACCTTCTATCAGTAATCCAGGATATAAGCTTTTTATTTTGAATACCAATACATAAACTAGAGAAACATAATGCCAAGGAACATAAACGAGCCATTCCAATTGTGCACTTTATGAGCTAAATATAACATGTGTAAACCACTGAAATTTTATGCAGCCTATGTCACATATGATACCTAGAATAATTTTCATGAATGCTGCGCCAGGATTTACTTCAAATGTTGCCATTGAAAGTGAGCTGCTATCCCGACAGTGGTCACTGCAACTTGTAGTATAATCACATCGGTGGACGCATGCCAACAAGGCAACAATGCAAGAATTTTAATGCCACACCTCCCATAAGGTATTCTCCAGGTCTTCTCTGAACCTTGGGCCGTGCATCAATCATGCTTGCGTAGCACTTGTGTGAGTTGCGTGACTCTTGTACATCAATTCATTGCGAATCTTCAAGCAGATCTAGCCAGTCTTCTCAACTAAAACTAGCCATGCATTTGATTTTGGATGACCATATGTTGAACATTTTTAATCATCACAACCCTTGTCAAGGACAGGTTGGCTGTTTTGATGAGGCTGGGAAATCCAGTGCAGCCCATCGAGCAATTCTGAGTACATCCTCTGGTCCAATGGCCCTCGTTTCCTCCCTTTCAGCTCCTCCAGCACCTCAAATGCCTCCTCTGTTCGTCCAGCCCGACACAGCTCCTCCAGCAGTGTCCTGTAGGTGATCATATCTGGCTTCCTCCCACAATCCAACATATCCAGCAGCACCCGCCTTGATTCCTCAAACCGCCATTCCAATGCCAATGCCGACACGGCGATCATATACACGCCTCCAGATGGCACAAATCCCTTGTCCCTCATCTCTGCAAAATACTCCATCCCCTTATCCGACCTGCCCTTCTGAAACATGGCCTTGACAATATAGCCATAGGTGAACTCGTTGGGTTCACAGCCATACAGCGGCATTTCACGAAACACCTTGAGGGCCTCGTCTATCTCCACACACCGTGCGTAGGCCTTGATGATGAGGTTGAGCAAGAATGTGTCCGGAACTACGCCGGAGGCCTTCATCTGGCGGGAGAGGGACCGGACGGCATGGAGGTAAACCATCGACGCCGGTGGGCGGCGCACGCGGCGGACGACGGCGGTGAGGAGGAGCGTGTAGGTCTCGACGTCCGGGCGGCATCCTGCGGCGGCGGGCATGGCACGCATTTTGTTGAACAGGTCGAAGGCGAGCGGGAACAGGCTGCGGCGCGCGCAGCAGAAGCGGAGGCAGGCGTTGAAGAGCCTGAGGTCGGGCGCGCAGGCCCCCGCGAAGACGTCGTGGACGAGGGCCTCGGCTGCGGCGGGGCGGCGGCCGGACGAGGCCGCGGTGAGCGCGGCGAGGTAGGATTCGGGCGCGTGTCGGAACCCCGGTCGCAGCGCGGCCCAGCGGAAGAGCGCGAGCGCGAGGTCCGGGTCCTCCTCGGCGGTGATCGCCGCGGCGAGATCGGACGCGGTGAAGCCCGGGCGCAGCCGCGTGACCCACGCCGCGAACTGTTCGTCCGGGGGAGTGCGGACGGGGGACGGCGCGGGGGTGGTGGGATCCGGGTCGGGAGGGAGAGGGTGTGTGGAGGAAGTGGTGGTGAGAAGGCGGGTGTGGAGGAGGAGGTTGTGCTGGTGGCGGGCGAGGCGGCGCGCCGCGGCGGCGGTGGCGGTGGCGGCGGCGAGCAGCGCCATGGGGGTGGGCTTGGTGGTCTGCACCGTGTCGGGTTCACTGGACTCAACGAGGAGAGAGGGGCTAGCGAGCCGCGAGCCCGCGACGGTGATGGCCACGTGGGCCGAGACATCCAGGGGCTCAGGGAGGCCCAGCTTTGCTGACAGTTGGGCCGTGTGACTGGCGCCATCTCAAGTGGGCCGCCGAACCCAACGTTGATCAGGTTCGCTCTCCCAGGCCCAGGGCCCGCAGAGGCAGTAGAGCAGTGAGCCTGTGACGCGGTTCAGGCTGACAAAAGGAAGAAAACAACCCTTTTAATTCACACTTGTAAAACCAAATAGGTGTACGAAAATATGCTCCTTGACAAGAGAAACTAGTAGTAGTATCAATTTGATATTATAGTATTTGATATGTATCGATTTAATTAAGTTCAGAGGGATTTGCCAAGCTTCTTATTATGCTTAAAAATCGCTTGTATCATAGGACTGAGAGTATAAAACAATATGGTTAGAGCTCCAAGGTTCAAAATAATGTTGTATAACAGTTTTAACCGTACTGCCACGCTACGATATGGCATACAGTATGTTCGCTTGTTTGGAAAGGCATGGCTGAAAGTACTGTTTAACTGATTTTTTGTGAGAGAAAAAATACTATTAAATAACTACTAGCAGATTCGGCGAATAAGTTCAATCGAACTGAACCATATTTGGACGCTATCACAGCTAAGACTGCTACAGAGGTGTTTAGCACTGCTAACCATATGTTTAGCACAACTGTTCACATTCAAGCTAAAACTAAGGTCTAGTCACTTGGACTTTGCTGCTAATCTATTGTGAATTCAGTTTGATGTTTAATTTATGAATCTAGGGTGGTATTGTGGACTTATTTAGCTGTTTCATTTTTTTGTGTTCGACATGTAGTTGGATTATATATATTCTATATGTATCTGAAAATCGGCTTAAATTATATGCCACTGTCCCACTCAAAATTTTCCTTCATAAGGATTTACACGTGCTGATCAAGGAGGGAGAGACATGAAATTCTGTTTGCATCAATCTTGGCAGAGCTTAGATCAGTAGCCAAGACGCTTGACAGATCGAAGCAGTTGCCGTCGCAGACCTCGCCGTCACACTCAGACCATGGAGACGGCGGCGCCATCGCGGGCGTCCTCGTCCTCTCGCTCCTTCCTCTCGCGGCGGCCGCGGCGGCGGCGGAGCAGGGCGAGTGCGAGCGCGGCGGCCACGACGCCCAGGAGGTCGGCGGCGGCGTCCTTGGGCGAAGCGCCGGCGGAGCCGAAGAGCCCGGCCTCGTCCGCGACCTCCTTGGCGGCGCCGGCCGCGAGCGAGGCCGCGGAGCCGACGGCCACGGCGCGGCGTCGGAGGCCGGGGCGCGCGCTGCGGCCGGCGAGCGCGGCGGCGAGCAGGGCGATGAGGAGGCACGCCACGGCGTGCTGCAGCTTGTCCGGGGCCACCCACTCGTCGTCCCACTCCATCCGCCACCACGGATCCGGTTCAGAATGCCTGCCTCTGTCCCTCCCCCGACCCTGACCGTCAGTCTCTCCCCGCCTCCCGCAGCTCCGCTTCAGTCGTTGGGTCGGCGGCAGGACGGAGGGGGCTGCTGCGAACTTTGGTGGATCTGCGACTGCGAGGAAGGAAAAGCGGCTCTAGGAGGCACGGGCACGAGATCGGTATGCTCTCGGCGAGTCGGCGTCATCGATTCCTTGATGGCGAAGCATCTGACGCGCAAAGGTCAATCGGTGCACATGCGACATGCCAATAGCCGATAGTGGTGGTGGGCACTGCACTGGGGAGGCATCAGCGCCGGCGCGTCATGAGTAGCCGGACGGACCTGTGCGTCTCGCGGCGGGCAGAGGATAGCCGGAACCGGAATGGGGATGGCGGCGACGGTGGTGGCATCGACGTCGGCCTGGCGGCTTGCGCGCCTCACCTGGGGTGGAAATTGGAATATGCTGTGTCTTCTGCTTGCCAGCCTGTGCCGACTGTACTGCGTGATCGAAAAGCGAAAAGTGGTTCTCCTGACAGGCCAGTAACACCTATGGCCGAAGCCGGCCAACTGCCCAAGTTCAGCAACGCTCTATGGCCCAAGCCCGCCAAGGCGCCAACGACCAAGCTCACCCTTGGCCCTTGTTTAGTTCCTAAAAAATTTCAAAATTCTCCGTCACATTAAATTTTACGGCAAATGCATGGAGTATTAAATTTAGACGAAAACAAAAACTAATTACACAGTTTGCTTGAAAACCGCGAGATGAATCTTTTGACGCTAATTAGTCTATGATTGGACAATATTTGTCACAAACAAACGAAAATGCTACAGTTCCCAAAATGCAAAATTTTTGCCAACTAAACAAGGCCTTGATAGAATATTTGTTTTAAAAAACAGTATACTCTATTGTTCTAAATTAGTATGCTGTATACGTAGTTATTACTTCAGTTTGATGCTAAATCAAATTATTATAAATTAAATTAAGTTTCCTAAGAAGTTTTATAAGTTAAAATAATTGTGCAATCAAAATATATTTAAAAAAATAATAAAAATAAGTTGATTTTAGATGCTGGTGTATTTTTTCATAAGCCGTCGAAGAATCCGAGTTGAAGTCTAATTTAGAAAAAAAAAAGTCAAAACAAACTATAATTTGGAACCCAAGTAGTAGACATAAGAGATAAATCTATGTAGGCTGGCCAATCAGTTTAGATCGATGCTTCGATTCTGTTATTGGGTGCAAACACATTTTGGTTTGAAGAGTGACCATCAGTGTGGCTTCTTTGGTTCGAAGTTCGGCTTTCATCGAAGTTAGTAGCCATAATTGAGCAATGGCGCATCGTAGAGAAGAGGACAGGATGGAGGAGGCTTTTGCTACTAGAAAAATAATTTTAAGAGACAGGATTGAATTATTATTATTTTTTGAGGTGGCCACACCTAACGACCGCTCAGTAAATGGTCAAGGGCTTCACAAAAATGGTCGTCCATAAAAAATCATTTATGGAGACGGACGTTCTAAGATGATCGCCGCTAAAAATTATCTATTAACAAAGACCGTCATTTTAAGATATCCGTCTAAGGATTTTTTGGAGATGGGCATTTTACGACGACTGCCTCCATTAGTTGATGGTTTTTTCAATCATTCTAAACGTGCATCTTCTAAAATCGATTTACAGAGACAGACGCCTTAAGATGTTCGTCTCTATAAATAGTTGCATTAGAAAACAATTCATAATTTTTTCATATGTGAACTGGGATGAAGACAAATTTTGTAGTTAAACAGTTTTTAATTAAAATTGTTTAGGGTCCAAAATATTATTGTAAGTTAATGGATTTTGAAATTTAAAACTTTAAATTATTAAACAATCTCATATGTTGACATGATATGTACGAATTATATTTATAAATATAGTCTACATATTTATAATTAAAAGGTTTTTTAAAGTTGTTTAGAGTTTTTTTACCGAAGTCAACAAGAGAAATCCTAACTTATTTTTAAATTTTTTATTCAAAACCTGTTTAAATTTTCTCCCACAGGGAGTTGAACCTAGGCCTCCCGAATGCTATCCAGGTGCTCTAACCACTAGGCTAGAGTTTTAAATGTGTCCTAAGTTTGCATATTTTGAAATTCGAAATTGTAGAATTGCTAAACCACCTCGAATGTTCACATAGTTAATATAGTTCTAGTGTCCGACCTGAACTATATATTTGCTGCTAATAAGTTTTTTATTTGAAGTTGGTTAGAGTCTCAAATATTTGTTTTGAAGTCACATATTCTGAGATTTAAATTTTTTTATTTTTTAGACAATATCAAATAGAGAGAAATTCTATACTAAATTTACAATAATGCTTGACAAGATTTAAAGCTTTATATATATTGAAAGTATTTTCATTTGAGTTTATTTAATAACAAAAATATTCAATATAGAATTACAAAATATTAATATAAAACAATAGCCGGTCACAGTAGTCTTGGTCCTTATTTCTCCAGCCCGGCTGAATATAATCCAACTTTGCAAAAAGTAAAGAATGCATCAAACTAATGCTAATTAACGCCCCTTTATTATTTGAAACGAGGGATTTCCCCCCTATTTCCTGTATTTTTTTTTTTGTAAAATAAACTGATTTCAATAATTTTTTTACACGGTTCTTATAAAATCTTTGTGTCAGGAAGAGGCCTGAGAGCATATCGAAGAGTTTTTCTAAACTTCTCTATCTAAATTATTATTTAGAAAGTCATTTGTATAAAAAATATTTTCTATATCTTTCACTCCCTCTAATAGTGCACTCTATAGAATTATTCTTGTATTCTATCTTTAGCTAGTGAGAAAACTAGATTAAAAGATGAATATAGTCGCATGACACATGACACGGCAACATGTAATAACAGATCGTGTATTGTCACGGCAGATGAAATGTCACTACAGTATAATTGTACTACGCTTGACGGAGCAAATGGTACGGCCGTTGAGCGCTGGACCACATTTAGGTCTTCTATCAGCCTGTTTGTTTTCCCGAATCAATCAATCGATCTTCATTGGGCCCATCACGGGCCGATTTTTTGAGAGATGAATCGGTCGCAGCGGCTAAGTCGTGTTGTTTGTTTGAGTTTATTACGCGAATTTAACAGCCATTTAACAGTGTTTTTCTCTCCTAATAAATTAGCCAACAATACTTTCTGCCATGACTTATCAGCCAAACGAACGATCTGTGCTGTATTTTTTTCTTAGAAATTACATGAGTTCTTTTTTTAAAGAATTACACATAGTATAAGGAGATATTCAAACACGCACGTACACTCACTTTTGTGAACATAAGTACGCTAACCCTATCCTTATGAGTATTTTTAAAGAACTAAGTTGGGAGATCTTGAGATTCACGAAGTCAGCACAAGCGCATCGCTGTCGATTGGGGCCGTCGTCTGCGACTAAAAACAAAATACCGATAAATTTTAGAATAAATATATGAAAATACGAGCATTCATGCCAAATCGAGAACTTTAACTCGCCCCACCATAAAAAAATCGAACCAACCGATCAGATCAATTACAGGAGTTCTTGAAGGCGGTGGAGCATATATGGGAAGTATTATCTTCAGCATGTGTGGCGAAGTAAAACATTTGTAAAATAAACTGATTTCTATACATTTTTATACACAGTTCTTGTAATAGCTCTCTCTGCACCAACCGACGATCGACAAGGACTCCAAGTCGCCTGAGCAATAGAGAGACAACGAAGAACGGTGGTACGGTAAGTATCTGCTGGTCAGGCAGAGGTGTGTACACAACTACTACACATACACCTCGTACGACCCACCAACCCCTCAACATATACTACACAGTAGTAGTACGTAGTACGACGGATGCACGGTTACGTAGGCGTGCTATCTTCATATCGTCTGCAGCCTCGCGACCTCGTCGGCGAACACCTTCCTGAACTCCGGCATGCTCTCGGGCTCCAGCGACAGCGCGAGCGCGACGGCGCCTTCCTTCCCGGGCGCCTGCATCACGTA
>Ga0182004_10004984_pt1 | contig 10773 bp, 6 predicted proteins | sample Sormic07211540_1_FD_120479 | JGI IMG/M metagenome (GOLD analysis project Ga0182004, IMG submission 120479) | Endophyte microbial communities from Sorghum bicolor roots, Mead, Nebraska, USA - 072115-40_1 MetaG | ecosystem: Host-associated > Plants > Roots > Unclassified | place: USA: Nebraska...
AGAAGATAAAGGAAAGAAAATATATGATAAAAAAAAGAATGAATGTGGGGGGATAGGGGGGGGGGGGGGTGGGGAAACCATAAAAATTAGAGGACTAACAGGAGAAGCTATAATTAATAATAATATAACTTTAGAAAGTTTCCGAAGGCCTCCCTTTTTACCTGGATGGGCCCGGATGGGAGGGGAGGAGAAAAAAGAAGACGAAAGGGAGGTAGGGGTTGAACTGAACCAACCAAATTTATCAACATAAAAAATTACCCTCCTAGCTGCGCAACCCGTATGGGTAACAACCCTACCGTATGGGTGCTAAGTAATTAGGGAGGGGGAGGAGAAAAATTTTAACCATATAAATATGTCAAAAATTTGATCATACCTAAACATAATAAAAAATTGATTGAAAAAACAAACATTGGTCTAAAATAAAATCCCAGAAAAAATGATTTATCCTTATCTTCTACTTTACTAATTTTCTTTATTTGATTTAACCAATTTAAAATAAATTGTGGTAGATAAGGCGAAAATTTTATTTCATCTTTTTGATCTTTAGAAAACTTAATAAATAAATAGTAATTTAATATATTAAGTAATACTATTAATACAGAAAAAAAAGCTCCAACCATAAAAAATAATTTAATTAAGAAACTATATTCATAAAATAAAAGTTTTATATCAAATGTAGTATTTTTTTCAACTAGTGTTAAAAAGTAATTTATAAATACTATATAAAATACTAAATAAATCAGTTGTCTTAACCATTTAGGTACTATATTCTTAACCGAACTAAAAAATCCTATACCTCCCATTAAACCACCACCAACAACCGCTCCACTATCTTGATTTCCAGCTCCATCAGATTTTAAAGTAGATTCTTGATTTACACTAATATCTTGGTTCGAACTAATACTTTGAGTAGTAGTACTCATATCACTACTACTTGAATTGATATCTACACCAATATTTAGACTCCATTTTAGGGGTAAACCATATCTACCTACTAGTAAAGCACAAGTTATAACTGGAGCAGCCCAAAGCATAAAAAATCTAATTTCTCTAGCTCTCATTTCTGCACCTTGATTTTTTAATACCGAACTAGTTTGAGAATATTTAAATGCATGTTTTACATACATTTTTACAACAGATCTATATAAAAATACAGCAGATCCACCACTAAAAACAACACCTGCAACTTGACTATCAATACCTATTTTTTCTATATGAGCAAACATACCAAAACAATCATTAAGAAGTTGGTTTAAAGTTTTTTCACCAAACTCTCCTAAGATTTTATTCTCTTTAACTGTATTAATTATATCTGTTGGGTTGTCTTTAATTACACTCTGAATATTTTTAATGTCACGGTCACTTAAATTTTTATAATCCAATGCATTAAGATCAATATCTTTATCTGACAAGGTTTTATTACGTAGAGCATCCCATTTACCACTTACCTCTTCATATTGTCTATGAAAATTTTTAGATGTATTAGACAAAACTTCTTCAAATTTTTCCGAACTACCACCTTTTTTTAGCTCTTCTTGTAAATCCATTAAACTAAGTTTCTCTCTAATAGCATCTTCATGGCTAAGTGCTTTAAATTCAGACACACCTGATTGCACTTGAGGATCTTTTTTTACAGCTCTAAGCAAACTAGAATTATTAAAATTTAACCCGCTATCCACCAATAATTGTTTAAATCTGTCCATAAGTAAATAAAGTTTAAATTAAGGCTATTTATGTAATTAGAATATATTATTTTGTTTTTTTATTTTTTTATTTTTTATATTTTATTTTTTTATTTATTTTTTTATTTTATTTAAGGAGATATAAACATCTTTTTTTTTATTAATTTAAAAATTTAAATTAGAATAAAAATACGAGTACTCAGATTCGAACTGAGGATTTCTACTTGGAAGGTAGAAGTTATACCACTTAACTATACTCGTTTTTGTATATAATGTATTATTAAAATTTTTGTTTTTAATCTATCTATCTCTTTTATATTTTTATCTTAATTTAATTTAAAGAAAGAAATAACCAAATTTGATATGGTTAATCAGAATCGAACTGATAATAATTGATCCGCAATCAAACGTTATTACCTTTTAACTATAACCACTTTAAACTAGTATACTTTTAAATAAGGCTCCGGTATATCTTCTCTTCTTTATATAAAAAGTTGAAAAAGTATACTAATGTACTTCAGTGACCCACAAAAATTGGGTCATGAGAAATGTAAATAGACAACTATGTGTTTTTAAATATACATGACTATCTAGTAGGGCATTTACTTTTTTATAAAATAAAAAAATGACATTCTCTACTACTCTCATTTAAACTCTTTATTTATATTCTCCTCTTATTAGGACTGCGAAGCTAGGCAAGGGGGGGGTAATTTCAATTATTTAATATAATTAATATCAATTAAAGTATTTTCAATTATACCAACCATAGGTACTATTACTAAGAAATGTGCAAAGTAATATGCTGTAGCAATTTGCCCTATTTGAACAAAAGGTTCTTCAGGGTGTTGAGCTCCAATCCACATTAATAAAATAAACATAGAGAAGAATACCCAATTTGCTAATTTATAGAATGGTCTGAATTTACTTCCTCTTAATCTAGATAGATCTGTTAAAGGTAATACTAACAATATTAATAAAGATCCGAACATAGCTAAAACTCCTAATAATTTATTAGGGATAGATCTTAAAATTGCATAGAAAGGTAATAGATCAATTAAATTTTTATTTTTTATTACAATTATTTTGGCCGGAGGAAAAGCATATCTTCATGCATATATTGAGAAATATTTTTTCTTAACAATTCCCTGCTTTCTCCCTAAATATAAATTCTATCTCCTTTTTTATGTTTATGTATAGAACACTTTATAGATTTCTCTCCTCATCCCCCCTGTTTACCCTTAGGGGTAATTAGGGCGGGGGAGGCCGGATAGCGAAGCAAGGAGGAGAGAACCGTCATCCATTTTTCAATATGCTAGTCCTCTAGGAGTTAATAAATTTTGTATTGTAGAAGGAATTATTTTTTTTTATTATTATCATAGAATAGACTTCTATAATAATTAAAGCAAGGAATTGTTAAAGTAGCAAAAACTGACCGAACTATAGGTAGTATTAGTTCTCTTATCTTTAAAGGTTCTTTCTTTAAGTATAAACTCTTTAGATATATAAGGTCTAAAAATATCCAATATATGTTTAAAATAATTAAGGTGATGTGATCTTAAACTACTTTTAAGTAAATAAATCTTGAATTTACTCTTTGTTGTATGTGTACTCACCTAATAATAAACCTATAATTATTTCATTTAAAGGATATCCTGTTGTAATCTTAGATCTATCTACTTTACTCATCCTTAATTTAGAATTATTTTTTTTCCTCTGCTTCGCTGTAGTCCTCCCCCCTGTATGGGCCCTTATGGGTAATTAGGGGGAGGTTAAGCTACTGTTGCGAAGCTACTGCTTCGCACAGAGGAGGCCAATGAGTTAGTAGTATAAATTTTATTTAATAAACTTAAAAAAGTTTAAACATCTAAATTATAAAAATTTTACCTATATATTTCAATATAGGATGGACTATATTATCATCCTTAATTTAAATTAAGGAGCTTTACGTGTAGTCTCTGAGGATCCTACTCTTGTATTGTAAAATTATACAATTTGGTTTCCTGCTGATTATCCATTATTTTTTTAATAAAAAATATACTTAAAATTTTTACTTTAAATTAAAAAGTATTCAAGCCTTTAGGAGTTTCCAGCATATAGTAAAGTTAATTTTAATTACTTAAGATTACTCTTAAGAGTGGCATCATTTCCTTTACCACTCTGGAACAATAGAAGCAGGTGTAACCATAGGATCAGCTGGAATATAATTATCAGAGTGTCCTAAAGCATTAGGGAAGAAGAATACAAATACAGATAAAACTAAGAAGAATGCAAAAATTGTTACTAAATCTTTAAATACAAAGTAAGGGTGGAATGCATATCTATCTCCATTTGAATTTACTCCATTTGGATTATTAGATCCGTGGAAGTGTAATGTAATTAAGTGAGCTACTACTAAAGCTGCTAATAAGAAAGGTAATAAATAATGTAGAGAGAAGAATCTATTTAATGTAGCATTAGATACTGAGAAACCTCCCCAAATTAATTCTACTATATCTTGTCCAAATACTGGTATTGCAGATAATAAATTAGTAATTACTGTAGCCAAATCTTTAATAAATCTTTTGTTTAATCAAAAAACAGAATTATTCCTGTACTAACTAAATCTAAAGAAAACCTCAGATTAATATAAATATATTCTTAGTTAGCCTTGTGATAATATATAATTATAAAAAAATTATAACTATAAAATAAAATTTAATATTATATATTATAAAGATCCCGACTGTACATTAAGCATCATTTCAGATACCTATCAATGGGCCAGTCTGTAGCGGTTTTATGTTAAACCGACGGTCTGAAACTTTTGTTCTTTAACCGTATACATTGATATCGCTTTATCACATCAAACATAAATTTTTTTAAACATATATTGCAAATTTACTAGTAATAAAACTATGATTTAAGTTTTTTTTAAATATAACCATTTAATTTATAATACATAGAAGTATGCATATAAGGTTTAATTATTTCTACTAATTTATTCATAGAATTTTTAGAAAAGTATAAATTATATTGGTTTAAAGCACCCGCTTTATGAACAGAGACTTTAAATTGATATTTATCTCTTAATATTTCAGCTAAAAAATTAACTTCTTCATAGGTAAAACTATTTGTAGCTATTCTTAAACCAGAAGAGGATCTACCTCCATCATCTTGAATCCATAGAGCTAATGCTATTGGTGACAAATATTCTGAAATATTTTGAGGTATTATTTTTCTATTATTCTGATAAAAAATTTCATGAATTCAATTAAAACTAGAATAAGTATAAGTTTTAAATCTAGAAATATATCTAATTTTACCTTCTTTTCCTATTCTACTGGTTAATTTAGGAATTGTTTTATTACAATAACCTCTTTCACTTAAAATTTCATGAAACCAAATTAAATAAGAAGTATTTAATTCTTCTTGTTGAAAACAAATTCTAGTACCATTACCATGTCTTTCAGCATAAGCATCACCTAATAAAGATCCTATTAAAATAGAAAGAACTTCATAATTATGAGGCCCTATTCTTTGATTAGATTTTAATTTTTTCAATGGTATTAAAGAATTAAGAGGTAAAATTAAATTATAAACTAAAATGTTTGATTCTATATTTAAAAAACTATAATCATGTAGGGCACAAAAAAATTTACCCCATAATGACATTTGACCGTATGGTAATACATAACCCAAGAAAGCGATAGCCATCATAAGAATTAAAATAATTACTCCTATAGACCATAATAATACTCTAGGTGATTTATATGATCCGTAGTACATTCCTCTAGCTACATGCATATATACAAATATGAAGAAGAATGAAGCTACATTCGCATGTGTATATCTGATAATCCATCCATTATTTACGTCTCTCATAATATGTTCTACACTATCAAAGGCTAAATCTACATTAGGTGTATAGTGCATTGCTAAGAAAGCACCAGTTAAGATTTGTATAATTAAACATACACCTAATAAAGAACCAAAATTCCACATATATGATAAATTAGCCGGTTGAGGAGAATCAACTAAATAAGAATTTACTAATCTTAATAAAACGTGTGTTTTTAATAATCTCATTAATTTTTAATAAAATTTTTCTAATTTTGTTTATTTTCCGGTTGGCTTTATTTTTATTTTTTCTATCTACTTAAAATATAAGCTTGTAATAATACGCAATCTTTATCCTCCCCCCTAGCGAAGCAAGGGAGGGTAAATTTTTAATTCACTAGTCAAAAGTAAATTTTTTCTTAATTAAAAAACTTATTTACGCAACTCTGTTTTTTATTTTTGACCCTCCCTTGCTTCGCTAAGGGACGGGGAGGAGAAAAAGCCAAAGATAATCATTCGATTCTTTCCTCCTGCTTGCTTTGCTACCAGCATTAAATTTTTAAAACTTTAGTAATATTCAGCTTCTGCCTTTTCAAGAAGACAACTAGAAAAATAAAATTATAAAGCATTACTTAAACGAGTTTAATTTTATTGTACTTATTCTTCTTCTTCTTTTTTCCTCGTTTTCCTAGCGTAATTATCCCATCCCCTAGTAGTAAAACAACAACCGGATGGGTAGCTGCGCAACCCGGATGGGAGGGAGGACAGGAGGATAGAAGAAATTAAAAAAATTAAACAGGTATAGTGGATTTATTGTATTATTTGTAATTTAATAGTACAATTCCATGATATTAAATCACAAGAATTTAATTATAAAAATTTTCCTTAAATTTATAATATTTTGGTAAGAAAATAGAAAATAGTTTTTATTTTGGCCGGAGAAAATTTTATAAACCTAAAGTTTTACAAGGTGATAAATTATTAGAATTAAAATATTCTTTTCCTCCGGCTATAAACAAAGAAAACACCTTATTTATATTCTTATTAAATTTATACTAGCTGCTTATTTCCCCCCCCCCTCCTAATTACTATCCGGAGGAGTAAAACAACAACCCCTCATTACGCGGAGCAGTAGTAGTTTCTCCTCCTTAAACAACACCCTGCTCCGCTAAGGGTAAGGGAGGGAAAGGGGAGCGGGAGGCTAAGCAGAAAACTAAAGTATAAAAATTTTAAAGGTAAAATAGGTTTTACACTATAACAATTTTAAATAAAAATTTTCTATTTTTATTATATAATGTATTATATAATATGTAAATAATTTATTAGTATAATTAAATAAATTTATTATATTCTTTTGCCCTTTTCTCCTCCCCCTCCCTTGCTTCGCTACCCTAAGAAGCAAGGGAGGGGCGGAGCAGTAGCTTCTCCTCCTAAACCAAAGGTATCTTTAAACCCGTCCCTGTTGCGAAGCTACTATGGGTGGGTTTTTAGGACAACAGAGGTAAAAGAAAAAATTTAATATTTACTAAAATTCTCCCTCCCTAAGGCCCTAGAGAGGGCCTAGTTTTATGGCCAGCTTATAATCATCTTTAATCCTTTTTTTACATAAGGATAGCGAAGCAAGAGGGTCCTGAAGGTACGCGTATTTGTTTTTTTTTTATTATTATTTTTTTTTATAAGCCCAAGAAGATTCGAACTTCTACAGATTCCTCATCAAGAAATAATTCTACCATTAAATTATAGGCTTTTTATTTTACTATTACTTATTTATTATAATATTAAAAATTAACTTCTTTTATTAAAATATTTCTTACATATATCTTTTTTTCTTGCTTCGCTACCCGTCCCTCCCTTTTGTCCGGAGGAGAAGCTACACCCGTCCCATAGCGGAGCAGGGGGGAGTTGCGAAGCTACCCTAGCCCTATGGGAGCCGTAAGGGAGCCGTATGGGACCCTATGGGAAGGACAGGTGGGAGGGAAGGAGGAGGGGTTTATTTAAAATAAAATTAGTAAGGAGATATATCAAAAGCAACTAAAATACTTGGAACTAGTATTATAAATGCTACACAAACAGGTAATAAGTTTAACCAACATAAATCTATTAGTTGATCATATCTCAATCTAGGTAAAGTAGCTCTAAACCATACAAAGAAAAAACAGAATATACATGTTTTTAAACCTAAAACAATAGCTTGTAAATTAATAAATGAATCATTTACAAAAATTTCAGGGAAATTATATCCTCCTAAGAAGAAAATAGCAGTTAAGCAACTAAATAATACTATTGAAGAGTATTCTCCAAGGAAGAAAAATACAAAAGGAACAGAAGAATGTTCAGTAAAGAAACCTGCTACTAGTTCAGATTCAGCCTCTTGTAAATCAAAAGGTGTTCTTGAAGTTTCAGCTAGTATAGATATAAAATAAAATATAAATACTGGAGCTAAAGGTACTATAAACCAAACAGCTTCTTGACTTTCAATAATATTAGTAAAGCTTAATGAACCTGTAAGTAAAATTATTATTAATATAGCAGAACTTAGAATTAATTCATAAGAAATCATTGCTGCAGTAGATCTTAATGAACCTAAGAAAGCATATTTAGAATTAGCAGACCATCCTGCTAGTAATACTCCATATACTCCTAAAGAAGATAATGCAAAACTATATAACACTCCTAATGAGAAGTCTGATATTGCAATACCTTGTCCAAAAGGAATAATACCCCAACCTAATAAACTAAATACTAGAGTAGAAACTGGAGCTAAATAAAATAATACTTTATTAGATTGAGATGGTATTACAGTTTCTTTAAGAATTAATTTTAAAGCATCTGCAAAAGGTTGTAAAACTCCATAGTAACCAACAGTATTAGGTCCAACTCTTCTTTGATGAGCAGCTAACTGTTTTCTTTCTATAATAGTCATAAAAGCAACCGCTAATAGTACGGGTAAAATTATAGCTAAAACATCTACTAAATTTAGAAGTAAGCTTAATATTGTTTGTATAATATTATTATTAATCATTTTTTTTTTTATTATTTAAATTATATTTTTATCATCATTCTAACTAATTAAATTTATTTTTATCGCATAAAATGATTTACTTTTTAACTCTGCAATCCTCTCCTCCTTATGTATTAAAAAGAGGGAGGATCGTGCTGCTGCCTTGTTTTATTATAATTATTTAATAAAGTAGTCCTCTCCTAAATCTAAAGGAGGAGTCCTTTTCCCCTCCTTTATTACAGAGGGTAGCGAAGCAAGGGCCTCCCTAATTACCCCCTCCTAATTACCCGTCCCTAGGGAAGGTGCTCCGCATAAAAAGGGAATGGGTAAAAAGGGAATGGGAGATGATTGGGAAGGAGTAACTGCGCAACCTCCCGTATGGGTAAAACCCTCTGGTAGTTTCTCCTCCTTAAACAACTCCGCTATGGGTGGGACCTGTCTGGGAGGGAAAGGGGAGCGGGAGGTACCTACTATAAAAAATTAATTTTTTCTTTATTGTTTTATTAGCTTAGCACTGCAAAGTAGAGAAGTAATAGATATTAATCTAGATTATTTTTGTGATTTTTATATTCCTTCTGCCCTTTTTTTCTGAAAAAAAAAAAAACTACAACTGCTTGAGCAGTAGGTAAATAAACAGAAAAACTTGCCTCCCTCCCTCCCTAGGGTCCTGAAGGTACGCGGAGCGCGCGGAGCAGGGAGGGGGAGATCCGGCTTTTTATAATTTTTATTCTGCCTTGTAAGCCTTTATTTTAATTAAATTAGAGAAAAGAATTTAAATAAATAAAATATTTTTCTCCTCTCCTCTTGCTTCGCTATCCTCGCCTTTAAGGAGGGTAATTAGGAGGAGGCTCAACTTTAATTAGGCGCAGGCTAAGAATAATAATATGGGCGGAGCATAAATTTTTACCCGGAGGACCCGGAGGTAAGTAAAATAATTTTTTTATACTTTATTTATACTAAATTTTATTATTTCTATAGTTATTTTCTCCTCTCCTCCTTTATGCGGAGCTGTAGCTTCGCAACACCCCCTCCCTCCCATAGGGCCCCATAGGGCCCCCATAGGGCTAAGGTTGCTTCGCTACCCGTCCCTCCCTTTTTATAAAAACCCGTATAGGTAAAAAAGGGAGGGCCTCACTTCCTTCGCAACCCTTAGGTTGCTAGCTAGGGAATGGTAGGGAGGGAGGGTGGAGGAGAAGCAAGGGGGAGGCATCCGGCTTGCTTTGCTTCCACTATAGATTTAATTATTTTAGAATAAAAAGAAGAATCTGCCGCTCTATTTAATCTAAATTATGTTAGATTATAAGAAGGAGAGCTAGACTCTTAAAATTATATAAAAAATAAATTTTTAATTAAACAGTAAAAATTTTACATTATAACAATTGTTTATATAATTCCTTATAAGAAAAATAGGTGAAATTATTTCACCTTATAATTATAGGCTAATATTCTTATTTTTAGTCTTTTCCCTTGCTTCGCTACCCTAGGGATGGTTGCTAGCTAGGGAATGGGAGGGTAAAATAATTTATAATAAAAAAATTTACCTCCGGAAAAAAGCTTAATAATACTTGCTTCGCTACCCTACCCTGGTAGTTTCTCCTCCTTAAACAACGCCTCCCTAATTACTTAGCACCCTTTCCCTGCGTAGCTATGGGAGGGGGGACGGGAGTAGTAGTAAAACAACATCCATACTGGAGGGAGGGCCTTATTTTTTTAAGGAAGTAGCAACGCTTTAAAGGCTACATTGTTTTTACTGAAAACATACAAAAAGTAAAAGATCAGAAAAATTTAGAAAAAAAAAATATAAATAATAATAATCCATTATAACTAAACTTCTTTTATTTCTTTTTTTTAAAGCCGGACTTGCTTCGCTAGCCCTCCCACTCCCATTCCCTCCCATTTCCTCCCAGAGTAGCTTCTCCTCCTTGTTGTGAAACTACTACAACAGGGTTATTAGGGAGGGGCGGAGCATAAATTTTATTTATTAAAAGAAGTAATTTAAAAATTAAATTTAAGGGCCCTTAGCTTAATTGGTAGAGTACCTAATTGTCGATTAGGGTGGTCCCAGTTCGAATCTGGAAGGGCTCGTTAATATACAATATTTAAAAAGTTTGTATATTTTATATATAAATTATTTTTTCCTCTGCTTCTGCTTCTTTTCCTCCTCCCCCCTCCCTACCCGAATGGGACCCGAATGGGACCCGAATGGGACCCGAATGGGACCCGAATGGGACCCGAATGGGACCCGAATGGGACCCGAATGGGACCCGAATGGGA
>Ga0182004_10004985_pt1 | contig 10773 bp, 9 predicted proteins | sample Sormic07211540_1_FD_120479 | JGI IMG/M metagenome (GOLD analysis project Ga0182004, IMG submission 120479) | Endophyte microbial communities from Sorghum bicolor roots, Mead, Nebraska, USA - 072115-40_1 MetaG | ecosystem: Host-associated > Plants > Roots > Unclassified | place: USA: Nebraska...
ATTTGGGAAATTTAAATGTTAATGTAGAGGGCCCCCCCCCCCTGGCGAGATAAGAGGAAAAAACACCAAGGGAAACCCCCCCCCCCCCCCCCCCCCCACTCCTCACTTATCCTTGTAAACTGCAGTATATATATGTAGGGATGATTTAAACTGCGCTTGTTTCATTCCGAAAGTGCTTAACATTCTGCTTATGTCATCTTTCCATGGCTTACAGCTGTACTAAAATGTAATCTTGTTTCACCTTATCTTGACCATTTTGATATTAACTAACTGTAGAAATTAAGAGGGAGAATTGGTGTAAGGAAGAAAATGGAAGTAATGCAGCAGGATGATGAAGCATTAGTTAAACTTGAGAACGCAGGTATCGAACGCTCAAAAGCTGTTGATTCTGCTGTGCTGGGAAAATACAGTATCTGGAGACGCGAAAATGAAAATGAGAAGGCAGATTCAAGGGTTCGTCTGATGCGAGATCAAATGATCATGGCCAGAATATATTCTGTTCTTGCCAAATCGAGGGACAAGCTTGATCTCTATCAGGAGCTGCTTGCAAGGCTCAAGGAAAGCCAGCGCTCCCTTGGGGAAGCTACTGCTGATGCCGAACTTCCCAAGAGGTGGTGCCTACTCGAACTATTTTTGGGCCTAATTTTCAGTGATACTGTTTTCTCTTTCTCTATTGATTCATCTCTTCTCTAATTTGCAGCGCTTCGGATAGAATAAAAGCAATGGGCCAAGTTTTATCAAAAGCAAGGGATCTATTGTATGATTGCAAGGAAATTACCGAGCGTTTGAGAGCAATGCTTCAGTCAGCAGATGAGCAGGTCCGGAGCTTGAAGAAGCAGAGCACCTTTCTTAGCCAGCTGGCAGCTAAGACAATCCCAAATGGCATCCATTGTCTTTCCATGCGCTTAACAATTGATTATTACCTTCTGTCTCCAGAGAAAAGAAAGTTCCCCAATAGTGAGAATTTGGAAAATCCTGATCTTTACCACTATGCTCTTTTCTCGGACAATGTTTTGGCAGCATCAGTTGTGGTCAACTCAACCATCATGAATGCAAAGGTTAGTGTAATACCATCTTCAAGCTGGAAGTGTAATCTCTTCATTGTGTGTACCATTGAATGACCAATTATATAGCACTCTTGATTTTCTTGCTATAAATTTTCAGGAGCCTGAAAAACATGTATTTCATCTTGTTACCGACAAACTGAACTTTGGGGCCATGAACATGTGGTTTTTGCTGAATCCACCTGGGGATGCAACAATCCATGTGGAAAATGTTGATGACTTCAAATGGTTAAACTCTTCTTACTGCCCTGTTCTGAGGCAGCTTGAGTCTGCAGCCATGAGAGAATACTATTTCAAGGCCGGTCCGAAAACACTCTCTGCTGGCTCTTCTAATCTGAAGTATCGAAACCCAAAATATTTGTCCATGCTCAACCATCTAAGATTTTACCTCCCCCAAGTTTATCCCAAGCTGAATAAAATCCTTTTCCTGGATGATGACATAGTTGTCCAGAGGGATCTAACTGGACTCTGGGAGGTTGACCTTAATGGAAATGTAAATGGAGCGGTGGAAACATGTGGAGAGAGTTTTCATCGATTTGACAAGTACCTCAATTTCTCAAACCCAAATATTTCTCAGAATTTTGATCCTAATGCATGTGGTTGGGCTTATGGAATGAACATGTTTGATCTGGAAGAATGGAAGAATAAAGACATTACTGGGATTTACCACAAATGGCAGAACATGGTGAGTTGGAAATAAGATTTTACATTACTTGCATCCTGACATCTTGCTTTTCTTTAGAATATTGCATTTTGTGTTCCTACACAACCATCTGCTGATATGTGTTATGGTGCTTCAGACTTTTAGATATTGTGATTTTGTTCATTTTTATGCATATATGACTATACTGTGTACAGTATAGACAAAGCAAATGCTAAACAATTATTTTTAGTATGATTCATTGGAGTCCTTAATTATTTTTCATAATACCAATTTTCAGTTATCACAACTCTCTTAATTAGTTAATTAACTGATGTTTGATCATTACAAAGAGTTAAGAGCTAGTCAAATGCACTACCTGAGATGTACACATTGGCGCATACATTTGCTGAACTCCATTTTCGCACTGTTTTATGTTCTCTTTGTATAGAACGAGAACAGGCTGCTCTGGAAACTGGGGACATTGCCTCCAGGGCTTCTAACTTTTTACAAGCTGACACACCCTCTGGACAAATCATGGCATGTGCTTGGCTTAGGGTACAATCCAACCATTGAGCGCTCAGAGATAGACAATGCTGCGGTCATCCACTACAATGGTAACATGAAGCCGTGGCTGGAAATCGCAATGACAAAGTATCGGCCTTACTGGACAAAGTACATCAATTATGAGCACCCGTACATTCATGGATGCAAGATCAGCCAATAGAAACCAGCTAAAGTATTCTTCTGTGATGAACATTGAAGTTAGACGGGACTCAAAAGGAAGTCCTCTGTTAGTAGTAACTATCACATGTTCTTTATTCGTGCTATATTAGATTTGTTAGCTATCATGTGTATGTAGTTTCATCACCCATTTGTGGTGCTTTCTCCCCTAGCCCGTTGTTGGTTCTTGTCTCCTTTTGTCATGAAAAGAACGATGAGCTCTATGATTCTCGTCAGCTGATAAATGTAATGAATTTCTGTTGGTGACAAATTAATGATGTCATTCAATTCATGGCAGCATTTAATGGCCAGTTGAGAGTTACGCTAGAATTATAACGAAATTTAGGGCTTGTTCGGAACTGTTGTATTTTTTTTTAACTCCTCTCCAATGAAAGACTCGTATGGGCACCTAAAATAGGTCTTATGGTTATTACCTATATGCAAGACCTATTTTAGGTTGGTGCAACCTAAATAAGAATATCTCATTTGCAATTGAGTCCTGTTGTTGAGATGACCAAAAATAGATATTGAACTATCTATTTATACGCTACATAAATATGAAATGAGTCTTGCATTTTGGGTGATATTGTTGGAGATAGTCTAATAACTCAAGTTTAAGTTTTTTTTTATGGAACTACTGAGTGATAGAGTTAATAAAAAACAGACCTATTTGAGATTGTTGATTTGTCTTTGAGCAGACGGTTGAGATTGTTGATGACGTGAGATGATCTATGTCAGCTATAGTTACTTTGGATTTTGGATTTATGGGTCAGACCACGAGTCAACGAGTAAAAAATTACGGACTGAACTCGACCTACTGTACTGGACTACTGGTTGATAGTTTTTTCCTGCCAGAATCGGGTCCGGTTGTTGGGTGGCCTAGGAACAAGTCTAGCCCATAGCATCCAAACACCTCGGCGGCTCGGCCCCTCCCTCCCCTTCTCAGGCTCAGGCCCGCAGGCCTCCGCGGCGCAGCCCCCGACGCCTCCCTCCGTGGCTCCGCCTCCGCCTCCGCCAAGCGCCCCTCTCTGTCGCCCTTCGCCGATCCCCTCCGCTGAATCCAATAGAAGAACCAATCGCCGCTGCCGGCGAGGGGGCTCGGCGCACAGCGCAGGATGGCGAGCGGCAGCAGCAACGGGGAGCCAAGCACAGCGCCGCAGGCGAACCGGTGGTACGACCTCCGCCTGGGCTCCTCCTGCCGTGACCCCTCCCCCACCGCCAAGTTCTGCACTCTCCGCTGTAAGCCCTTCGTCCCCTTTCTTCCTTTTTTTTTGGGTCGGTAGCCAACCTGCGGCGCCGTAGCCTGGGATCCACATCAGCGAATTGACGAGCGCTAGCTAGGAACATAGGAGGTAGGGTTCTTTGACTGAGGGCTCAGGATTCCTGGCGTTTAATTATTTTGCACCATGGGAAAAGCTGAATTTCATAACTCCACACTCCACATCAACGAAATTACACGAAATATCTGACCGATTTGACAGCTACAAAGATACTAAAAGATTAGCTCACAAGTCTAAAACTGAAGTACTGAATGGAGAAAGTTCATGCTAAAAAACAGTTTGACATAAAATTTTTTATGCCTGTCCAATTCTACAATATCTGCCAATAGTACATGCAAGGCATTATGCACAATAAATCAACAAAAGATACACCATAAGACCTATTTTACTACTGTTATCAGATGATCATAATTTGGAGATACATCATATGCCTCTTTGTCAACCAAACATAGATACATTCAGCAAAACAAAACCAATCAACAGCTGGTACCTCGGAACAGGTGCTAAAGCTCTGAAGGATACGGCGCTACACTTCCATCAACCGGAGCATGGAGAGGGAAGACAGGAAACACATGGAGTCATCTTGAACTAGGATGGAGCTTATGTTTTGAGCTGGTCATCTTTGAGGGCAGCCTGTGTGTTGTGATCTGTCCGCTGAAATTTTACTTTGTCCATCAGAAATTTTGCCATTGATATGCTGTGTGGCTTTTGCTTGGGGTGTTATGTAGGAGTGCACTGTATTGGTTGGATGTTAGCAGTTTGGTTTGTCACACATGTTAAGCCCTCAGTGCTTAAATGTACTTGGTATTGGAGAACAATATAAGCGTTGAACGTTGGGCGCTACAGCCACAAGTGACTGAAAAGGGCCATCAATTTTTAGTGCAATTCAGCCTCCTTTGAATGATGGTCCTTAATTTTTTGTGCAAGCTTTGCTGTTGATGGGATATTGTGTTCCTTGTCAGTTGTCAACATCTGACCAATCTTCCCATGTTCTTCACTGTGTTCATGTTCCTCATAACTGTCTTAACTTGTTTATCTCTGAGTTACTCTTACCTTGTTTGCCTTCTGCTGCTCTTTCTACAGTTGCTTGTATTTCATCTTTACTGTCACCCAAGTCCCAACATTACATTACATTCTATAGCGACATTAGCTAAAACAATATTGTCTAAAGACTTGTACTATGAAAGGGTTGGTAGAAGTACCTTCTTGGTTCAGTGCAGCCCATCTGTTCTGAGCTCTTAGAGGAACATGAGTCCCATTCCCTGGAGACCTTGTACTTGCTCTAGACATCACTGGAGGTGGGGCATCTCTTCAGCGTGCTTGTTTTAGTCTTCTTAATCATCTCATTTTTCTTACGGACATTATCAAAACTCAAGAGAAAAATCCACTTGCTTTTCTGCACCCTCTCCAGCATCACATACAAGTATTTCCTCAAAATCTGGCATCTTCACCCCAGAACTCAAAGGACTCCAGCCCCTTTCAGTCTCTAGTCAAGCTGTCATCCACTCATCCCTCCATGTTCTCCTCTGTAGTAAGTTGGTTTCTTGCCTGGATTGAAACCTCAAGGTTGCTTGATCATATTCTCTTTGTCATGTTTATCAGTGTGGCAACTGTTGTTTAACGCCTGCGTGGCATTATAAGCCACTTGATCTTCTTTCTGGCCATTAATTAGATGTTAAGAAAAATATGGCTACCTTTGTTATTTATTGTCATGGATGGTATGCTGAGATCTCTGCTGCAAAAGTTATTAGTGGCATAATACTAGGGATCTACCAAAGCTAGTTTTCTGATATCATCTAGCAGTCTTCCTTTGTATTATTGTGATCTGTAAAAGCTCATGCCATTTCTTTATGTTGTAAATAAAAAATCAGGGTTCACAATAAATAATTTTTATTACCTTTGATGTAACAGATGAATTTAAGCCAGCATCAATTGACAAGACTCAAGCTGGTTCTCTGCAGAGTACCAAAGATAACCGGGTTACTGTGGAATTCCATAATAATCAGCCTGGCAAGCCAAAGGTGACATTTGAGGGAAGCCAAGAAGAGTACAAGGATAATGATGGCGTTTTATTTTTTGATGGTGAGACCTTTCGCCTAGAGAGGTTGCATAGGGCTGTGAAGAGGTTAAGGCATGTACGAGTTCCAGGAGAGTCTGCAGCAGTTAATTTGGCAGCTACAACTACTGGAATGGGTGCAGAATCACAGTCTCCTCCATTACCTAAAGTCAGCAAGTCACAGACCATGAGCAAACCTGCTGTTCACTCAGTTCCAGTAAGTTCTGTTAGCTTTAGATAATGGTTTGTCATTGTTCTTTCTTTTGTTAGATTTTCACTTTTAAATTGAGTAACATGATAACACCTGCGATATATATAGTATTAAGTAACAAAGTTGAAGATTTCTAACAGGTCCCATTTCTAAAAATACATGATGTCTTTCTCCAGATATTTTGTGTTCATTGATTTATCATTTGATGTACTTTGAAGTCGTCAACAATCTTCCTTGATAGTATCTTTAGCCTAGACAGATTATGGGAAATTTAAGATGTTATAAAATATGCTACCCTATTACTTCTCTTTAGAAAGGTGAAATATTTTACTAGGAATTGTGATCTAGAAGTTATATGTTCTCATACCTTCAAATCTAGCTGGTTCAAAAGTTTATTGAATTAAATAAGCTTCAGTCATACCCTGTTGCTTCATAAGATTAGTGTTATATTGGTATACAAAGTAATTAATATCTGATTTAATTTTAATTTTAATGGTGTAGAAAAACAATAGCCTTCAAAATTATAAAGTTACAATTGAAACTTCAACTCGATACCGAATGCTAATGTCGCTGATTACTGTGCATTGTCATGCTCTTAATTTACAATAATTCAACAAGTTTGTAATTTAGAAGCAAAACATTGGATAGGAAGTATTCTTAGTAGTTAGTACTGATTACCAATGAAGGTTTCTTTGGTGGAATATGGTAGTTGGCTTTCCTTACTTTTTAAGGTGTGGATCTTAGCAACATGTTAATGAATGACTGTGTTGAGCTACTCTTCCTTTTTGCGGAAACCTTATTTCTGGTTGGCATGTGAAACTTAATTTGCTACTTGTGAAAACCTCTCATTGTCATCATTTTTTGGGACCATTATGTACGCACTTGGTCAGTTAATGTGGAATCTTTGTTAGAATGTCCCTGAATCATTTTTCAATTGAATAATGGCCCCCAGAACATTATTTTTCTTTCAAACTGTGGTCATAATTCTGAAGGCTGAACCATGGCAGTTGATACTGCTGATTATGCAGCTCTAACTTTATCATCAAAAGGGAATGTGGCCTTGTGTTGGGATTTAGAAGATGGAGATGAAAACCAATTCTCCAATGCAAATCTTATATACATTGTTTCAATCATGATACCAAGCTGTTTTAATTTTTGGACGTCTGCTTTTGTTTAATATAAAAGCTTCATATATCATTTCTAATTTGCCATGTATGGGATGGAACTGTGTGTTGAGTCAAATTTGTTGACATATGAATATTTTGTTATACTCACATAGCGTTATACAGAACTTTTCCACCATCAAGATGTGATCTTATATAGTTTCAAACTCTCAATTCAAATTTTGATGTTTCAGTAAATCGTACTTCTGATTCTGATTCTAATTCTGCAGGTTGAGGTTGAGCGTATTGACATTGGTGAACCAGAAAATCCAGGTAAGCTCCTTGTGAAATCAATCCTATACTGGGATAGAGATTGTTGCCACACCTATGCTACAGTTTGAGAATGAGTTGGGCTAACTGTTTCACTGGATGTGTAACACCGTGGCATGCGTAGCGAAGGAGTGTGGTAGTTGGCTAGGGATGTTTCCATATATTAATACATGTTGCCTGGACACCCTGATATTGATATGTGATACGCAATACTCCAGTATGCCATGTATAGGAGTATCGCTCACATTATAAAATGGGGAAAGGGAAGTCACATGGCCATGGAGCCGTGCCACTTGCAGGTGCTTGGGAGTTGGGAAGCAGCATGGGGTTCACTTTGTCTACCGTCCCCTTTCCTCAAAGTTCGGTATAGAAGAGAGATAAGGAGGGATCATTCTAGGGTGTCAAAAAAGTATTAGAGAGGTGTCAACCATTTGAGACTATTTTACTTGCTCGAAAATTATGAGAATAATAAGTACCGTAGGAGTAGAGTATTGGTGTTTGATAGGTATCGAAAGAGTATCAGCATCCGATAGATGAATGAGTCTGTAAGTTTTTCTTTTTCTTGGATTGGATGTGTGTTGGGTGTGTCAGGGAAGGGCCTCTCTTGTACTATGTTTCTCTATTAATGAAATGATATGCAACTCTCCCGCATTTTGATAGGCACACACTAGTGGCAAGGAAACTGGACATGTATTGATATCAATTAGTTTCCATAATATTTATGGGTTGATTAGTTTTGTTAATTGTTATTTTCCCATTTTGTTTTGTTTCATAAAAGTTGGTTTCCATTAATTGTTGTAGGATTCTATTAGCAGGGAGAAAATTTTAACTCTGCCAAATGTGCTGAACTAAGGAGAAGAAAGAAGTTAGAATTTCAATTTTGGTAACTAGTGATGGTGGAAATGTCTGTAGGGTTGTTGTTTTTTTACCTTCATTTTCCACACTATCTACCAAGAAAGAAAACAACATTAGATCTCCAAATACATGCTATTGTACAATGCACAGGCATACTGGTGCCATGCATTCCTTTAATACCATCCTTAAATACTTTCATTTCATGTTTCAAAGAGATGGCAATAACTTAGAGGTGAAAGAATGGTGGATATAGTTTTATGTGAGTGTCAGGCAAGACTAGTGTGGTGATTTTTTCCTTGCCTTGTTTTGCATTTTAGACACATAGATTGTTATCTAATGAAAATGGGTTAATGCGAAAGATAATTGTGTTTTGTTGTTCAGAGGTTACAGTGTTGTCTAAATTATACATCATATGTTCTCATTGCTCTCATGTTCATTGCAGGCCCGAAATACAACAACAGGAGTACATATCAACCTGTTACCACAGACCCATTTTCCCTTTCACCTGATCCAAATGAGGAAGAGAACCTTGACATACTTGGTGATGATGATGGCAATGCTTCACCCAATAACTTGGCCTCAGGACAAGGGGCATCTCTTCGTGGTTTTGACATCAACGTACCAAATCAGGACAATATGGATGATGAAATTGCTGATGTAGATGTAAATGATGAGGCGGATGAAGGGCTCAATGCAGCTGATGCGCTGCGAGCTCAGGTGAACGCAGAGGGGCAGCAGGAGCAGGACAGCTCAAGCTCTAGTGGGAGCAGCAGTAGCAGCAGCAGCGGAAGTGGGAGCGGCAGTGGAAGTGGGAGCAGCAGCAGTGATAGCGATGGTAGCGATGCTGATTCGGCAAGCTCTGGAGGTGATGTTGATATATGATCTTGATAGATGCGTTGACACATGCCTTGCTTCACAATTTTTCGTCCACAAGGGAGGTGTAGGGTATGTATATGTTTGGCTATATTGCTCCACTCAGTGCATTAAATTTCCGCAAGTCATGGTGGGCTTGGTCCGTTTTATGTTTGCTAGACCTGGCCTGGATGAATAGAATCTGTAAACATATCTGTACAACTATGTGCTTATGGGACATTGCTGTTGTTACCATGAATGTTACAATTGTTCGGTTGAAATGACAAAAAGGTATAAAGAGGAGATACACTGTTCTATGCTAGCCTATTACTCTTGATGCACATGTCATATGGTCCGGGACTTGCTACCTCTGCCCCTAGATACGGGCAGTCGAGTACTCTCTAGCTATTTTAGGACCAATTAAGCTGGAAGAGAATTCCATGATATCTCTATAAGCTAGGACAACATCCAATTGGCCAATTGGTATAACTGTAGGCTCACTGTTTGGGCTATTCTATGCAATGAACGATAGGTTCTACTTTAACCCTCTAAATATTTTTACTATGAATCTAGACATAATGTATGTCTAAGTGCATATCAAATGCTATTGTATCTAGAAGAGCCAAGACATTTTATAATTTGAAATGCAAGGAGTACTTCACAACCAAATTTGAACTCCAAAATGGAGGGGTGACGTGCACAAGATAATGTGTGGCCCAATGATCAATTAATTAGTTGTGGGGCTAATTCTTGTAAGGTCCCTTTTGATCCTTGGAATTGAATTCATTTTAAGATCCATAGAATTGAATTCATTTTAATAATTATAAAAGGATCCAAACAGATCCTGAATGTTTTTGAGATAAATTTTGAATGCTTTAATATTTAGGGACGAAGGACGTAGATAGGCATTGTTCATGACCATTGTGGTGTTCTTGCAGTTTTACCATTGAATCATTTGAATTTGCGGTTTTAGGGACGAAGGCCGTAGATAAGCATTGTTTATGGCTATTGAAGGCTCTTATTGGTGTTCATGGTTTGAAACCTGCCATTCCAGGGTAGAGAAGGGGTATTCACTAGTGAAGCTTGAGACTTCATGGCTCAAGGAAGCTTAACTGAATCTTCGTAGCTCTAACATGGACTAGGGCTACCGATAGCACGGAAAAAAGTTCGGTTGTCTCTTTGCCTCTTTAAGTCTTGTTTCTTAAGTTTGTGCTACTTCTTATGTGTGACAACTAGCATTGCTTGTTACATTGAGCTTAATGATAGATTTACTTTCGACATCCAAGGACCTTATTCCTAATGTGACCATGGGCTTTACTATAGATGCTTATTTCGTAGGTTCTATTAATGAGTGTGTAAATCTCTTGGTAGATTTACTTAACATTAACATGCTTTTATAGTCTCTTTTGCTAAGGACTTCAGATGTCAGACCTAAAGACTCATTAGCGCGCTCTTTTTAGTCTTAGATGACACTGTGTTAGGTCGGTGAAATAGTTTTTACATAGGCTAAGATTATAGTTTAAATTTTAGAACTCAATCAACCTCATTTTGTCTTAAGCCGTTCCTCTCAGCAACGTCATTCAGTGTTCATTTGGTGTTTTGAAATGAAGTGGAGGGTCTTGTTGGACTTACCATCTTATTTAATGGTAAAGCAAACCA
>Ga0182004_10004986_pt1 | contig 10772 bp, 2 predicted proteins | sample Sormic07211540_1_FD_120479 | JGI IMG/M metagenome (GOLD analysis project Ga0182004, IMG submission 120479) | Endophyte microbial communities from Sorghum bicolor roots, Mead, Nebraska, USA - 072115-40_1 MetaG | ecosystem: Host-associated > Plants > Roots > Unclassified | place: USA: Nebraska...
CGGCCTATCGCTTCAGGTACACCCCCAGCCTCTCACCTCCACCGGTGCTTTATATATGGAAAAAAATTCGTTCAGTCAGACAAATTAATATTTTAGTTTCAAAATATGCAAGTTATATGTAAACAACTGTAATTGAACAATATTACAAAATATCCAAAAGGATTTAAGAGACATATGTTCTTAAAGAAATTAGTGCCAAAAAAATATTGCACCAAGATCGCGTAATATAACTTAAATGCGACATTACCGATCGAATCTACCGATTATTTAATAGTATTTTTTCTCTCACAATAAATCAGTGAACAATACTTTTTAGCCATGGTCTTTCAGCTAAGCGAACAGAGCTAAATAATTTGTCATACCACGAAACACATACAACTCAAAAGTGTGAGGTCACAGTACGTGACCGTCGCCTCAGTCCTAGGCTCCTAGCCACGCTATGCAATCGGTACATACTCCTAGTTCCTTTAGGCCACCTTTGGAGCAATGGGGAAATGGGAAATTCTGGATTACAATCCTATATAAAACTTTCCTACAAGACAGTGGATTTCTACAATTCCTATAAGATTCATATGAAGTAGCTTGCTCCATAGGAATTAATTTTGGAGGAATTCAATTAAGATATCTAAGCTTATAAATACTACTTTTCTTTGTATATCACTAAGAGCACCTCCAGTGTGAAAATCGTTTTTCTTTGCAAGAACACTTCTTCGGACCATGTGCTGCCAATGATGTTATTTTAATTGGCTCGGATCGGTTTGTCTGCAACGTTCGCTTTTAATTTTGACAGATATGGTTCAGAAGCTCCAGTGGGCACGATTCAACTAGGACGTCCCATGGTTCGCTTTCAACCCAACACTGGAGGTGCTCTAATGTGCTCGGTTCGATTTTCATCCACCACAGTTTCAATCTTAGATACACTAGAGGTGCTCTAAGTCATATAACCACGCCTTATATAAAACATCATAAAACAGAAAGGTTTAATGATGAATTGATTCGTCATCACAACAAAATCTTCATGGAACCCCATATTTGTTGTACTGACTCTAATTGTATTCTAGTATTTTTTTTGGAGCTTCACCAAAACATTTGATCTTACATTTTTTTTTTAAAAAAATTGATCATTATATTTTTCATGTTTTCCCCAACCTCACGTTCAAAGAGGTCCTTAGTAGCTTATGTTTCCTATAAATAATAGAGTCCCGTCTTATATACTCCACCCCTGCTTCTTAGGATGCTTTTAAGTGATCCCTCATTGCCTAAGCATGTAGACACGTTGAACTGTTTTCTTTTCGACCCCTACTCGCTAGTCAGGGTTCGGTTTATCAGCTGTGACAAAATAAAACTGATGGAAACAAAAATCCCCAAAATTTTAGCAGAAAAAATTGAAACTTTGACTTCATTTTGAAAATCTAATTAAACAACACACACATACATAGCGAGAGAGACCACCCACCCGAAGTCACTAGTAAGGCCTTGTTTAGTTCCGAAAATTTTTTGGTTTTCGAGACTGTAGCACTTTTGTTTTTATTTGATAAACATTGTCTAATTATGGAGTAACTAGGCTTAAAAGATTCATCTCGCGATTTACAGGTAAACTGTGCAATTAGTTTTTATTTTCATCTATATTTAGTGCTTCATGTATGTGCCGCAAGATTCAATGTGATGGAAAATCTTAAAAAGCTTTTGATTTTTGGGGTGAACTAAACAAGGCCTAAGATCGAAAGTCGTGAAATTTCGACTGAGCCTTGTTTAGTTAACTTCAAAAACCAAAAACTTTTCAAGATTCACCATCACATCGAATCTCGCGGCACATGTATGGAACATTAAATATAAATGAAAATAAAAACTAATTGCACAGTTTGCCTGCAAATCGCGAGACAAATCTTTTAAACCTAGTTCCTCCATGATTAGATATCGAAAATTCAAAATTCAAAATCTTTTCGCAACTAAACAAGGGGTCTGAGATTTAGAAACCCTAGCTGGGGACCAGGAGTAATCATAGTTGCAGTGCAGAACCTGTGCAACATCGTCGTCGCACTTAAATTACATGTGTGCCCACAGAACGCCGTGCGTACGTAGCAGCTTAGTTCACGCTGCTATTGACTTCCTTTTTTTTGACAAGGAAGCTGATCTAAAGGAAACCAGATCACTTGTTATAGAAGATTAAACTAAGGCCTTGATTAGTTCTCAATTTTTTTCAAAATTCCCTATCACATCAAATCTTACGGCACATGCATGGAGCATTAAATATAGATAAAAAAGATAACTAATTACACAGTTTATCTGTAATTTACTAGACGAATTTTTTGAGCCTAGTTAGTTCATAATTAGACAATAATTGTCAAATAAAAACGAAAGTACTACAATACCCAAATCCAAAAAATTTCGTCAACTAAACAAGGCCTAACATAAAAGACGTTCAATTTAAAACTCAATTATAATATTATTTGGCCATCCAAAGAAAGTGAAGAAATGCATAGTCGCCGCTTCTAGCTCCCTGCACACTGGTGAATATGTTGTTGTCATCATAGCTGCCTCTAATATCATAACCAATATGTTCCCCAGAAGATCTATTAAAAAGTTTTAGATTGACATTTGTTAAAAACAAGCCATATTTATCGGCAAATGGCTGCACTATTAACAACAAAGATTGTTTATCCTACGCCCTTGCTTGTACCATCTATTAATAAGGTCTCCATACTTTGGAAAATTTGCACAAAGGCACTCAGAAAAATTATTTTCATTCTTGCAACCGAAGGCACAAGATATATTTTGGTTCTACTTTTTCCTTCCTAAGTAATCTTTGGTTAAAGTAACCCCTGTTTTAGGAACCATATAAAAATCTTTATTTCAGAGATAGCTTCACACACCAAACTTTGATCCCTATGTTGACAAGGTGTCATACATAGAATTTACTGTGAATGAAGCATTAGATTTCAACAGTCAAAAGAATGAAACAATTACCAGTTGTTTAGGCTAAACCGTAAACAAACTAGACCTAAAAAACTGCTATAAAAAGAGAGACACTAAAGAGGAAGAAGGAGAGCCCCCCTAGATGGTGGTGATATCAGCAATGGTGGCGAGGAGCAAAGGATATTTCTTATGCCATATATTATCAGTTGCCATGGAGTCAAATCTTGTTGAAAGATACTTGAACCGGGAATCCGATGGAAACGTCTTTTGTACATTAGACATGCCTATAAGTTACTCGCACAAAAAACATGAGTATATGTCCACCACAAAAACATGAGTACGAGTTAAATAATTAATGATCAAATTCATATTTCTGGCTCTGTTTGGACCACAACTAGATTATTATAATTTGGATTATGCATAGGATTATAATAATCAAGTAAGAGTATTTGGATTTTTGGATTATGGTGATTGATTATGGTTGGTTAAAGTGAGAAACTATATCTTATCCTTTATAGTTTGGCAAGTTGGATAATTGGTAGGGGGGGTAAGTTGGACTTCCGGTACCCATAATTTCCTAGATTATGGATTATGATAATAAAGAGTTTTGATTATAATAATCTAGCATATAATCAATCCTGTTTGGATCAAAATCTGGTTATATAATCTGATTATTATAATCACATGGGTATCAAAGAGAGCCTATATGTTGAAACGAATGTTACTTCGAAAGCATTAATTATATATTGGAGTAAAAACAAACTTATATTAGTTCTAAAATGACTCTAGATTTCAAATTGGTCTTTGATTTGAGCTGACTTGAACAAAGCCTTAGAAAGTCTATAGTTCAAACCATTGAGTTTATAAGAGACGTAACATATAAACACTCCATGTTTTAACTAGTGTGAGACTTTTTTTTTAAAAAAAAAAGTATGAAAAGACCTTTTTTAAATCAAAACTTTTAATAAACTTTAGGGAGAAGGAAAACATTACTGTGTACAGTACACACCTCATTATTGCGTGCTGTCGAGCTGATTGATACATGTTGTGTTTGGTGTGCTTGCTTACTGGCATGCTCGCTGTCACTGGCCCTATTCGTTTGGCTGAGAAACCATAAAAAATATTGTTTATTAATTTATTATTTGAGAAAAATACTGTTAAATGATCGGTAGATTAGACAGATAAGCTTGCTTGTTGCGTGGCAGCGGTGACCACTCATGCTCGATAGCTATGGCTCCAAAATGACTGGACACGATTGTTACTTTGGCATTGCGGGTGCGTAGTGTGGTCCTAGTGGCTATAACATGCATGATGCATGGTCGTCCTTATGAATTGAGGATAGACTCACATATATGAATGTCGTCATGCTCACCTTAGCATAGCACTTAGGAGGACCGGAGTCCGGATTACAGGGCATTTCGCGGACTTGTTGACCAGCAAACATGCATTCTTCATTGTGTTGAAAACCAGCGAACAATCTGACTTCTTTAGAAAAAAAGAAACTTTCATCTGTGCAACTTCTTTTTAGAGATTTTACAAAGTATTTTTTTTGAAATTTACAAAGTAACTAGTCCATTAACGTGGAAACTTCATTAGAGGCCTTAGTTAGAATTTTTAGGATTTACTTTTTTTTAGCATGACATTTATGACTTAAAATTATGTTATATAGATCTTATTGCACCTCTTTACATGTCATGAATCTATATTTTAACTTTAACCTTTTAATCAAGTTGTAGCAATTTTTCAAAACAACATGTTTAATTAAAATCCTAGTGCTTATCATATCTTTCATATTTTTTTTGTTTTGAAAAGAAGGTTCTAGGTGTTGACGCTACCTTTTTAGTTTTCACAATAGCATAAACATTCGTTTTAGTTTGAACCGTAGCACTTAAGATGTTGATTTTTTTATCAATAAATTATATGTGTAGTAGTATTGTTCTATAAAACATATACTAGTTGTTAAAATTTAATGTCCAATAATAATATGACATAAATTTTCATCCGAATGCATAAACTCATTTAAATTAACAACTTAAGACAGCTATAATCATGGAGGTATTAACATAATTTAAAGTGAACTTTTAGGATCATTGCTATGTAGTTTGTTAAATAACATGTTTACTTTTAATTTAATAGTGGTATAAGTGTATAATTTAGAAATAAACAGTGTACTTTATGGATATTGAATTAGTTTTTTAAATAACTTATATTAGTATTTACATGTGGAGTTGAGAGATATTTTTATTTTTTTAGAAAGGTGATGTGAATTTATAATAAATTAAAAGATGTGACTTTATATTATTTCATAATGGTAGATATGAGTAATTTGAATGAAAGCTAAGGGATAGTTTACATTATTTTTCATAATGGTAGATGTGTGTAATGTAGATACAAATTTAGGGGCCATTTTGCATTATCTTTCACAACGACAGAGGTGAGTAATTTAGATGCAAATTTAGAAGTTATTTTGAATTATCTTTTGTAATGACAAAAGTAGATAATTTAGATATATATATTTAGGAGCTATTTTAAATTATCTTTTATAATGGTGGAGGTGGATAATGTTGATGTAAATTCAAGGGTTACTTTATTTTTTTTTATAATGGCGGTGGTGGGTAAATTCTAGTAAGATAATAGATCCAATATCTACTATTATTATAAAAATTACCTATTATCTTTGTGATTAAAAATGCATCATTCACCAGCTTTACATGAGTAACTCAGGCAGGGCTCTCTCAAAACCAAATTTGAGAGCTTCAGACAAAAAAGAGATCCAACAGGACTCCTACTGCAACCCTCAAATCTCTTCTCTAACCCTCATTCCTATGGCTATGATCCAAGTCCTCAAATCACCACCCGTGCAATGTCTTCTAGCCTTCTTCGTCTGCTTGAGCCTGTGCTGCCATCCCCCCGCGTGCTTCACGCCCCTCCTCTGAGTGATATGTGATGCCTCTTGGGTAGAGCTGCCTAGCACTTCCCATCGGAGCCCCTCTCTCTAGCTAGGCTCTGATGCCCCTCTTCTTTGCAGACTACATTTGAATCCTGGTAAAAATTCTTAAGGCACAGCCTAGAGGTGTCTCCCATGGTCCCTTAGCATCCGAGTGGGGTTGGGAGACTGTAGTTCAGCGGTGAATCTGCTAGCTGCTCGGCAAGGATTGCCGTCGGTCTTGAAGTTTATTGTAGATGATGCGATAACAAGTAGGAAGTCATCTATCTGAGTAAGAGTTATTCACACCATAAGAGAATGTAATAGTGCAGCCCATAAGCTCGCACGACTAGCAAAGAGAACGAGAGGCATTCAACTGTTTGGCGCTTTAGTTCTGCAGCTTGTGTTGAGCATATTATTACTCTAGAACTATGTTTGTGAGTAATAATAAAGGTCCCTCGCTCTTAGTCCAAAATTTATCTATGAAAAAATTGTTTGAATTTAAGTCTATATCTAGACTGCCTACAAATATTATAATGTAAAATAACCTAGATCGACCTCTACCCTAGGCTACTCTTTATTTTCTTTCAGCATTGTATTTCAACCAACAATAAATAAATAATAATTAAACGGAGAAACACTGGTTACGACTGTTTCCTTCCCTAGCGGCCTAAAAGTATCTGTACACACCACGTGGCTTGTTCACCATTCCTAGTGAAAAATAGCGGGGCTAAATAAAACCAGTGGTGTGTAAGCGGCTGTTTTGACCTCGCTATCGTTCATCAAGGAATCATCCATCCCACCACGTACGCCTTCGACTTGGACCCATCGTACGTCCCATCATCTGTTAGCCGCAGTACACGCTCTCGTACAGGCACTGTGCACCTTTTCCATAGAACACTGTCCTATTTTTGATTTTTTCCAGGTTTATTGGAGGAGGCTTTGCTTGCATTGCAGGTGGATCGGATAGTGTAGGTGCCACGAGCTTATCCATGTGACTACTGTTTGCTTGGCTGATAATGGGTCGGTCTGGACGCACTACTGGACTCGCATTCTTTCCCGAGGGCGAGAGGCTCTCGGCAAAGGCCAGAAACCTGGTTCCTCGGAAAATTTATATATTTGACTTCAAGTGATTACATATGGAGATGTCTGAGTTTTAGACATCTCACGTCACAACTCGCTCAAAATCTTCTCAATTTTTTACCACAGCCTACATATGAGATAACATGATATCTCGACAAGTTTTGTGATTTTCGGACTTTGTATGAATTTTGTATAATTTAAAAATACTTTTCTAGCAAGTCGCTCATCATATGACGTGAAGAAGATGCACGAAATTTAATGGGAGTTCGTGAATAGGGACTCAACATACACCAAACATCATGAATAATATTTTTCGAAACACCACATTACATTATTCCATGTACTTGTAGTTCAAATTTGAAATATTTGGAAAAAAACAATAAATTGAAATAAATAAGGAAATATATAATAAAAGTTAAAATTAGACCAATTTGGGTTCAAAACAATATATTGTAGCACAAAAAAAACTAGGCTAAAAAATAAAATAAAAAAAATTCTTTGCCGAGGGCCAGGCTAAGCCCTCGCTAAAGGGGATCTTTGCCGAGGGCCGGACCTGGGGCACTCGGCAAAGGCTCCTTTGCCGAGGGCCCCAGGTCCGGCCCTCGGCAAAAGCTATTTATAAAAATTATTTTTTGGTTCCAAACAATGAATTAAAAAAACCCTTTGCCGAGGGTTTCTGCGAGAGCCCTCGGCAAAAATTTTAAAAAATATCTTTGACGAGGGTCTAACGGCTGGCCCTCGGCAAAGTCTGACGGCCCTCGGCCGCCGTGACCCAACGGGCTAAATTTGCCTAGGGTATCTTTGTCGAGGGCTGTAACTCTCGGCAAAGATTTTCTTTGCCGAGGGCTTATCTTTGTCGAGGGCCTGTCTTTGCCGAGGGCTCCTAGGGCTGGTCTTGGCATAGAGTTTCTTTGTCGAGTACTCGTGATTTGGCCCTCGACAAAGCACACGTTTCTAGTAGTGACATACTGCGATCGATCGAGATGCCAAAGCGGAGAAAGGCGCATAGGAACCAAGCAGCTTAATTCTTCCTTAATTTGTGCTAGCTGTTTTATATATCGACAGTCAGCAGCAACCCCAATAAGCAGATCACCTTGTTTAGTTTGCAAAAATTTTGGTTTTTGGCTACGGTAGCACTTTCGTTTTTATTTGATAAACATTGTCCAATTACGGAGTAACTAGGCTCAAAAAATTCATCTCATAAATTACAGGTAAACTGTGCAATTAGTTTTTATTTTCGTCTATATTTTATGCTCCATGCATACGACCAAAGATTCGATGTGACGGAGAATCTTAAAAATTTTTGCGAACTAAACAAGGCATACGTCTTCAAGAAGCTTAAATTTGGATCCAAGTAATGAAATGCTTGTACACGATCGATCGACGACGGCGGCTTGACGAGGCGGCGCTGATCGAGCACTGCGAGCACATAGCAGCAAACTAAAGCATCTCTTTCATCGTGTGGCTTGGCGCCAAGGGGATTCATTACCTATCGCTGTTGCTTCATGAAGATCTCAGTGTAGTCAAGATATATAGAGACAGAGGGATATGGAGCTAGCAGCTGTCTAGCTTCCTTCAGTTTCCTACCACTACACCCAGTGGATGCATACAACAGGCACCGTCGCACATCACGTCTTGAATTCCTGAATGGGACCACAAACTAGGTGAATTTTGTGTAAAAATAGTTCAATAAAGGCCTGAAAGCATTTGGGTTTTCCTTCCGCCATCTAGTTTTGAGCCTGCATCATCAACTTTGCATGCATATATACCGATATACCTATGTTACTACTCTCCATATATACTTCCGCTCCAATGCCCGCTTAAAAAGAACATATATACTTCCGCTATCAATGAATAAATAGATTTTTGAGTTATCTTGAGTGAAAAGCCTGTCAAGATTTATTTTCATAATGTGTCATAGATGTTGTTAGTCTTTTTTATAAAGTTAGTTAAACTTAAGATAGTTTAACTTGCACGGATTCTACGATTTAACTTATTTGATGGAGGGAGTACAATCCAACCTAACTGGAGCAAACAATAATGCAATCACACAATTTTACAGTATTGTTTAATTCAATTTATTTGCTCTGATATTCGTGCTTAAGAGCGAACACGTAGGTTCACTCTCAATTCAAGTCCGTAGCCAGTGGAATTTTAGTTTTGTTTGGTCCACTGTCTCTATCGTCCGGCGATGCATGCGTGGTAAGCTTATTACAGGAGCTACAATAATAGGCTTATAGCTAAGCTAGCGCTGATGTGGAATAGAGAAGACATGAGAGAGATGATAGCTTGACTCTCATATATACAAGCACCAAGCTAGGCACGGATGTATACGTAGTGGTGGTTCAAATAGCAATTGTTGTGAGGAGGAATAGGAAACAGAAGGTGTCTTACAGACAAGTATGAGACAACTTACCGTATAACTTGACTCTAATCACTTAGCTTATAGTCAAGCACTTAGCTTTATTATTAACCTTGCTCTTAGTTAAACTATATATCTCGGCTCCTATGTATCCATCGCATCACGGTCATCCAGAATGCCGTGAACTCTTGATGGGGCCTTATTTAGGTTCAAAAAATTTTATAAAATGGACACTGTAGCACTTTCGTTTGTATTTGGCAAATATTATCCAATCATGCACTAACTAGGCTCAAAAAATTTATCTCGTAAATTATAGATAAACTATGTAATTAGTTATTTTTATCTATATTTAATATTCCATGCATATGCCACAAAATTCGATGTGAGAGGAATCTGAAATTTTTTGCAGATTTTTTTGAACTAAACAGGGCCCTCATCACCTCACTGTATACCTCCCCCAGTTCTTTTGTTGGACAAAAAGAAATGCATGCTTTGCGCCTCCTATCGAGAAGACAAATTCCTCCTCCCTCCGTCCAAGTGTACGCGTCACGAAGCAATAATAGAAACATCATCACCTAATAATTATTGTACTATATATAGTACGGTAGTACTAGGAGTAGCAAAAGGTCATTTTGCACAGTTATGAACATGGCACTACGTAACAACGACGTCTATCTTCTCTGACTACTAAAACTTTTGCAAATACTACTATACATGGGGATTGAGAGGACAACACACACGCATCAGCATTTTAATAAGAAAGTCAATATTGAACAGTGTCATTTACGGCCTTCCTACTGTTAATAACTCGACACGCAGCATGTGTGACCAGTAGTGACGATGATCGATCAGTTGATAAAAAAGGGATGTCACTGGTGTAGTGCACCTCAAGTGTGGCGATTTGATTTAATTTTGGTATGGCTTACATACATATATGTGGCACTTGGTTTAATGAATTGGATTAGATGGCCGATATGATGTATGTATATATGTCTCATCGTCGACCCATGTTGATTATGTGCCAATAAAATATCAACTATAGTTCCTTTGACAAATAATCTTACTATTCTATACCTATCTATAAAGAGCCAAAATTTCAGTTTGCCAAATATTTTCTTCCCCTGATCAATTCCGTGTTCGGATCGCCTCCTCCGTCCAACGTTCCTAGAAGGGCAAAAACAAAATAAAAAACATTCTAGGGTTTCTAATGAAAAATCTCATATTACTCATGCTCTCGCCTCTTTAGGCCCAATCAGCCCAGAATCGTTATGATGGAAGAGAGAAAAAAATAAAAAATTTTCTAGGGTTTCCAATGTAAAATCTCCAATTTACTTTTCCTAAAAATTAATAAATACATAGTAATTCATAGAAAAATCTAAAAATTATAAAACAAATTTTGTTCAGCTCCACATATGTAGATCCATGCGGTAAACAAAAAATATCACAAATTTTAGTACACTTTTTTTTTGAAATGCTTGCCTATGC
>Ga0182004_10004987_pt1 | contig 10771 bp, 10 predicted proteins | sample Sormic07211540_1_FD_120479 | JGI IMG/M metagenome (GOLD analysis project Ga0182004, IMG submission 120479) | Endophyte microbial communities from Sorghum bicolor roots, Mead, Nebraska, USA - 072115-40_1 MetaG | ecosystem: Host-associated > Plants > Roots > Unclassified | place: USA: Nebraska...
CCCTCCCCCTGCCCCCCCCCCCCCCCCCCCCCCCCCCCCCCCCAACCCCCACAGTCGCACATACAAAAAGAAGACAAAGTAGCATGACATTCTTGTCTCTTTTGTTGACAACAGACACCTGGACGAGAGTTTCTTCTGCGGGTTTCGTATCTTGAAATTTACAATGAGGTGACATCTCTTTTCAAGCCATGCATTTGCTTGCTGCAGCTTAGCAACACCAAGACCAATTACAATTTCATCTCTTCTTTGATTGCATACACAGGGTACCTCCAGATGCCTGTTTATTTCCTACTCATATGCATATATTGTCATTTGATTAGATTCCATGCTACTCTTGATTATGATGCAATTGATATGAAAGGATTTCTGATGTTATTATTTAACATGAACCGCTTACTAGTAATGAAATCTAGACCGATTCAAAGTGGTAGATGTGTTTCAATGAACTGACTGAGAACTCAATGGTAAAAATGTCTAGGATTGTTTTTTTACCCTAAAATACAGCAAGGGAGGCCTCCACTGTAAAGTTTTATTTAAAAGGAAGCAAAGTTTAACAACTGTTCGCTGTTTAGTATTGTTCACATACTTCTTTTTTTTAATCTTACCGCTTTGCAGGTTATCAATGATTTACTAGATCCAACAGGGCAGAATCTCAGAATTCGAGAAGACGCACAGGTTGGTGCAGTGTTATTTATTGAAATTTATTTTGTGATTACTCACTCATGCCCATTCAATTTTGTATAGCTCAAAAAGTTAAATTGCATTGGATTTGTTTTACCTACTTGTTATGAATTCTCCATATTCATTACTTATCTTGGTTTGTTTTCCCTATTGTCCAGATCCTTTTTTTTCATCATCCTAGAGAAAAATAATCTTGTCCATTAGTGTCGATCATGTCTTCCTTTCTTAACTGATAAAATTATTGCACCCTTATTTTTTCTATTGATTCAATCATTCAGGGAACTTATGTGGAAGGGATTAAAGAAGAGGTTGTTTTATCACCTGCACATGCGCTCTCTCTAATAGCATCTGGAGAAGGTATTTCTTTCTATCTAGAGAAGACCGTTTATATCTGCCCACCTTGCTTCAGTAGCTTTAACCATTGGTTCAATTGGGCAAGACGGGTGTACAAGTACAATGAGTCAATGACACTGTTTGGTGTATGAATCCCAATATTGTATAAATCCAAGAGATCTAAGTCAGAACCTTGGCTGATGTAGTTTGAAGAATAAACATGGGGTGTACTTTGATTGTATGTTGTATGTATGTTGATCCTAGACATAATAGGGAGTCTTGAAGTAAACTATCCGTTTCCTCAATAGCCTAAGCTTTTGGATGCACCATTTGGTACATGAAACTCGATGCTCTCTCAAATTATCACCAACTGCATCAAAGGATTCCCAGTTTCTGTGCTGTTGACTTTATTAATGTACATGCATTATGTTTATGTTTTGGGTCTACGTTGTATTATTTTTTCGATTATTTCCCTTTCTAGGTCTACAATTATGGAGGTTGGTGTTTTTCCCTAGGTCATAGCAGACCTCATTTCACATGTCTGATATTTTTGTATATGTAAACTTGAAGAGTCAAGAGTGCTTGTGCCTGTGTCCTAGCATGTCGTGGAATGTGTTTTGGCAGTTCCTTTATTACTTTTTCCATGGTGGAATCAAAGTAGTATTTGTTCTGAAGACCCAATTGCTTTCTTGCAGAACACAGGCATGTTGGATCAAACAACTTCAATCTTGTCAGCAGCAGGAGTCACACTATCTTCACGCTGGTATGCCCCTCCCTCTCGTTAGGATTTAAGTATGGTAGTCACGTAAACAAGTTTATGGGGCAGGCTGCGCATTCGGTTTAAACCGACATTTCGGTTCGGTCTATTCGGTTCCTCAAAAATTCGGTTGGTTAATCAGAGAACGTGAAACTGACCATTTCGGTTTCGGTTGTACTTCTGTTTTTCGGTTTAAACCAAGGAAACAGAACCTACCTCCACTGCCTCGCAGTCTGCTCGAATCTGCAACATGCAGAACTTTGCCTTGGCCCTTGAGCAGCAGATGCGCCACCAGCGCCACCTTCCAGTCGTGCAGCACCGCCAGCGCCACCTCGCATCGCGGCGCGCCACCGCAGCTCGCAGCATGGCAGCAGTCGCCCGCGCCGCCTCGTGCCGCGCTCACGCCGCTGCAGCTCGCATCAGTCGCGCCTGCACTGCCGCTTGATTTTAGGGTTTCCGATGGGGAGTCAGATGGGAGAGGGAGGGGGAGTCGGATGGAGACAGGGAGAGGGATGGGGAGTCAGATGCGTAGGGAGGTTGAGGGCGTAGCCTCGCGTTGGGCCTTGATGCCTGGTGGGCCAGATGACTGGGTAGGCGGTGTGGCGATGACTTCCTGAAGGCTGGAATCCTGCGGATGTCTCACAGGTTCGGTTGATTCGGTGTTTCGGTTCGTTTGGGGTAGGAAACCGAACCCGAAGCCGACCGAATTGGTTGAATACAGAAACCGCAACCGCAACCGAAGACCGAATAAACCGACTATTCGGTTCGGTTCGGTTTGTGGTTTTCGGTGGAAAAGTGCCCAGCCTGATTTATGGGCATACTTGAATTCACCATGCTAGTTTTATGACATGTTATTTACTCACTCCAGATAACAAGTACGGGAACTAATGCTTGTTAAGTCTGGATTACTGTTAATCATCTCAGATCTCAGTTGTTATTTTTCAAAAAAGAAATCTTGTTTGATAAATGCTAGGTTAATAAACTCATAACAATAGTTAAACCTGTTAAGCTTACACTTCCATAACAATACTGCAGACCATCGAGAGCAGCCCCTCTGGTGAAAATGAAGCAGAAGAAGAAGTCAAGTTGTCTCAGTTGGTGAGTACTCTCCCCCAGTATACCCAATTTTTTTTCTCATTCAGTCTATTGCATCTTTGATTCTTTGGGCATTGGCATACAGAAGTACAGGACATGGGTATCATTTCTTGACTCCTAACTTACGGTATTCTTTTATATCCTTTTATCAGAACTTGATTGACCTTGCTGGATCTGAGAGTTCCAAAACTGAAACAACTGGTTTACGACGCAAAGAAGGTTCATATATAAACAAGAGTTTGCTCACCCTTGGAACCGTGAGTATCCTATATTGCTAAGTGCTAACAATTTTTCTTATTACTATGACTTATTGATAAATATAGAAATGATTAGCTTGGCAACCAGTCTTCCTCTTGTCTCTAGGACCTAGATGGGGAACAGATCAACTTCTTGCTCCTAATCAGTGATTCGGCAGACCTAGATTTAGTTGCTACCCCTCGAATACGACTGTCCAGTAGGAAGGAATACTGGGAAAATGGTCATTCCTTGTTCATTTATTTGGTTTTTCCTTTCTTGGTAAATTGTTATTTCTCCTTGCAGGTAATTGCTAAACTTACAGATGGTAAGGCCACTCATATTCCTTATAGAGACTCAAAGCTCACACGCTTACTTCAGTCTTCTCTGAGTGGGCATGGACGCATATCTGTGAGTAGCTCTTATAAGTTATCTTTATATGTTGCTTGCTTTGAGGAGAATATTCCCATGTATACATGTCGTACTAAATGCATATGGCAGCCTGTATCGCTACGTTCTAAGTTCTACCATTTTCGCAGCTCATTTGCACAGTTACACCTGCATCCAGCAACAGTGAGGAGACACATAATACATTAAAATTTGCCCACAGGAGCAAGCATATTGAGATAAAAGCTTCCCAAAACAAGGTAATAACCAATAAATTTGTAATCCGTATTGTCTGTGCTTGTTATTAGTGTTGACAGATTTTGTTTCCAGATAATAGACGAGAAGTCCTTAATAAAGAAGTATCAAAAGGAGATATCCAGCCTAAAAGAAGAGCTACAGCAACTCAGGCGTGGTATGATGGGAAATGGTGGTATTCTCCCTACGGATCAAGAGGATCTTGTTAATTTAAAACTTCAGGTTTGCTATATATCTTATTCGACAGTTGGTTAATTATTCTTTCTTGAGCTCTGGATTTTACTTTTACAACCGTAAGAACATGCCAATGAGAATGCTGTATGACTAGTTTTCATTTTCATCTGGCATACTTTAAAGCTACGTAATATCACCATGTTCTTTTGTAATAACATCCTCATCCTGGTAGATTAAATGAACCTTTCCCCTTTGGACATTACTTATTGGTCATATTTTGATACAAATAGATTAAACTATTTCTTTTCTATTCTTTTTGTGTGATAGCTTGAAGCTGGGCAAGTCAAACTTCAATCGAGGCTAGAACAGGAAGAGGAAGCAAAAGCAGCACTGATGGGTAGGATTCAGCGGCTAACAAAATTAATATTGGTATCAACCAAAAGTTCGATATCCTCAAATGTTTCTGGAAAGACTAACTTCCGTCGACGGCATTCATTTGGGGAAGATGAGGTTTGAACCTTCTTTTTGTTTGATTGGTTGCCGCATTTTGTTCTATTAGTCCAACCCAGAACAGTAGACTGAAATTCTCAATAGCATGTTCTAGAAAGTGAAATATAATGCAAATGTGCAAGAACACATAGGATTGCTTTTCTTCTGTTGTTTTTTTTTGGACGCTAAGTATGTTGCTTTTCTTGTTCACCGACGAATTCTTAGCGAGTTCAGGATTTCTTTCCAACTATGTTTCATAGTGAGACAACTACCTGAGATTACACTTCTGCTGCACAATACACATGTAAAAAAAAACTTGTGTCACATGTTTCATGTTTTGAATAAACGAAAACCTGTAAGTACCGTTTTAGACTTAAATAGTAATATATATAAATATACCTAATATAAAATATCATATATGGTATATGCATAATGATAGTACTTGGTTCACTAAGTTTATAAAATTGCACATCAAAGGAGGTGTTCAGTTTTTGTCGATACTTTTGGTACTGGATTTGCAATGTACATGTACTGATGCGCTATGGTGTTTTTGGGGCACCTTATGAATCCTTTGTGGAAGTGCTTAGTGCTTATGATGATGTAATGCCTAAGATATTCACAGTATGATTGTTTCACCTGAAATTGGTGTATAGCAAACTTGATTGAAGATGAAAAATTCCTACTGTGATGTATATATATTAGCTAGTGTTGACCATTGAAGATTAGGCCAGCCTGTGTGTGTTGCAGTGTACCTATTGTTCACATTCTGTTTTCAATTGCAGCCTGTGTATTTGCCTGATCGAAAGCGGGAATACTTTGTAGACATACCTATTGTTCACATTCTGTTTTCAATTGCAGCTTGTGTATTTGCCTGATCGAAAGCGGGAATACTTTGTAGACGATGATGATGATGTTAGTCTTGATTCAGAGCTTTCGCTTGAAGGGAAACTTGATCTGAACAATCCAGATGAGTCATCCAGGTTTGGCAGAAGGAACCGCAAACGTGGAATGCTTGGGTGGTTTAAACTAAAGGTATTTTTATTGTACAATGAATTGTGGATATCATGAAGACATTAGCTATACATGGGGAATATATGATTAAATCATATATGCTAATATATGTTAACCTATGCAGAAGTCTGACCAATTATCAGGGCTATCATCCAGTGTGGATGGTGATAGCACTGCTAGCGGCTCACCTTCATGCTCAAAATCATCACAACAAAAACACTTACTGCTTGACCTGAAGGATGGTCGAAGGAAATCTATGACTAGGAAAGGAGATGACCCAGCACTTGCCGATTCTTTTCTTGAAAGGACTCAAGCTGGTGATTTATTTAGTGCTGCGCCCAGAGCACGACACCCTCTGCCGGTGAGTTGGCTTTCTATTGATTGTACATCTCTCTCTTTTCCATTTTTCTCCCTGTGCAAGCATTCCTTTTATCCCAACAAGCAACTTAGCATGACAAACTAGGTTGGGAGGGTGGGGGGCACAGATCTAGATTGAAGTTTTGATGGACTTTGAATTCATGTTTTTTGCTCTGAAATTTGGATGGTATTCCTTATTCCTTAATTTTCTTTCCCTGACTGCATCTGGCCAAGAACAGTATGGCATCCCTTCCTTGCTAAAAACATCCAGTCATGTTAGTTTGTTAGTCTCATCTTGTTCTACCTGTGTATTATTTTGGTGGGTATTTGCTACATCCGTTGACACTGACAGCTTTGTTGCATTTGCAGAGTGGAACGACCATCGTGGATCAAATAGATCTTCTACAAGAGCAGGTCAAAATGCTGGCTGGGGAAGTTGCACTTTGTACCAGCTCACTCAAAAGATTGACAGAGCAAGCAACCAACAACCCTGATGATTTGCAAATTCAGGTAAATTTTCTGTTTGTCCTGTAACCAACTACGGAGATGTCATGTTCTTTATGAAGTTTTTTTTTCTCTTTTATTTCTTCTGCAGGAGCAAATTGAGAAGTTGAAAGATGAAATCACAGAAAAGAAATCACATATACATATGCTAGAGCACCGGATGGTGCAATCACTGGAAACTACAGAAGACCCAGCAATTAAGACAGAGTTGTCCCAGGTAATAAGGCTATGAAATGACGAGCTGAAGTGTAACGTCATCTTAGCTTGGTTTACTTGTAATTTTCTACCAATTATCATTGGGCCTATTGTAGTTATATTCTTCCCTGATTTGTTATAATATCATATACCTTTTCTAGTATTTTACTTGCTAATGCATGAGCCAGTGTCACATGCTAGATGTTGTCTTTTGATGGCCATTTTTACAAATAAATGATCTGAATTTTTCATGCAATCTGATATTCTCACAGACCTTTTCAAAGTTGAGCACGCAGCTGAGTGAGAAGACATTTGAACTGGAGGTTGGTCCATAGTCACTCTGTCAGATACTCCCTCCATACCCATAAAGAAAGTCGTTTTGGATAAGGTTTGGGTCAAACATTGGGAATATAAATCATGAATAACTTTTAAGTTGTTGAATTTGGAAATGTGAAAAGCATATGAATAGATTTGTCTTGAAAAATACTTTCATAAAAGTATACATATACCGCTTTTTGATAAATATTTTTATAAAAATAAGGAGTCAAAGTTAGGCTTTAGAGACCGTGTCGTTGCCCTTAATGACTTCCTTTATGGGTATGGAGGGAGTACTATTCTATTTTTTATGCCATACTAATTACTGTTTTCTATCTGACTGTGACTTGTCTAGATTATGTCTGCTGATAATAGAATTCTTCAAGACCAGCTACAAGCAAAGGTGAGCAAAGGGTGGGGCAAGGGTGGGGCATGAATCTTTTGATGCTCAACAGATCAATCTGATCTCCATTTTTTTTGTTCAAATAGGTTACAGAAAATGCAGAACTCCAAGAAAAAGTTGCACACTTGAGGCAAGAAATCAGTAATTTATCGAAGGCTGCAAAAAGTGAGGATAGTTTTGCAAGTGTGCAGTCTAGTGAACCATCAACGGCTAGCACTGATGCTAGGGATCAAGATCAAGCAAATGAAATCTCAAACCGTGCAAATATGCCTTCTAGAACAACTGACTTAAATGAGTCAGGATTTGTATCTCAAGTGCTCAAGCAGGTAAAGATTGTATGCCCCTAATTGTCACTTTCCTATTTAGTTCATCTTCTTTTGATATGCCAATTGAAACATAAAAGCGGTGCTCCAGGCTTCAGAAATTGAAAGTTTGAAGCAAGAAAATCTGAGGTTGGTGGAAGAGAAGGATGGACTGGAAATTAATAGTCATAAGCTGGCAGAGGAATCATCCTATGCTAAAGAATTGGCATCTGCTGCTGCAGTTGAACTAAAGAATTTGGCAGAAGAAGTCACTAGGCTTTCTTATGAAAACGCAAAGCTGAATGCAGACTTAGCTGCGGCAAAAGAGCTAAATGCATCAATGTCAAGAAGTAACATTCACCCTGATCCAAAGCGACGTGATCATGAGAGCGGAATTTTAGTTGAGGAGTTGCAGAAAGAGTTGGTTGCTAGTTGTCAAAGGGAGGCTGTGTTAGAGGACACACTATCTAAAAAAGACCGAAGAGAGACTGAGCTTCTAAAGATTATTGATGATGCAAAATGCCGTGAGCATGAGATGGAAAACGAACTGGCAAGCATGTGGGCCCTTGTTTCGAAGATAAAGAAAGAAAACTCTCAACAGGATGTGTTTGAATTCAAAGCAAAGCAAAACGGCTTTCACTCATCCAAGACTGATAGTGGCAGACTGGCAAGTGAAATGCAAGCTTCAGATAATGGGAGCTGGGATGGCCTCAGTACTTTTGAAGAAGCAAGAGCTGCATACAATTATGAAAGAATGCGCTGCAAAGAATTGGAAAGCGTCGTGTCCAGATTGAAGGTGATTATAATCTATTTATAATTGTACTGGCTTTTGCAGCTTGAGAAAGCAGAATGAAAAACAATCAAATAAGCAGAATGAAAAAAATTGAATAAAAAGAAGGGGAAAGAATAATGAAGAGCTCTATGTGATAGGGTTTACCACTTTTTTTTATAGGGATTTACCACATTTACCTGTTAGAATCCACTTTGTGGGCTAATATTTCTCTTTGGCTGGTTGCCTTGCCTTGGGTCACTTGACAGAATGTACTGAAATTTAGCTATTTAGTTTGTATTTCCATGTTTCTGATAGGAATTTTTGTCTTTTAGGGTGAGGACCTCAGGGGCCTAGATATTAAAGTCCTTGAAGAGCTACAAAATTTCCATGTCGAAGCACTGTCAAGGATCTGCCAAGAGAAGGTATGCCATTCCACCTGCGACGCCTCACGGACCACACCCTTACGTACACGTACTTGAACACGCACACGACATGCCCCACATCCACATGTGTTTAATCAAAAGCTCGGATCTTTTGAACATATTGTAGTAATCAACAAGCTTTGACTCTTTCCCAACGTGCTATGTGTTTCCCTTAACACACCTCTATCGTGCTCTGCAGATGGCAAGTCAGGCGCTATAGCAAAAGCCTTGCCTGAGACGAGAAGCCGCTTTCATGCAGGCTAGAGCTTCTTTCTCAGTTCTCCCTTGAAGCCCGTCGCTCTGATGTTTCACTCACAATTTCACATCGTTGCTGCTACCCCAACCGGGGCAACATTATTGATTAACCCGCATTTGGACACTGATTCCTGCGTTTAACCGGCAGAAAACGAAGCAAAATACGGTTAGATAGCAGGCGCTGATGATCACTAGTTAGCATGCAGATACTCGCCTCCTTGTACAGCTTATTAAAGATAGTAGCAGTAGGACTGTTGTAGTAGTAGTACCGGATTGTATTTATACTGGTAATATAGGAGCTGGGAAAACCCGAAGATGGTGTTTCTGTTGTACCTGGACCGTGCTCTGCCCAAACAAACCGTAGTAAACCCCGAACGGACGCTGATGTAGCTTTGGCAACTTGCTGTTGATGTGATGCATGACTGCCGTGCACCTGGCGCCGTGCGTGCTCTTCTCAAGGTTGACTTCAGCCGGGAGCACGGCAGCGGTGTGCTGCCACATGGATCTGCGATTATTAAGCTACGGATTATCATGTGGTGTGTCACTGCGAATGTCCCACGGGATTGCGTTCCCGTGCTCCGAATCTCCGCCATTACAAACTGCTCCCAGCTGCTGTGGATCCTGACCAGGGTACAGAGCACGTCGTCCTCGCCGGCGACAAGATTTTTCTCTGGCCAATCCTGCGGCTGGAGGACGACGTCGTGGTTTGACTTTACATGGAAGTACTTATAGGAATCTGGCCATCTTCTGCGCAGTTTTCCGTGCTATACGAGTACTCCTACTCCTGTATAACGAGTACTTATAGGAGTAACTGTAGCTTTCATGTACAAACTGTAGCGTCCATGGTCCCGGCCATTGCTGGAGCCTGGAAGCTCTTGGTACACCGTTACTGGTTCGATGAAACCAGGTTACAACATGGCAATGCAGGCAAGTCGAAGCTACATGAACAATCCGTTCAAAGAAAAAGAAGAACGAAAGGCTGAGCGGATTATAATTCTGTCCCAGACTCGCCAGGAACGGGACAAGATGAAAAAGGGCTCTCCAATTTGACGACACGGGCTGCCGATTGGGAATCCCGGTTGAGCTTCAGTGCAGCGGCTAATCATGGCTGTCGTGACAACTAGTGGCTGGTAACCTTTGACCCATGTCAGATACTAAGGGCCAAATTAAAGGTTGGATTTTAGGAGCTGCCCGTCCTGTCTTTGTTTGCTACAGTGCCACGTCCCTTTTCCAGGTCCGTGTGCTTTTGGCCTTTGGAATGGTGCGTTAAAGAAATCCCATGCTTCTGCTATAAAAAAAAGAGTACTAATAAATCCAAAGCTCGATTTCCTCGTATGGGCCGTGTTTAGTTTTTTAAGAGAAAAAATTCATGAAATTGTAGCACTTTCGTTTGTTAGTGTAATTATTGTTCAACTATGGACTAATTAGGCTCAAAAGATTCGTTCGCAAATTTCGACTAAACTATGTAATTAGTTTTTATTTTTGTTTATATTTAATACTCCATGCATATGTCTAAAGATTCGATGTCCATAGAAATCTTGAAAAATTTTAGGTTTTAGCGTGGAAGTAAACGAGGCCATGATCCTTGCTGGTTTCACAGCTGCCCTACGATACTATCAGGCTCTACGTATCGTCCACCATAGGGGACGAAAGCACACTCCTCATTCCTCAACCATAGATGCCAATGTGTTCGTAGTCTCGTGACTTACGTATGTCCACTAAGAGTAACAACCTTTACCTTTAGCGTCCGAATTGGTCTCCTGGCGGAGCAAGTCTCTCACTCATAGCCTATAAGACTATCTCCAACAATCGTCATCCAAAATACAAGAC
>Ga0182004_10004988_pt1 | contig 10771 bp, 9 predicted proteins | sample Sormic07211540_1_FD_120479 | JGI IMG/M metagenome (GOLD analysis project Ga0182004, IMG submission 120479) | Endophyte microbial communities from Sorghum bicolor roots, Mead, Nebraska, USA - 072115-40_1 MetaG | ecosystem: Host-associated > Plants > Roots > Unclassified | place: USA: Nebraska...
CTGTGACTCATCCACCGCGAGCTTCAACAGGGACTTCGATTTTACATACTGCGACTCCTAACCGTGGTTCTGGTACTGGCACCGCGTGGTGGGCAAGATCGTATCGAAACAGGGCATACACCACTGGGTATGTGGTAAAAAAAATACATATATCTTTCCGTTTGGACATGAGATCAAATATTCTTTACTTATAACCCCTTCGAATAGATTGTGAATAATCACAATCGATACCCCCCAAATATTGATCGCGGTTAGAGCATCTCTAAGGGTTTTGCATTTGAGGTTTGCATTTGAGTAATTTGCCAAAAAAACTCCAAAAGAGGTATCCAACGGTTTTGCATTTGGAATTTGCAATTTGGGCAACTTGGCAAATGAGGGAGCAAACTTGACAAAAATGTCAAGCTGTCGACGGCTTTGCAAACCCGATCGCGCGAGCAGAGTCACGCGCGAGGAAAGTGCGCACGCCTAGAGACCTCCTATTTTTATACTTTGCCAAGTCCAAAAGTCAATTCCTTTGGAGATGGTCTATTTTTATCCTTTGCATTTTGTTATGGGAGTTTGCAAACAACAACAAATACCAAGTCAATTTGCCAAAGCCTTTGGAGATGCTCTTATTAACCACAATCTAACTATTTACATACATTCTCCTAAGTTGATCCTGATCCAAATATTTAAATAAACCCGATATCTCATTCCACCTGCGATCATTCCCTTCTGTGTCTTTGACTCTCCCCCTTCGCCACCAGATTTCTCCTTCCGCGCCCCTCGGCTTTCCCGACTTGCTTACATTGTGTCCGTGCTTGTGCATCAGGTTAGCCGTCCACCTGCAGCACCTATCGACCACCCCGACGTTCATCGCCGCCGCGCGGCACGACAAACCGCCGGTGTGGCGAGGCTCGGACGCGGCCTCCGGCTCCGACGACAGGTACTACGAGCCGGTCCAGTGGCGGATGTTCGCGCGCGTGTGCACCGCGCCGGTCAAGTACGACACAGGGTGGCGCGACGCCGGCGTCGGCGACCCGGGCGCGGCCTGCGTCGTGACGGGCGCGCAGCTCCACGTCGCGGCGCACGACGCCACCGACGTGCTGCACCTCAGGCTCCTCTACGCAGAGCTCCCCGGCTGCGCCGTCGTGCAGTCCAGGTGGGCGCATGGCGCGGCGAGGCTGTCCGGGAAGTCCAGCAGCGTCCTGTCGGCCGCCTCCTCCCCGGGGTCTTCCGGTGGTGGCAGTGGCAGTGGCGGATCGCAGAAGGAGAGGCAGCAGCCGGGAAAGCCTCCGGAGGGCGTCGTCAACATCAACTCCGGCGTGCTCCCCGGCGGGCCGCCTGTGCCGGTCGCCGCGCAGAAGATGCTCAGGCTCGTGGACACCTCGCAGGTGACCATGGGGCCGCAGGACAGCCCCGGGTACTGGCTCGTCACCGGTGCAAGGCTCGACGTCGACAACGGGAGGATCTCGCTGCACGTCAAGTTTTCCCTGCTTGCGCCGGCTTCCTGACAAAGCCGTTCATTCATCCAGAGTTGTACAGCTTTCTGATGCTCAGAACTAACACATCTTGTTTTCACTTCTGTTTTTTTATCATTCTTTCATGTTTCCATTTCGTTGGAGTGCCAATGGATGCTGGTGCAAGGCGAGTGCAATTATAAAAAAAAACATAGGTGAATGCAACAACGCAAGGGAGATGTGTCACTTCACTCTTGGTAATGGAAGAAATAGACTTGTTGTTCGTGGTCTTCCATGCAGCTCAGCGCAAACCTTGTAAATCCGTAACTGAACAGGATGTATGGCATAACTGGCAACCAAACGAAGTTGCTGAAACCAGAAAGCACAGATACACCAGTAGATACCATAGTTGAGAGCACAGATACACCAGTTTACCCCATGATAGAGGTCCAATACTAATACATCATAAGCAGCATATTTCTGGGTACACGTACTAAGCAAATGATAGAAAATTTACACACTTCAATACCTCAAGGCTCCAGTGGAAACCATGGTAATGCATTTAGTTAAACAGCAGCATCAGAAAGTTTTAAGAACGTATGCCAGACGTCAGCTTGTGGCAGTTTGCCTGTCTTAATGCATCAGATCATTCATGCACACCTGCTGGCAGTGCTGACTGCAAATTGATCAAGGATACGTACAAGAGCAAACCTGCTGGCAATGCTCATGCAATCTCATGTTATTCATGGGAGACACCAGATTAGGATCCATCTGCGTGAAGAAATTCCTCCTCTGCTTAATGATCACAAGCTTGTCATATACGCACCATGGAAAGCTAATAAGATGCGGCCGATCATATCCTTCATTGTAGTTGCCCCAGTACTGTGGATCATAAGTAACATGGTACCAAGCAGACGCCTTGGCCTCTGTGGCATCTTGGTCATCCTCGCTTGTGCTCATCTCATTGAACCATGACCTAGCTTCTTTCCTCAAAGATCTCACCGCCATTCTAATTGCATCAGCATCACTACTCTTGGTGAAATTCTTTGCCATCTTCAGAAAACATCCACTTATTATCTCCGCTTCACTTTTTATTCCATAGTGATCCATAAGATTACCCAGCCTGAAATCGTACTCTTCCTTGAACTCTATAGCCTCAGTAATGTAGTCTTCATAGCCATCAACAATCAAATCGGTGTCATAAGACCGCTTTGCCACTTCCCTCGTAAAGTGCCTTATGTGCGGTGTGTGCTTCTTTATTTCCCTGTAGAGCTTCCCGATCACACCCTTTGATTCATAGGTTGCTTTGTCGAGCTTCTCCATAAAATCAGGATACTCCTTGACATGTAATTCAGGTGGAATCAGAGCCGGCACTCCAGTCTTTGGGAAATCAACAGCTATAGAGAAGAGCTTGGCCAGTTCAAGGCATGGTCGACTCTTAGCCTTCAGATCTTCCTTATCTGCATAGACCACATGCGCATTGGCGATAATGCCAAGACTCTCATTAACTATGTAGTTTGTGAAGTACTCCTGTATTTCCTGCACAAAATAACAAGATTGATCATTTCAAAGCCTGGTATGAGATTTGTTCATAAGCTGTAGTTGATTCTATCTGTTCAATTCGCATATAACTGCACCACGAGCACAGAAAGTTAATTAAACTAAGAGAAATGCACTTTATACTTCGTTGTAAAGAAGAACGAGAATCAGGCCAATGAGAAAGCAATGCATAGACCAACACAAACTTAACGACAGCATTGATGCCAACAGAATAACTGTTAGCATCAATGGCATGGAAGATGAATGGTTTTAATTAGACAATACCTCAATAGTAACATCATGATCTAATGTTTCTGCTGGAGCTGGAGTGTAGTCCATAGGATCCTCCATATGACTTGGAATAAGATCGGGATCCCAAGAAACAAAATATATGTCCCCATCAAGATCGCTCCCTGAACACTCATTAGGATGCGGCCTGCATTCATGAATAGCATAATTTGAAACTGATTTGGAAATGAAAGTTCACAATACAAGGATTAACATCCACATAAGGTAAAATGGACAGCGGATTCCTATTGCTACAAACATATTAAACCAAGAAATAACAGGTTCCAAGAAAGGAGTTTGTTGAAATTAGTACAAAACATGTGATAATATATTGTTAAACACTTGCCTTGGTCCCTGCTGTGGAAAGACAACACAATCAAACATGTGGTGCAGAGAAGGAACATCTACAGCCTGGAGAACCCGTATGTCACCAGGGTGGAGACAAGGATTTTTGGCAACAACTACTTTTCCAGTTACAACGATCTTGTGATGGTCATCTGCACAGTAAGAAGCTTGGATGAATACCTGGCCATACTTTAGTGTGCGGGTTTCATCCAAGCAACCCATCATTGCTCGCCCTTGTGTGATGAATATCCTTGACTTTGTTTTCAATTCTAGAAGCTTGGATGCTCTAAAAGTTTGTAGCAGCATGGAAAGATACGGCTCATGATCAGGCTGGTAGCCACATGACAACAATTCTTTAACTACATTGGTTACTTCTCCCATGGGCATAAGTTCAACTGCTTCACGAGCAGCCTGTGGTTCAGTTACCATTCTGTTCAACTGCTTAATGGCTTCCTTCTGCTTTAGTTCAAAGACATTATCACCAACCCCAAGTGTTGAGAGAAGAGTAATCAACTGCCGATTCAGGAAGCACGGTTGGTACTTGCTGTACGCAAGGACATCAAGAGTGATATTTTCTGACTGGAACTTTAACATGCTTCTTCTCAATGAAAGCTTACGATTTGATCTTGGATCTACAGCGACAACACCTTTGTAACCACCATACCTTATCTGGAAAACCGAAGGGGCAAAGCGTCTCAATTTGCACTTCATAGCCACCTCCTTTGCAAAATTAGCTGAGATCTTTCCAACTCCATCAGAGAATATGTAGTTTGTGCCATTTTTAATATCAGGAATTTGTTCCACCTCATGCTTGCGTACTATTAAAGTTTCTGTTGAGGAACTAAAAGATTGCCCAAGTCTTGCAGCATACTTTGCCACATTTCTGATATCTCGAAAGTCTCCCATCCACTTCCTTATGTCACTCGCAGTCAATCCCTGCCGAGAAGCAAACATCCATGCAGAGTTATCTCGAAGCTGGCTTGAAGAAAAAGCAAGAAACTCAAAGTGCTTGTCACCAATATTAATGCCATTTGAAAGGACTGACAAAACTCTATTATATAGAGCAGTTCTCCTTGCATCATTTCCAGAAGTAGAACGAGGTGACAAATCAAGTGAACGGAGCTTCTCACAGTCCTCATCAACAAATGAAATCCGAAGGAAGTTATCTATGTCAGCAGAGAAATTCCGCACAACACGATTGGAGACATTTATCTCAGGTCCATAAAAATACACTTTAGCAGGGGTAACTTGAACCCTGTGGACATAGACCAAGCCATCATCCAGAGATATATTAGATGATCTTTGTGATGCATGGCGCGATCTCCGTATTCTTGAGTATTGTACAGATAACCAATTTGTTGGATTCAAGCAGGTGCTTTTCAAATATGACATCTTTAAAAGTGCTCGCTTTATATGATCAATAGGTTCAAATTCTGGGCTAACATGACAGAAGAAACTGTGATCAACTGTTGGCCCACTGAGTGTCCCATTCTGAACCAAATGGTTTATTTTGAAGAGTATCTCATAAGGGACCTCTATGTAATCAGGAGATTTTACAATTGGAACGAGGCAATTACCACAGGAATATGAATACCCATTCCGACATTCAAAGTCAAGATTTCGCTCTTTATAGTAAACAAAGTAGTCACCAATTCTTGGGAGCTCACACTGCTGTGGCACCTCCAGACAGAAAATAGATGATTGCCCGATGCTAACTGATGGAGTAAAATCAATCGTCCTGGTCCATTGTTCATCTGTGTCATCCATAAACCAGTTGAAGAAAGGATCCTCATACATAAGACCTGGACGGCGTGGGAGCAGTTCATAAATTTTAGGAGCTGCCTGAACCTGAAACATGACTTTTTTTTTAGTCTATATGAACTCTAAAGCTCAAAAAACTCTTTACCAAATAGCAACATTTCTAAGTAATCGAAAATTTGGTAATGGCTATTTGTGGATCACTGATTGGATGGGTATACTGAATTTTCAAGAAATATAAGAAATTATTTTTACCCAACAGGTGTCATTTCCATTCCACCAAAACTCAAAAATACGCTAAATTCATTTAACAGAATTGTCTGACTTAACCTTCCTCTGTGCTAGAAAGGATATAAATAAAGGTTGCCTAAATGAAAAGGCATACAATCCAAGTCAAGAATACAAAGAAAATAGGAACATGTGAAGACAAGAAAAACATAAGAAATAACTCATTCCTGTAGTCGATAATGTTTACAATTACATCAATTAATTTATCGTTCAGATGATTAAGAAATCTTATGTGACTGGATTGGCAGTATACCTGAAAGGATATAGCCATGAAAAGGAAAATGTAACCGGAATGAAAAAGCGTACAGTTCACAGACTTGTACAAAGAAAATAGGAAGATGCAAAGACAAGACTAACATAAGAATAACTCATTCTTGTATTCAGTGATGCTTAAATCATATATTTCTGTATCTTTCAGAGGACTAAAAAGTAGAGCCTAAAAATCTGCTAAAATGCCCAATGAGGGGAAATTGTATGAGAAACCAACCTGAATCAAAAGGAACTTTGTCCGTGACCTATAAGCAGGTGGACGGTGAAGCTGTATCTCCCATATACTTTCGTAAGAAAGTTCAAGTTTATATTTAATAAAGTTGTAGGAGAGGTAGAAGTAAATCTTTTTCATATCAAATCCAAATTGAACTGAAACATTACTTGCAGTAAAAAGAGCAGATAGAATATTTTCCTTAACCAAGCATCCCAAATGCAGCACAGTGTCCTCCAGAGAAAACATTGGAATTCTTGGTCTTGGAACAATGTCCCGGTCTGCAGGTCTGGTTTTCAGATAAAATCGTCCAATCCGGGGAGCATTTCTTTGAACCACATCTTCTACCAATGAAGCACTTTCCTGTGACTGGAACTGAACTATAGCAAACGCCCTTGAGTTGGCAGAGATGTTCCTTGGATGCCTGAGCTTGAGAGCATAGATGGTTCCAGCACCAGAAATCCGCTCCAAAAATTCTTTGACAGACTCGGCACTGTCAGTTAGAGCAAAACCATGGACCTGAATAGTTCTGCCAACCATGGTGCATATCACAACTACAAGTCTACAACAATATCGTGGCAAAGTCAATTAGTCATTAGGAAGGATACAAAGCTCGAGATATAATGGCAGGTTGTCTTCAGACACACGGATTTTATTTCTCTTATTACTGTTACATTTTAAACATAAAGAAGAAGAAAAACAGAGAGAGCATATATAAGAGGAGAAAATAAGCGTAACCCTCACTAGTTCACCAGAATTATTGTTTGAATCGATCTTTTTTTTTAATAATGGAGTGTCTGATTTGATACCTTTCTCCGTCGCTGAGCCTAAATCACGGCAATGCAGTAGCACAAACATGACTAAAAAATGAACATGAAACGTGCCTCTTAGCAAGCATTAACAAACAGACGCCAGTCAGGCAAAGCATGAACAGATCAGGAAAACAAATCATCAGTCATCATAGGACACTCGCATCGTCCCCCCAACTTCACATCGCCTTAATTCCAACTCAGAAATAAACAAAGCTATATATAAAAAAAAGAGTAAACAGGTCAACGCATCTATTTTTAGCAACTCTCTAACTGACACCCCCACTTAAACCTCTCCAAAACCCTTCCATCAGCCCAGTAAACCTCCACAAAACAACGAAGCATTACCAAAAAACCAACCATCTTCACGCAGCCGGGAAGTGCGGAAGAGGCCTGGAACTCCACAGTAAAACCAGAAACACAAAAAGGGGCAACCTAACAATCTGCAGCTGCACGCGAAGGCAACGATCGCACGCACCACGAAGAGGAGGAGACGAGATTGCTCTACCGCGTGCGCTCGACGGCGAGCCGGCGGGGAGCGGAGGTGGGAAGTGGGGAGCTGGAGCAAGAGATCGCACCTTCTGTTGTTGCGCCGCTCGCGGCTCGCCGACGAGACGAGAGTGCGATGGTTTCTGACGGAGATGGCGAGTGCGGAGGGGGACTTGCGGGGGGAGTCGGTCAATGTGCACGTAACATTTTAAACTGTGACGGGATGGTGGGTCCAGAGGTTCAGGAATAGGATGGGGTTGGAGAGAGATGCTGCGCCGTCGGTTTTGTTCTGAGAGTCGTGCTGGGAGGATCCCGTGGTTGCGTGCGATGGTGATCGCGTGGTGAGCCCTTTGCCCCTTGCGACGGAAGATAAAAAGGCCACAACTGGTGTAAAAAGGAGTGGGGTTTGGAAATTGGAAGAGTTCTTTTTTTTTTTGACAAGAAATTGGAAGAGTTCAATCGTCGTAAAACGGAGTATAGCAACAATCTCGAAGGCAATGCAGAAGGGATATTTCTATACTTGCCAAATTATATAAAAATTGTATTTTCTCTCTTCGTCATCTACATATCTATATATCTCCATATCTTAGTTCTTGTGTAATCATAACTTTTCATTTAAGAAACAATTTAATATTTTCTCTTCTTTAATTCCAATATCACATCATTATTTTGCTTAGTTAGTATATTAATTGATGAACATAGAAATTATCCTAGTTTCTGAGCTGAGAGTACCATAAGACCAGTTTAGCAGGCCTCTTAGGATGCGGCTTTGGCTCCGCTTGTAGAGTGGCTTATCTAGTGACTCTTGTGACAGATTAGAAATAATGTGTCTGATCAGCTATGATTCTTTCAATTATGTTGTCGCTGCATTGCAGTTGTTTCCTAATGTGTCTACAATATAGATAAACTAGCTTTTGTAGCCATAGCGGTAGCTACAGTTAAAAAGATTGTAGCGAGCATACAAAAAGTGTGGCGAGTTTACGAGGAGAAACCGAGAGAAGCCACGTTTTCGTGGCTCCAACTTCTCCGTATAAAAATGACTTTGGGTCATTCAGGCTTCTTGCAAAGAGCTATGTTTTATGTGGTCGTTCGGCACAGCTCTAATGCAAAGACGGTGAAAACCAGAGCCATGCCAAAAGGGCCTTAGCAAGTCATAAAAATTTATTGCAAAAAGTTGTGTGTAATCCAATTTGTCTCACGTTCATAGCTATTATATAATGCTTGTGAGTGCGAGTATTTTTGAGAAAAAAATTCTTTAAACGGTGTTGAAAAAATTGATGTACAATCATGTAATATGCTTAAAGAAAGAGAATCCTTTGGATATAAGATGAATCACAGAACGAATAAAACACATCGTGAAAGTGCAAGCACAGAGTATATTTGATTACCCCTGGTATTCTCTCATTGTAAGATATTCTAGTAATAACTAGCCTAACATAAATTATAAGCAAGTAGCCGCACCTAATTCCAAAAGGAAAACAAGGAGAATGCAACACACTAGATGAACGCTTTTATCGCCCATTTGCAACCGAAGACGAACAATGAGTTGATAGCCATGTTTCCACCAATCCAAGATCGACAACGAAAAGGCAACGGCCAGCAGTCCCTGATCCCAATCCAAAACCTCTCTGCATAGAGCAAGGACGAGGGGCCACAGAAAGAACAGGGCGAAATTGTTAACACCCCGTAGCCCCACGTCAGAGGAATGAAAAGCTGTCCGTCTTATAACTAAAATTATTATTTGCTGATTTATTATAAAAGAAAAATATTACTGAATGAATTATAGATTTGATAGAAAAGAAAGGCTTAAAATGACATGCTTGGATCGGACAAAACGACTGTACGAGTAGCTTGGCATGGTGACCCTCGTGGCCTCGTGGGGCCCTGGAGATTCCTGCTTGACTTGACCTGCAGTTTTGCACCGGCTACGAAGGGGTTTCCATGCGAAGCAACCGCTGCTGATTCGCTCCGTGCGCTGTGTAATGGAAAAGCAGAAAAGGGCATGAAGCCACCCTGGAAAGCCAGGGAAAGAGGAGAAAATGGTGGCAAAGAGACCTGGACAAAAAAATGCAACGGAAAAAGATGCCTCCTGCTCCCCATCCCTCTCCTCGTCCGTCCCCTACACTACGGTCTTGTTCACCTCGAAAATCAAAAACTTTTCAAGATTTCGCGTCATATCAAATCTTAGAGTACATGCATGAAACATTAGATATAGACAAAAATAAAAATTAATTGTACAGTTTGTCTGTAAATCACGAGATGAATCTTTTAAGCCTAGTTAGTCCATGATTGGATAATATTTGTCAAATAAAAAAAAAAATGCTACCGTGCCGAAATCCGAAATTTTTTCGGAACTAAACAAGGCTACTACACTACACTTTAGGCCTTGTTTAGATACGAAAAGATTTTAGATTTCGCTACTGTAGCACTTTTGTTTGTTTGTGGCAAATATTGTCCAATTATGGATTAACTAGAATCAAAAGATTCGTCTCGCGATTTACAGGTAAATTGTGTAATTAGTTTTTATTTTCGTCTATATTTAATTCTTCATGCATATGCCGAAAGATTCGATGTGACGGAGAATCTTGAAAAAATTTTGGTTTGTAAGGTGAACTAAACAAGGCCCCGTATTATGATACACACAGAAGCTGTACCAAGTGATAAGATCGTCAAGGATTTGTCGCCAACGAACCCAACGTTAAAGATGACATATTGAGGAAGCTTGCAGGCCACGGTGCAATCGAGTGGTTTGATGGAGACCTCGTCCGCTCAAAGGCAACGGAGGCTCGGTGGTCAATGAGGGGACACATCCACTTTGCAGTTTAGCCGGCCTCTTAGGATGCGGCTTTGGCTCCGCTTGTAGAGTGGCTTATCTAGTGACTCTTGTGACAGATTAGAAATAATGGGTCTGATCAGCTATGATTCTTTCAATTATGGCCTTATTTAGTTCGTAAAAATTTTCAAGATTTCCCGTCACATCGAATCTTTAGTCGCATGCATGGAGCATTAAATATAAACAAAAATAAAACTAACTGCACAGTTTACCTGTAATTTGTGAGATGAATCTTTTAAGCCTAGTTACTCCGTAATTGGACAATGTTTGTCAAATAAAACGAAATGCTACAGTAGCCAAAAACAAAAGTTTTTGCCAACTAAACAAGGCCTATGTTGTCGCTGCATTGCAGCTGTTTCCTAATGTGTCTACAATATAGATAGCGGTAGCTACAGTTAACGAGGCTCGGTGGTCAATGAGGGGACACATCCACTTTGCAGTTTGCTAATCTAACCAAATACAGTACCATTATGCTTTGGGAGTTTGGGACATCACCAAACAG
>Ga0182004_10004989_pt1 | contig 10771 bp, 7 predicted proteins | sample Sormic07211540_1_FD_120479 | JGI IMG/M metagenome (GOLD analysis project Ga0182004, IMG submission 120479) | Endophyte microbial communities from Sorghum bicolor roots, Mead, Nebraska, USA - 072115-40_1 MetaG | ecosystem: Host-associated > Plants > Roots > Unclassified | place: USA: Nebraska...
CGGAATGGTTGAGGGAAAAGGTCATGCAAAAAGACCGAATCAATGCTATTCAAGAGACGATAGCATGATTTCTCCGCGAGCAAGTGATCAATCCAAACGGCGAGTTTCACTTCAACGGCAACGGAACTCTTATTCCAAACAACGATGATCATTTGTATCAGTTTTAGACATTGGGAGAAAAAACTCTATGTATATATTACAAATTTTGTACTTATAAAACTATATATAATGCTTTTTACATATCTATTTAATTTTTGATGTGGCCTACTAATTTTATTATAGGCAAAGCTTAATTATAAAGCTAAGCCTATAATTTTCATTTGTATACGCTTAATGTGCGTGTAATATATATATTATTATATCAGCATAAAATATATATTAAAAAACCTATTATTATTATATAAAAACAATAAACATAACCGAAGAAATGAACCGAAAAAAGAGAAAAAAAGAACCCCTTTAAAACCGATTGGTAATACCAACCGGTGTTAAAGGGTCCTACAACGTGGCAACCCTGGCAGAACCCTTTAACAACGGTTGGTATTACCAACCGGTGTTAAAGGGGGGCTTCAGCCCCGGTTCCCCGAACCGGGAGTAAAGGGTGGCCCTTTAGTCCCGAAAGGGCAGCACCGGGGCAACAGGCCCTTCTCGACCGGTGCTAATGCCCCGTTCTGCACCAGTGGACGAACCAAAACAATTGTCGTACGAAAAAATATCCACATTTTGTGTTTTTAGTTGTGCAAGATACATAGTCCACTTTTCTCACACAAAATTTATCGATTCTTGTGCTTAAGCTAGCTATAAGCTTACAACTGACTTCTCCTCTCTCTTCTCCTCTCTCTCTCCTTCAGGTAGTCAGCTTACGGTCTATTATTATACTTGCTTTTAGCCTAAACTTTGCGTGTTACACCTTTGGCCTCATGAGGGTGTTGTTATGAGAGTAGCTAGCTTAGAGCACACGGTGGTGTAGCAAACAAATAGGAGACCTTGTTGGCTAGGTCCACTGCCAAGAGCACCAAATAAAACCAATTGTCCTATCTAACCTTGTCTCTTTCACTAGTAGAAAAAAGCTCTCTGGTGGTGGAATTTTTTACAGACGGTTTTAATTAAAAAACGCCTATGAAAATAAATCAGCGGGCCTGACTCAAAAACCGCCTGTGAGAAATAATTTTTACTTGCGGTTTTTCTAACAAAACCGATAGTAAAAATTATTTCTACAGGCGGTTTTTCTAAGGAACCGCCACTAAAAATTATATGTCAACAGGCAATTTTTTAAGAAAAGCACCTGTAGAAATAATTTGAAATTGAATTTTTTAAGCTTTTCAAATGACCTCGTTTGAAAAAACTGCCAAAATAAAAGTTGTAGATCTCGAAAAGATATGAAACTTTATAGTTGATATTTTTTTCATCTGAGATCATCTTGTCGTCGAAAACTACCTTTAAATTTGTAAAATTTGAAATTCAAATTTTGTAAATGACCTCGGATGGAAAACTACCAATATAAAAGTTGTAGATCTTGAAAAGTTATAAAACTTTGTAGTTGACAACTTTTTCATTTAAAACCGTTTAGGGCCTGAAATAATCAATATATGCTTGGTTTAGGATAATATGTGAGGAACTAAACTCTCGTATAGATACAATTGAGTAATGGGTGGAGTGGTAGAGGAGGCTACGCGCGAGGGCAAGGTCTCGGGTTCGAATCCCACTGGCTACGAAGTATGTGATTTTATGCGAAAAAATGCGCAAGTAGCCCGTGGGCCTTCCCTGGGATTAAAATAAAAAATAGATTTCTACAGACGGTTCTCACATAACTGCTAGTGCAAAAATTTGTTTCTACTCACCCCTAGCACAGGCGGTTACAAAAGACACCTGTAGAAATGTGTTTAGAACCGCTTCTACAGAGGTATTCTGCTAGTGCTTTGTGCCATGGATATATACAAACAATGCAATCACTTTAGGTTAGCTAGATAGCAAAACATGCCCTTGGTCACACTAGTGCAAATAAATTTTGTGCACCGCAAGAGCACGAAACAAAACCTTTTTTGCAAACGTGTCCTTGTGACACGTCTTTTAGCATGAAACAAAACTTGTTGTCCTATCTAACCTTGTCTTTGTGTGTCATGGACATGTACAGACAATGCAATCACTTTAGGCTAGTTAAGTAGCAAACACAACCCTGAATAGTGCAAATAATTTTTGTCCACAACAAGAGCACCAAACAAAACTGGTTATCCTATCTAACCTTGTCTCTGTGTGCCGTGGACATGTACAGACAATGCAGTCACTTTAGGTTAGCTAGATAGCAAACACGACCTTAGGGCTTCTCCAGTGGCCGACTCATGGTCCGACATGGAGTGGCCAAAGCGACTCATCAGCGCTTGAGAAGTCGTTGGATGATGAAGAGAGAGAAGACACTACTACAGAACAGGCCTTTGTTCACAAACAATAATCTCGGCCCAATCAGCGTCCGGGACAAAAACATTTTTCGTCCCGGTTGGTGACAACAACCGAGACTAAAAGTCCCCTGCCCAATAGCTATGGTGTTAGAGATCGGCAGAAGGGGCCTTTAGTCCCGGTTGGTTTCAAAACGGGACTAAAGCCCAGCCTTTAGTCCTGGTAACCCCAACCGGGATTAAAAGCTGTTGTCCGGTTCGTCTCACCGGCCGGGACTAAATGTTGGAGTTTAGTTCCGGTTGGTAATTGTAACCGGGATTAAATGTCCTTCTCCATATTTGAACCCTTCTTCTTCCCCTGGCCGAGCCCGATCTTCACTCTTTTGTTGTGTTCTTCACATTTGTTCTTGCTTATTCTTGCTCTCATCTCCGGCTATTGATTCATTTCATCATTTCTACGTCGTCATCGACTTGTTAAGAGGTCACTAGCTTCATCTTCTCAACATTAGCAGCGACATATGTCATTTCCTAGTGTTTTATATGTTTTTTATTTTATGAATTCTACGCTATTTTAAACTCCAAGCACTTGATCGTTTGAATATTTGAATAATACCAACTATAATTAGTTCCCTAAAAATTAACTTTTCATTACTATTATGTCTACCACATTTAATGGTTTAGTTAGAGAAATAGTGATACTATGGTTTTTTATTTTAATTAGTTTAGAAACAAATTTAAAACTTATAATACTTTATTTTGCAATTTGTGACCGAGTTAATTAGTTAATTATAAAAAATAGAGAACTTTTGTGCTTTTTTAATTTTGGTTGTTTAGAGAAAATAAAAACCCTTATTTGTGAGTTGACTCATCAAAATAAAAAAACGGTAATGATACTTTTCGGGCGTCCGTCCTGTTCGGAAAACGCGCACATGGGCCTGCGTCCCAATTAAACCAATGCAAATGTCACCAACACCTCGTCATTTCCGTCCGCCTCCACATACACCGGCTGCAGCTCGCCACTGCTCTCGCCGCTTACGCTTGTTATGCACTCGCTGCTGCTCTCTAGGATGGACGCCACGCTCGCATTGTGCTTGCTGCCACGCCCGCTTGCGCTCCCTTCCTTCCACCTCTCAGCAACCTCCTTGCTCTCCCCACTGGAGACAAGGACAACGTCGGTAGTGGCTCCGACGAGGTAGGTCGGTTCTTCTCTAGATCTGAGCGTCCTCCTCATCCTCCTGCTCCTACTATGGATCTGAGCCCCGTCCTCCTCATCCTCATCCTCCTCCTCTAGATCTAAGGGACACAGTGGTGGCTAGGAGTATGGTGAACTCCTCCTCTTCCTCCGGTGAGCTTGAAGGTGATGGACCAGGGTTGGAGTAGAGCCCATCCCCTTGCTGTTTTTGCACGACATTTTTCATTGTTTCTCCGTGTTGCAATGGTTTTTTGGATGTTGCGATAGTTGATTTTTGAATGTTGCAATGAGATTCTTGGGTTGTTGCAACAGATGACTTCTCGAATATTTCCACTCCATGTTTCATGGTTCATTTTTCTAATGTTGCAATACTACCATTTGATATAGTGCAACATATAATTTTGGATGATGCAACACATAATTTTTATGTTGTCGTACATGTTTACTCGATGTTGCAGTATATATTTTTTCGATGTTGCAGTACATTGTTTTTGATATTACAGCATATAATTTTCAATGTTGTATTACATATTTTTCGATGTTGCACTACATATTTTTGCGATGTTCGTAGTTTTTATATTTTGATGTTGCACTTGCGAACGGGTTGCGTTGGGGACGGGGGATAGGGGCGCGATGGGGAACGGGACCCAGTGGAGGAACGGAGCACAATGGAGGATGGGGTGCCATGGAGGAACTGGGTGCAGTGGGAGAACGGGGAGAGTGGGCACGGTGGGGAACGAGAATAAAGGTGCGGTGGGGACCAAAGTTGGGAGCGTGGGTGGAAAACAGGATGCGGTGGAGAAACAGGAAACAGTGAGGAAGCGCTACCTGGAACATGCGTTCGGACGCTATCTGCACCATTTTTTCTTTTGTCCATATGGTGCGGGTGGGGGCCTTTGCGTCCGGACGCGTTGGTGATGCCGAACGTCTAGGCGCGTTGCTCACTACTACACAAAATCTTTTACGAGACCTTTTATTTTGGGCCACAGAGGTGGGCGGGCTGCCAGCCTGCCTCGGTTAATCTAGGCCGGGCTGACGACCTGAGAATTGCCTCGGTTAATAGGTTAACCGTGGCGGTCACAGTAACACAACCGCCTTGGTCAACCACCTCGGTTAAGACCAGATTAAGCATGACCTTTGCTCCGAGGCGGTTGGCTTGCCTGCAATGATTAACCTATTTTGCCTGCCACGGTTAAAAATATTGTAGTAGTGGTTGGCACCGGACGTCCAGACGCTAGTAGTATCGAATAAAATACAGAGCAGGCCCACCCATCGGATAACGAGGGCGTCGAACCGTGTACACAGGAAAACTGAGTACACACTAGTACAAAAACAGTCTGTACACTCGGTTGGGAAACACCTTTACTCCCAGTTTTCCAACCGGGAGCACCAATCCTAGACTAAAGGAGGGCATCTTTAGTCCCGCCTGGGCGCCCGGGACTAAAAGATCACCTTTACTCCCAATTGTTAATACCAACTAGGACTACGAGGCCCTTCTGGTCTGTCCACAGTGCAGGCCATTTAGTACAAATTGGTAGTAGCAACCGGGAGTAAAGATTTTTTTTTCTTTTTTTGTTTTCATTTTCTTTTTCAATTGATGATTAGTTTTGATATTAAAATATGATTTAAATATACTACTAATATTAATAGATATGTCGCACCCATAAGTTATCGTTCGGACATTGTACAACATAGTTATAAATTACAAACGATTATACGTATATATGATCACACATTATTTTATGTATACATATAGTGTATATATATTACTATTGATACTAGTTACGCACATGAAAGAATCTAAAGAAATAATCCGCAAGCGCACGGATATTGTTGAGCACTTCACCCGGGAGATAAGTCTAGAGTATCGTATTTATTTTTTACCAGTAGGAGAAAGCGTGCAAAAGACTAACCCTTATCTTACCTACTACCCACGGGTTGCAAGACAAGATAGTGAGATATGAGCGATATAGAGAGAACTCTTTCTTCAATATTCTTCTAACCTATGGTAAGTGTTTAGATATTTTTCTAAGGGGTGTACCTAGAGAAAAGAGACACCTCAGAGAGTGCTTAACCCTAGCACCATATACCCTACCTTACCTCTTGACGGGACGTGAATTACAAAGACCCAAGAGGATTGTCACTTCCCTCAAAGCTACCACAAATCCGGCCAAACAAGGAGTATCTACGAGTATTCCTAGCCCAAGCACCATGCTTACGCTATAAATAATCACTCTATTCCCTACGCGAAGCAAATAAAGTAAACTCGTAAACCAAAGAAAAATAAGAATAATAACTTACTAGTATTGGAAGTCGAATTGCCAAACAATTCTAGAACTAAGCCTCGGGTTAGGAGATTTGATCCCAAAGATACAAACAAGAAGACACCAACAGGCTGGGCTTCCTCAACTCCTATCTTCACCCCATACTCTCTCAATCTCTCTTGTTGCTATCACCCTATAGAGATAGATCCATTCGAGGGACCCCTCTCTGTCTAATTCTCTCTGGAAAATATGAATTAGGGTTTTAGAATTAGATTCTAGGGGGTCAACATCTTATTTATAGCCCCCTAGGAATCACCACAACCGTTGGATCAAACTGACTAAAATGTGCGCTTAAGATTAATCCTCAAAGTCAGTGGAGGCAGAATCCACGAGGTTCACCCTGATTGGTGGAGAGCCTCAGGTGGCCGCCCCCCTAGCAGGGGCACCCACCCCTAGGTAGCTTCCAAGTGAGCCCATGTTTCAGGTGGTGACTCATGGGGTCTTCTAGATTGTTCCTGAGTTGACGTTTAGGTCTTCTCTCTATGTAAATCTGACATGTGGACCTCCTTTTGTTTTTATTCTGATAACCCCCTGCAGAAATAGACAATTAAAACTCGTGGAATTATGTTAGTGGTAACCCTATATCTACTAAGTGGTTACAAATTGGTCCATTTTTATGTTTACTTGACGGTTAAAACTAGGAATTATCTACCATCAACAAACTCCCCCACACTTATCTTTTACTCATCCTTGAGGTAAAAGGATATATTATTTTAATCATAACCTCAAACCAAGACACTACCTGGTTTATTCCAAGTCATACCTATACTGTAGGATTCAAAGTGTCTACCATAAAACTTTGAGAAGTTGAGGATAGAACAGTACAAAATAGGGTTCTCTTTTCCTTCAGCCCTGTCACTTGGAGTTTTATATTTTTTTTGCAAAGAAAAACTTAGCTTACCCTTCTCCATCATGTAGCACACTCGAATCACTCATTATTGGTGGTATTTGTGGAACTCACCAAAGCATGTATGATATTTGCATCTTATGTATCCTACTCTATATAGGCTTATATGGAGTTGAAGATAATTCAAGGAAATAGCATACTTACCTTGCATATTTTGCTAAGTCAAAACTCACATCCATGGAGGGGAATTCATACTCCTATATCAAGAAGTGCATGTGTGTGGAATATATATAGTGGCTAATCCTAATTCTACATTGCTCTTTTGAAAATGTCTTTCTCTGAAGCACTGATGGTCTTTGCATAGGATGGCATGGGCTATCTTTTATTCTTCTTTCTTTCTAGGACACTTGTCCTTTTTATCTTTATTTCTTCTCTTCTCTGTCTTTCTTCAATACTTTTATTTTGCATAGCCACATACCTCCTTCTGTAACCAGGAAATATCGAGAAAGACTTTTTAAAGAACTTAGAGCAATTATTCCTACTAAGACTCTTTTTGTGTTTCCTCCTAGTGTAGGAGTAAACATTTTTGTAGATGGAAAAAGCATGCTTGTGCACACTCCCAATGTAGGAATGGTAGATATATGTGGGTGTACATGATCTTCATCTTAGGAGCATGATAATCCTCTTGACATAGGTCAATAAGGCTTGACAAAACTCAATACAAAGCAAGTAGCTTATGAACTAGTTTATATCTATCATGCATGGCTCTAGTAGGACAATAATTCTTGCTACAGAGGAGAAGTATAGCTAAAAATTTTAAGATTTTTTGAAAACTAAAATTCTCCAAATGACTAGACATTAGAAATCAAGTTCTCCTATTCATACTATCTCTCTTTCCCCAACAACTTAAGTAATATGGGGTCCCTATATTAAAGTTCCCAACAACAACAGGAATTTCTAGGAATTATCATGGTGTAGGTCTATCTTCTGGTCATGAATAAAAATATATTTTAAAATATTTATGCATAGGGTGATTAACTAGAGATATTTTATTCCAAATCAAAATAGCAGTGATACTAACAATTTATAACATAGAGAAATCATACCTGACCGTGGTTCGAAGCCGAGACCAAGAGGCTCCACCCCTTGGGCGGGCGCCCAAGGATTAGTGGGGCGGCCACCCCTGGCTAGTGGCCCTTTGGGGTTAGCTTTGCCGAGCAGGGTCTTTGTGTCATGTCTACTCCAATGTTGTTATCATTTCACAAGAATTCGTTCGTTTCGATCATCGGGTGCCTCCCCCACACTAGTTTCCTATTATCCTTCATTCACAACATGGTGGAGACAAAAGAGAGACAAGACATATAATATTAATCATTTTATTCATCTTCATGTAAGGTTTATTGTTACAATAGCAAACTTTAAAAAATTAAACACACTTTAATAAAACTCACACTCTATCGAATGCTAAGACAAATTGACCCTACTTCTTAGGTTGCTCTAGGGCTTTCACCATCTCATTTAGAGCGGTGGAATCATGCTCTAGCTTTGACACTCTCATATTGCTGTGAGTGATGCATCTACTTTGGACACACTGACAAACTTCTAGAGAGGCTATTATTGCACGCTGCTCAGCTAGCTCCTTCTCCAAGTCTGTGATCGTCTTGTAGTGTTTCCGTGGAGTCTTAGCTGCGGTCATGGTGGATTTGCGGCTTCCTTTGGGGGATGAATTTGACCTTCATTGGATGAGCGTGAACCCCCTCAAAGTAGGTACGATCTTCGGTGGTGTATTTGGCATAGACGACCTCCCCATTTTTGTTGGTCTTCACTCCTAACGGATTCTCATTGCGCTTCGGTGGTAGGATGTTAGTCCCTGCCGGTAAAGAGATGACTGGGCCCTTCGACGGAGCTCCTTCCAAGAGGAGAGGCTTGGTGCAAATGGGCTGAACATAATAAGAGCGTCCATAACACTATAGTTGTGGTGGAATGGTGGCTAGTGGGACAGGCTCATCTATGGGAATGATAGCTTTGCACTCAAGCTCTTCTCTAGGGATAATGTTGAGATCAATCCCAAAGAGGATAATTCTCCTCTTTGAATTTTCTTTAGCCATTGCTGAGTAGAGAGGTGTTGCTAGCTTCTAAGAAAGAGTGGAAAAGCTTATGATGGGATGAGATTAGACCATAGGCATAGGTTGCTTATATAGGGGTCTAGAAAAGTATTTTTGGAAGGTGAAATGATGAAAGATGGAAAAATTTCCAAAGATACACTTTTTAGAAACAAGGAAGGTCTCATGATGTAAATTGAGAAAGGAGGCGGTGAATGCCCTCGGGGAGGGGCGAGCACCCCTAGGGTTTTTGGCGACCGCCCTCCCTTTGAGCCCACTCTCCCTCAACTTTTTTGTATACTTTATTAATTATATTTCTATTCGGAAAAAGTTGATTTTCCTCGATAATTCGAAAATAAAAGGGTCGGGCCTAAATATTCTAATTGAGAAAGAAAGTAATTATGTCTACTTTCTCTAATTCATTATTGGGCTCTAAAAATAATTTAAGTCGTTGACCATTTACCTTGAATAACGTACCTTTGTTGTTGCGAAGTGTGATGGCTCCACGCGACGATGAGCTCACCACCTCGAACGATCCTTCCCATTTGCTTTGAAGTTTTCCATGCCAAAAGAGCTTCACCCTAGAATTAATAAGTAATACCTTATTGCCTAGGGTGACCTCCTTCTTCTTGGTCCTTTTGTCATGCCATCTTTTTACTCTCTCTTTATAAATCCTGGCATTGTGATATGCTTTTTCTCTCGATTCTTCTAGCTCAGAGAGTTGCATTTTCCTCTTGTCTCAAACTGCTTCTAGGTCCATGTTCCATCTATTGATAGCCCAGTGAGCCTTGAATTCTAACTCAACAAGTAAGTGACAAGTTTTTTCCATAGTCAAGTTGATAGAGTGACATCCCGATGGGTGTCTTATATGCTGTCCGGTATGCCCAGAGTCAATCATGAAGCTTGTCCTTCCAAGTTGTCCCCATCTCATTTACTGTCTTCTGTAGAATATTCTTAATTTGCTTGTTTGATGTCTCTGCTTGACCACTTGTGTGAGGATGGTAATGAGTAGCGACATTGTGACATATCCCATGCTTCGACAATTATTGCTCGAAGCGCTTGTCGATAAAGTGAGAACCTCCGTCACTTATCACTATCTTTGGAACTCCAAATCTTGGAAATATTATTTCCTCGAACATCTTCTTTGAATGCATACTATCAGCATTTTTTGCATGGCATTGCTTTATCCCACTTGGAGATATAATCCACTGCCACCAGGATATACTCATACTTCTTTGATGGTGGAAATGGCCCCATGTAGTCAATCCTCCAGACATCAAAGAGCTCAATCTGGAGATTGCTGATGAGTGGCATGGCATCCCTTGAATTGATATTACCATGTCTTTGACATGGGCCATGTTGACGGTTCTTAAGTATCAATTTTAATCATGAAATAAATAAGGAAAAGGACCATTATACAAACAACACCTAGAATTAGGGTTTGATCTGACAGAATTCCATGAGTTTTGTTGTTTATCTATTTCTACAAGGGGGTTATCAGGAAATATGGAAGAAAGCCCACACGTCGGGTTTACATAGAGATATTAACTTGTGCGCCAATTTTCCTCGGTCTAGAAGGTTCCAGAAGCCACACGAACGAGCTGGAGGCCGAGTGGGCCCACAGGCAGGGCGCCCGCCCAACCCCCCTGGGCGCCCGCCCACCTATGGTGGCCGATCAGGATGCATCATGCGGATTATGCTCCACCACCTTTGAGGATCAAGGAGAACCGTTCAATCAAGGTCGGTTTGATCTGACGGCCCAGATTTATTTGAGAGGGCTATATAAGCAAGCCCCTGGCCCCTGGAGAAATCGAATCCCCATTATTCATTAGCATATTTTCCAGAGAGGATTCAGAGAGAGAGGTTCCTTAGGGTTCCCACCTCATAGGGCTTAGCATCCAATGTGAGAGTAG
>Ga0182004_10004990_pt1 | contig 10770 bp, 12 predicted proteins | sample Sormic07211540_1_FD_120479 | JGI IMG/M metagenome (GOLD analysis project Ga0182004, IMG submission 120479) | Endophyte microbial communities from Sorghum bicolor roots, Mead, Nebraska, USA - 072115-40_1 MetaG | ecosystem: Host-associated > Plants > Roots > Unclassified | place: USA: Nebraska...
ACAAAGACACCAAGGATCATGCAAGGCTTACTTTAAAAGTGGAGTTGGCTTGACACATTTTTGCAAAAGAGCTTAAGTTGGATAGTAAACCATTTTTATTAGCCCAAGTTAATTATCATTAACCTGACACTAGATTAGCACTTATACTAGAATACTCACTTGATTATTGTCAAGCAATAATAACCATATTATGTTTCATCACTTGTTCATTCATGTGATCATCAACATCATCTTAGAACCATTTAATATTTAGTGAATGCTACGTTTGCCGCTGCTTTGTCAAGTTCTCACTATCCGGGAGAGAGGGTGATTTGAATTGATTCCTATCCAGCTGGAGGGTTACTCCTAGCACTCACCCATGCATCCTCCGTCGGAGAGCAAGCGGGTCACCTTTGATACGACTCAGGAATCGTGGCTCCGGTTTGCGCCGCACTACCAAGGCTGCCACTCTGCTAGGACGATCAGGACTTTTAAATCACCTGCCCTTGGTCTTATGCCAATGGCCCTCCACACACCACACTTCCTCCGGTAGTGTGCACTTTATACTTGTCGGTCTTCCGGCTTGAGTAATACTACTAGACTTCGTGATCGGAACGAGTTATCTGGCTAACTAAGTGCCAGGCATGCGTTCAACATAACAAGAGGACGTACAACGATCGGTCCTTAGCTGCCACAGACAGAGTTACTACCACCTTGCAAAACTCCACTCGGCTTAAGTCATCTTAGCCAGGTTCTTTTCGATGATAGCAAATATAGCCAACCGTGATCCATCATCAGACCCTATACTCGCAGGTGACAGGACATTACCCGACTTCTACCGGGTTAAGCATAGCTAAGCTACTACTCGATCTTGACTCTAAACCAGGGTAAGGTGAGATATCTGGACAAGGAGAGATATAATGCAGCAAGGGTTTCATAACAACTCCTATACATAATGCAGCAATAGATTTAACATATTCACGCATGCTTGGTAAAATAAAATAGGAGGCTTATAATGCTCCGGGGCATGCCTTTCACGAACGACGTGGGCTCGTGACATGGTCACTCAACTTCCTCTTCGGGCTCCTCAGATCCTGCTGGCTGGGCCTCCGGCTCCTGGGTGTTCTCCTGGCCTTCTAGGTTCACCCCCTCGATCTTGTACTGAGCTCCGGGTTCCGATGCACCTATTACATGCACGTGCAGAGAGTAAGAGATGTATGCATACAAAGGATTGATGGATGCATTACATGATTACTATCATGATGGATGCATTACATGATTACTATCACAAAACCTCACCGGACACTCATTTACTGAGTAAACTTCTCAACAAGATTACACAAGAGCACCACAAGATCTAACAAAGATGCAAACAACACAAACTATCAGCACTCTACACTCAGCAAGACAGCCCAAAGAACAGCACATAACTGGAGATGTACAGATCCAATAAACATGAATTAAGACATTATGGAAATATTATAAAATTGTTCATATTTCATCTTTAGACACCTCAGCATGATTCAGAAGTTAATTCGGTCGATTAAACAAAGTTCCAGGTTCTGTCCCAGACAAACAGAGAGCACCCTTTTCTGGAACCTGACTTAGAACAGTTATAACTTCTAAACTACTGGGCCAAATGACCCCAAAATTTAACTATAGATAGAGCATAATGTTTACAACAACTTTCGTACAGACAAGTTCTCCAGAAAACATACTTAACACCAAGCAATTACCAGATTAATCCTTTGCTGTCCAGAAAGGTTAATTAACCTTGAATTAATTATTTATTAACATGGCAAAAGCATATTTGGTGTCACTCAAGTGACTCATCAGGATGATAAAAGATCACCAGAAAACCATATGTTACTTACCAAACTATTATTTATATGGCATTTATTAATTTATTTCCAAAAGAGCATAATTAGGAGGCATAAGTATAAGTACTCAGAAAAATCTACAAAAATTACAGGAGCATATGCATGGCACCTAAACATCACCATAAAATTTTCAGGGCAATTGCACATGCCAAACTTTAGATATCAATTTAACATGTGACAAGGTGCTTATTATCATAAATTAGGAAGCTTAGATTAAACAGTGTCAAACAACAGATTCTGATGATCCTACTACCATCAACACAATCAAGCCAAAAATGAGCACCAGCATAAGCATGCATTATTTATAATGATTTATACACGGATTAAAGCAATAAAACAAGTGTAAATTACATATCAGTCATACAACACTCAAAAAATCATGAAATAATTTCTGGAGCAAAGTACTACCATACAAAGCATGCCATAAAATTATCATCACATTTGGGTCTTTACATAGAAAGATATGAATTTACTTTGAATAAACAAAACTAATTCATAAAAATTATTTTCACAGAAAACATGATGCATTTTATATTTTTAATAAAAACTAGCCATCTCATAGAAAGTCACAAAGAGCTCACGAACAGGAGATATGAATTTTTCAAGATGGAGCAAAATCTGGAATTTTGAATAAATGGGGAGGAGGGAAACGGAGGTTCTTCCCTTCCTCGACAGAGATGGAGTTCACCGATGATTTCTCACCGACGGCAAGGTCTCCGGCCAAACCAAGGGCACTGGCGTGCTCCCAGCAACCCTGCACATCGATTGAACCTTTTTTCCCCACGGCGGAGGCACCGGAGGGTCCTCGCCATCGACTATGGCGGCTCGACGGAGGCGCTCGGCGGTACGCCGGCGAGCTCGGGCCGGTAGAGCGTGCATAGAGGGTCTCTACAACTTTAGTGACTCATAACAGAGCTGCCAAGGTGAGTGGATTGGTTTGGGATGGGGTGGTTAGCGCTGGCCACGAGAGGACTGAGCTCTTGTGGAAACACGGCGGCGCTACGCTTTGTCTCCGGTGACGGTGAGCACGGTAGAGTGTCCAGCGGGTGGCGTGGAAGCTTGCTAAGAACCTAGGCTACCCAGAGAAACAAGAAGGAGAAGAAGAGGGGCTCCGAGGAGCTTAGCATTGAGTTTGCTGGAGAAATTGACTCTGGTGAACTATTTTGGGGAGAACGTGAAATGCGGGCTCACTAGTGCTTCCCACAGCGAGCTTGGAGGTGCACGGGATGTAGCATGTTCGAGCAGAGCTGCGGGTGAAGTTTGGCGGGCAGGGATGCAGTGTGGCACGCGGGCGAGCTTGCCGGAGTGAGCTCGGCAATGGTGATGCCGCTGCGACTGCGCTTTCTGCGAAAGAGGTGGGCGAGGGAGAGACTGAGCATGGTCGGGAGCTCGAGGACGTCGGCGTGAATGTCATGCACACACAGCAAGCTGATGAGCAGGGCTAGAGATGGTGTACGAGTGCCAAATGTCGTGTGGTTGCTGCCATCGGTCGGCCACCTCAATGGCTGAAGCTCGCCATTTAGGCTCCGATGGCACGACTGACATAGCAATTTCGATGACATTTAACTCCCAAACCAGAGTGAACTAGAGGATGGTGCATTTGACAAACTTGGTGAACTAAACGAGATCTAAAACTTTGTCAATTGGAGCAGAAGCCAATTTGGCCTGGATGAAGAGATACAAGGTTCCAAAGATCCTTCGAGCAAACTATGTTGCTCTGGTGACTTAGAAATATTTCAAAGTGCCAAAACAACACCCAAAATTTCCTTGTGACCCAAATTTGAGCATGTTGTGATCATTTTCATGAGATGGCCCTAAAACAACTTTTGTTCCTTACAAAATTTGCTACAACTTTGATTTAGAGAGTTTTGACATGCAAACATTTTATGAAACACTTTTTAAAATCCTAAGCAAAAGAGGTCTATATGTCACCCTATGTGAAACTATGACTTACAAGCATAATTAGAGCAAGTGACCAACATGAACATTGATCCCTAGGAAATGATAAGCATAGATAAACTAGTTACCAAGATTGTAACCACACCCTAGCATAAGGTACACAAGATCATAAGCATAACAAGCACAAATTAGATAGAAAAGCACACACTTAGCACATGAAATGATAGGGTCCACATGACATGATGCTCATGAAATGAAATGATGATGATCATGCTCATGTCATTCAAGAAAATAATGCAACCATAACACTGGGGTGTTACACTATGTTGCTTCTATCCTCAGAAGTACGCCCCCATTTACTCTGTTCTACTTCTATTCCTAGAAGTATCACCCACATATATACACACTCCAAGCACATGTGCTGCTCCTACCCTAGGAGTACGCATTCCTCTATTCACATGCATTCACTTTTTTCATTTTAAAAATGTTCTACTCCTACACTGGGAGTGAACACCAAAAATATATGTCACCATCCTATCCTTTTTCCGTCATCCAATAAAGCTCTAGTTACTCCAGTTATCACTCCCTAGCTATTAATATATTTCTAGTGAAAGGCTTGGTTGCTCTCAGAAAAAAGAAAAAAAAAGAAAGTGGACAAATGTCCCAAGAAATAAAGTAAGAGAGCAAGCCAAGTTCCTCCAAGGTCTTCAATTTCCAAATAAGGGAGGTATGTTATCATGAAGGAGCAAATGTAGAATTAGATCTCCACCACTATCATCATCACCATTTATATCACTCGCTTCACTCCTCTTATTCACATGCACATATGATCTTATTGTATAACTAGTTTCTTTGGATCCAGGGTTTAACTATACAACATATGTTTGCAAGTATGTTTGAGATGTCTCCCCACCTATGAGCCCCACATAAGCCTATTAGATGTAGGGTGAGAGAGAGAGGGCATAACGCCACTATGCCTTAATTCCACAAATACCACATATTCTGAGAGTAGAGAGAAGGCATACATCATTCATTGGTAAGGATCCAGAAATACCACAGATGAGAAACTTGAAAGGGTCATATAAGTAAACTCTAAGTTTTATTCAAAAATCTTACAAAAACTCTGGAATAATAGTTGATCAAAGAGCGAGAAATATAGCACTTAACTTGACTATTCTGTCTTTTAACTGCTCAAGACCCAAGTGATGGTTACAAGCCCCATGGTGGAAGGTAATATGAGTAAGATTCAAGTCAGAATAGCTCATTTTATTTTGGAGGAGAGTTCTTGTTTGAATGCATGTGTACTTTTGAGGCATGAAAGCATTGTAGCAATTCATGATCCATCACTTTTATCTTTGCTCAGAGACGAGCAAAGGGTAAGCTTGGGGGAGTTGTTGACGGTAGATAACTCCTAATTTTAACCGTCAACTGGACATGAAAATGGATCTATATGCAAAACACCAAGTAGATATAGGGTTATCACTAACAGAATTCCATAAGTTTTGGTGATTGTCTATTTCTACAGGGGGTTATCGGAATAAGAATAAAAGGATGTCCACATGTTAGATTTACATAGAGAGAATACATGAAATGTGAACTCAAGAATACTCTAGAAGACACGAGAAGGCGACCTTGTAAAGTGGGGCCCCCCTGGCAGCCAGCTAGGGGCGGGCGCCCCACCTGGCAGGGGTGGCCGCGTAGGAAGGGGAACCAATCAGGTTCCACCTCATGGATCCTACCTCCACCACCTTTGAGGACTAATCTTGAGTGCACGCTTAAGTCAGTTTGATCTAAAGGCTATAGTTCCTCCTAGGGGTGGAAACATTAGTACCACATCGCTAGTTCAAGGTAGAGGAGGGGTCAGATGCCCCCTATAAATAAGACCCTAACCCCCCTAGGCAGTAGCTAATTCTAAAGCTTTAATTCATATTTTCTAGAGAGAATTAGTCAGAGAGGGGTCCCTTGAATAGATCTGACTCTTTAGGGTTTTAGCAACAAGAGAGGTTGAGAGAGTATAGGGTGGAGATAAAAGTGGAGGAAGCCCGGGCTGTCGGTGTCTTCTTCCTTGTATCTGCGGGATCAAGTCTCCTAACCCGAGGCTTGGTTCTAGAATTATTCGGCAATTTGACTTCTAATACTAGTAAGTTATTGTTCTTATTGTTCTTTGGTTTATGAGTTTACTTTATTCGCTTGCGCTTGGGAATAGAGTAATTGTTCATAGTGTAAACGTGGTGCTTGGACTAGGAATACTCATAGATACTCCCTATCTGGCCAGATTTGTGGAAGCCTTTTGGGAAGTGACAATCCTCTTAGGTCTCAGTAATCCATGTCCCGTTAGGAGGTAAGGTAGGGTATATGGTACTAGGGTTAAGCACTCTCTGAGGTGTCTCTTTTCTCTAGTTACTCCCCTTAGAACAATATCTACACAGCTTACCATAGGTTAGAAGAAGACTAATGAAGGAGTTCTCTCTATATCTCTCATATGTCACTATCTTGTCTTACAAGCCCAGGGGTTAAGTATATATTTAGGTTAGTCTGATGCATGCTTTCTCCCAGTGGTAAAAATATAAATAACGATACTATGGAATATCTCCCGGGTGAAGTGCTCATTGATATCCGTGCACTTGTGAATTTCTCTATGTGCGTAACTAAAATCAACATCCGCTATCTTAGGAATGTGGGGTGGCGAAGGATAGCTGATCAACTTAATTATGGCTACAGAAAGTTTGATGGATCGACTAGCTTTGCCAATGAAGTTCTACCAGATTTAGTTGATATTGCTGATAAGTTTTTGACAGGACTATGTAATTACTAAAAAAGAAGAAGTCAAATTCACAAAAATGAAAATTAAGTCTAAGGGATTACAAAGTATAAAGTAAACGTAGAAAATGTTCGAATTACATGTTCCGGGCAGACTTAATGGAATTTAGAGCCGAAAGTCTAATACTATCTATTTTGGCTATTTGTTGTTGATCGTCTTCAGCTAATCCAGGAATCTTGGCTTTCATCTCTTGCTTGATTTGTTCTAGTTTGATCTTCAAGTTTGCCATGTTTCTCTTCTGATTGGCTAAAGAAGCAGGGATATTGGATAAAGCTTCTTCCTTTTGCTTCATTATGTCATCAATAATCTTCAGTCTAGTTAACAGCAAATTCCTTTCTTCATTAGGAGCAGCAAATTCTTTGTTGATCTTAGCAGGGGATTCTTTAAGAAGATTGACTATTTTCTTGACTAATGAGATTTCTTGAATGCATTGGCCTTAGCAGCAGTTGAGTTCTTCTGAGCTTCTCGAGCTGCTAATCTAGATTGAGCACTGAAGAATTTGGGGCCATTGCCTTCCAAGAATGTAGCCGGCTGAATCATATATTTCAAGGAAGAAGGGAGATCCTCCTTGATTTGGTTAAAAATGTCTCTAATAGACCCTGCATCTTGTATTAGAACTGAGATATCTAACTCAAGATGAGTAATAAACCTCTACAATTGAGCTTTGATATAATCAGGCAGCATTGGAGGTGTATCTTCTGAGATCAAGATTGTCTCTTCATCAAGGTATTCGTCCAAAGAAAATGAAAAATAAGGTGAAGAGGCTTGCTCCTGCATTAGAATAGATAAATTAGTGTTCATCAGAAGTTATCACCAAATAAGAATAAGTATTTTAATATACCTGGTCTACTGGAACCATGTCAAGACTGGGAATAGCCGATGAAGCTACTTCAAGGAGTTGAAGATCTGAGTTTATAAAGATGAGTTAGTATGAGCAAAAGGATTTATCCTATCAGTTATTATTTGATAATACTTGAAGAAGCTTCTGGGATGATGCCTAAATTGGGATTGATATCATCATCGCTGCTGGAGAAAGACAAACTTGCCAAAGGATCAGGAAGTTTAGGTTCCTTCTCATCAGTAGGCTTTTGAGCAGCATCCTAGAAAAGATCAAGAATTAGTCGATGCATAAATATGGTATATGATTATGGAATAGCAGAAGGGTTACCTCAGTGGCTGCATTAGCTAAAGACTTAAGCTTTTTGGAAGAAGTAGCTTTGATTTTCTATGAAGTTGTCTTCTGAGAAACAGTCAATTGTTTTCTTTTAAGTTTGACGATCGTCTGATCATCAGGGAAATTTGATGCTGGCTTTTTCATTGGGGCCTTCAAAGAGGGTCCATCATAGCCCAATCTTGGGTCGGGGCACCATAAGTCATAGTTTACTAGTGGAGGAGTCAGGCCAGCAAGATCCTACAGGGAATTATAATATGCATATATGAGTGTATTATGACAAGTGTGGAATTTTGAAAATACAAATATGTGAAAACCATACCTCACGTGCAGCTTGAAAATCTGGATCTACTGCTTCACTAAAAATGTGCTGACTCCATTCTTGCCACCTGTGATCAAAAGTTGTGGAAGTAAAAGGGATACACTCCCATCCACTAATAGCTTCTGGCAATAGAGATTGTTCGAAGTGGAGGATTCTGTTGTACTCTATTCTAGTAGTGAGGGTTTCCCTCGGCTTCACTTTATCAGCAAAGAATAGAGCTAGGGGCAACTGGCCAAAGCCCATCTGCCTCGCTACTATTGAAGGGCAGAAGAACTCATAAGAAGTTGGAGGTTTTTCCCTGCTATGCCTGATTTCAACTGGTAGCAGACTTGGCCTTACCAAGTGGCTTAGAATTTTGAATTCCTCAGGATCACTATAGATAGTTTGAAATCTAAAAGAGGCTGGGAGTTCAATTCTAGAGTGTGTGGATAAACAAACCACTCTAAAGCTGCCTCTAGAGAATTTATGTAGAAGAGCTTGAAAAAATCAGTAGTCGATCTATCTATAGTAATTACCGATGCTGCCTCGCCAAAGGACATACATTATTGGCAAAATTTCTGACTTCTTGGGAGATGCTCTTCTAAATATTCTAAGGAGTGGAAGGACATGTTGATCAGATCTGAGACTACCAACTTGTGTAGAGGTAGATTGAGCCACAATTGTAGTAACCACCAAGCGCCTGGAATTGTTGGGACAGTCTCATCTTGCATCAGATGCTGAGAAACTCTGTTTAAGAGGTTGTATAGAGCTCCAAGGAGAATCTTGCCAAGTGGAATTTCAGAATCGCCCGATATCTTCTCTACCAGGGTAAGATAGTTGGATGTTGGAGAACAGGCCTGTCCATAGAAGACATATCTGTCCAACCACATATTTAAGAAGGTCGTATGCTCTCTGTCAGTCACAACCTTTTGTCAGTCTTGAAGATATTGATGTATTGGGACCAACCCTCAGTTCTCACACTTTCCAGCTTGAAAGAAGGCTTCACCAGCAAACTAAAGGGGTTGATTTTCCCTGCAATGTTGAGGCCTATGAGCATGTTAACATCGGCTAATGTGGGGGACATTGGCCTTGTCCGAAGAGAAAGGCATTGTAGGTGTTGGACCAAAAGAAATAGGAAACCCTGAGCATAGGCTCATTTTTCTTGATATTAGAAAGGGACAAAGAGATGTATTGATCCAAATTTTGAAGTTCCCAATCTGTTCTCTTCTTGACTGCTACTTTTATCAATCAATCCCTCCAGCCTAGAATGATTGATGGCCAGTTCCTCGTAGAAGTCTTTTTGTCCTAGAGACCTGGATGCTTGTTGGAATGCTTGAAAGGAACTATGTTGGTCTCAGTGACAATTACTCTGCTTGCATCTAGATCACCCATTGGACCTAGGAAAATCTTGTGCAAATTGTCCTCAAGCGGGATGAATATTTGATGCTGGAGATCCTGAAAGTGGAAAGAAAAAGTAACGAAGGGTTGACAAAGTAGGAAAAATCTAGAAAACAAAGGAAAGAGGAGTGCCTTAGGAATATTGTCGATGGACGCCATTGGAGCGAGAAATTGTTGGGTTGATGAGCTTGATGGATGAGGTTGAATCATGCGGAGATTTGGCAGATTATGCAGGTTTTGAATTTTTTATTGGAATCACTTGAAGGGAAAGCCTGGCTTTTAAGACCGGTAAACAGAGAGGACAGAGGAGGAAATAGGGTAATCGATGTGTCCATATTAGTTTTGATCAAGTAATTGGCAATTTTGGAATAAAATCATTTTTATCCCAAATTTTAGGGGCATGTGTTAATCTCAAATTTTGACAAAGTCAAGGAACTGCCGGTGGGCCTACTTCACGAAAGGAGGGTGTTGGCATTTCATAGCGTCATCACAAAAGATAGATTGAAAGTCCATTTAGATTGAAAGTCCATTCCTGCAACAGCGCCAGAAAGCCTGTTGACTCCAGAAGTGGCAAACAGAAATACTCCAAGCGTACGGTAGTCAATGTAGCTTTCACCGGGGGTATTCCAGGTATCGTATTTTCCACGGGGAACATGAAGTGAACTAACTAGGCTCAAGGTCATCCAAAGGGTCAAGGATAGGTAAGTGTTGATGGTTCTTAAGTATCAATTTTAATTATGAAATAAACAAGGAAAAGGACCAATATACAAACAACACCTAGAATTAGGGTTAATCTGACAGAATTCCACGTGTTTTGTTGTTTATCTATTTCTGTAGGGGGTTATCAGGAAATATGGAAGAAAGGCCCACACGTCGGGTTTACATAGAGATATTAACATGCACCGCAATTGTTCAACATCTAGAAGAGTCCAGAAGCTACGGGAACAAATGGGGGGGCGATCGGGCCCGGGGGCAGGGCGCCCGGCCTCCCCCCTTGGGCGCCCGCCCACCTTTGGTGGCCAATCAGGGTGAATCACGCGGATTATGCTCCACCGCCTTTGAGGATCAAGGAGAACCGTTCACTCAAGGTCGGTTTGATCCGACGGCCCAAGTTCATTTGAAAGGGCTATATAAGCAAGGCCCCTGGCCCCTGGAGAGATAGAATCCCATTATTCATTAGCATATTTTCCAGAGAGGATCCTTAGGGTTCCCACCTCATAGGGCTTAGCATCCAATGTGAGAGTAGAATTAGTTCTACTAGATTGAGAGAGATAGAGTGGAGGTGTAGATCGGAGGAAGCCCGGCCTGTCGGTGTCTACTC
>Ga0182004_10004991_pt1 | contig 10769 bp, 12 predicted proteins | sample Sormic07211540_1_FD_120479 | JGI IMG/M metagenome (GOLD analysis project Ga0182004, IMG submission 120479) | Endophyte microbial communities from Sorghum bicolor roots, Mead, Nebraska, USA - 072115-40_1 MetaG | ecosystem: Host-associated > Plants > Roots > Unclassified | place: USA: Nebraska...
ATAAAAAAAAAAAACATAAGTACAACCACACAAAAAAAAAAAAAAATATTTTTTTTAAAACCCCCCCCCCCCCCCCCCCCCCACCCCCGAAGGTCAGATCTTTCAAATAGGAATTAAAGATAGTAGATCTAAGAATAACTGAACACTTAAAGAATAACGGCAATGTAGTAGATTCCACAAGGCACAACAATAAAACCTCTGCTTTGCTAGAATTTGCATTATGCCCAGTCAATCAATATGCAATCACCAACTACAAAATCAACTCACTTAAGGCTTATAAGGAGGCAGGAAAGAAAGGCTGAAAGTAGCATCAATCACCCAAGCACTTACTTCAATAGTCTATCCAAATTGTCTGAAGCAGCTGCATCGAGTAGAGCAGCAGCATCACCATTAGGAGGATAGCGGCAGAACGGCGAGTCCACCTCAATGTCGCTAATCTCTGAAGGCCTTGCATCATCCTCCGATCCTGACAGAGTGTCCCCAAAGGAACTTGAACACTCTGTAGCGTCAGGGTCCTCAACTGAGGCTACCTTGCTACCGGCAGCACCTGGGCCGATAATGTCAACCTCCAGATCCACTGCTCCATTAGCCTCCTCCATTTTAAAGACAGGAGCAGACTTCATATATACTGCTGAAATAAGAAGGCAGAATTTTTAACAAAAAATAATAATACTAATGCGATGACACTATAATATGACATGTAAAGCCTAAGGGAGAAACCAAAATATTAACCCCAAGTGAATTCACTTGGCACAAGAAGGAGGTTACTGGCCGCTCGCAGGATTCTCTGAAAACTACCAACACTAGTTTGCAAATACCTGGAGCTGGCAGCTCGAAAGACTGAGCAACGGCGGTAGGGACGGCTGCTGCTCTGGCGATGGGAGAAAAACCGTGGCACGGGAGCCGTGGCCGCGTAAAGGCGGGCCACACGTCCGTCCTCAGACCACAGCTACCCTCAGGCAGTGGCGACTACACGCCAAGGCGGCCGAGGGCACCAGTTTAGGCGCCATCCGCGCCAGGGCAAGCAATGGCGGCGCCAGCAGCCCGGGGCAGAGCCGCCAGGCTGGCGCAGTCCCGCAACGGACAGCGGCGGCGGCGGCAGCAGTACTAGCGCTTCCCAGGCGGAGCTCACGTCCCCTCCCCGGCCTCTGGGCTCTCGTTCCTTGCCTCTCAGACTCTCAGCTCAGGCGGCGGCGGCGGCGGCGGTAGCTGAGTACGACGAAGGGATTAACAACTCGCGGGAGAAAACAAAAAAAAAAAAAAAAAAAAGCAGAGTGACAGAGAGAGGCAGCACGAGTAACTGAAGGCCGCCGAGGTGAGTGGAATCGAACCCTAATGGGCTTTTGAGATGGGCCTCAGTGGGCCATACTAAGTGGGCCTGGTGCGACATTCTCCGCGATCCTTCTCACGCTTTTCAAATTACAACATGCTTTCCTGGGTCACGACTGGAGTGATGAATGACGGTTCTACAAGTAAATCCAAGCAGAGTCCTCTAACTAGAAACATTGCAATTCCTGCAGGAATCGCATGTATAAATTCACTGTTTCTAGTACTAAACACATGGCTAACAAGTAATAACTGAATCCGACAGCAGGACTGCAGTAGACTCTGAGCAGGATCAACTACCACTCCCTACAACAAGCTGGATACTGTAGCCAGCTGCAAACGCATTGCATAATACAAATCCTAGTTTAAGTAAGCAGAGAATCTGCACCACCACCAGAACATATCATCTGTGAATTGTGATTTTGACCACATCGTAGCATCGGCTCATATCACCTGTCTATCAATCAAGAAAAGGCCTGCTGGCTCAGTAATTCCTGGATGTCACAACTAAAAGATTTTTTTTATTCCAGAGGTCACACGCCGTCCTAAAATATCACAATGAAACCTTTTTTTTCATCAACGCTGCAAATCGCACTTAGCTCAAATGATCCTAAACCGAGTAAACAACTGACAGCACCGCCTGGTATACATCGAACTACTCTGAACAAATCAGACACGAGGCAAGAACGAACAGAAACTTGATAGGAATTGAAGCCATCAACCTAGCGAGAGCCGGCCAAAGAGTCTCCACTGATGCAGCAGCGCTAGCTAGACGCGAAACCGAGACAGCTAATACGCCATTGATGCCCCAACCCGGGAGAAGCTAGAAGAGCATCAAGCGACCCACCGCCACCAGCCGATGAACTCAGTGGCTCCCACCATGGCAACAGGTGAGAAGCGGTGCCTAAAGCCATGCTGGTTGCTGGCGGCGCTACCATGTCGCAAAGTTTCCGGCTTTCCGCTCTCAAGTCAAGTTCTACCACCAGCCCGCGGGGCGGCGGTAATCCTATCAATACTGGCGAGTTAAAAGGACGACGCGGGTACACCGGAACCCTGCGGTCGAGCCGCTGACGAGCACGCGCGCGCGCCGGCCGAGCCGGTAAGGGATCGGCGCTGGCCGCCGCGACGAGCGCCAGCCTCCGCGCGCGGGTCTTCAAGCAAGCAAGCGCGCCCGACGTTGAGATGATTCCAGGCAGTGGAGGCTCGGGAGAAAGAGAGACAAGTACCAGGGAAGGAGAAGAAACGCACCTGCAGTGGCGGCAGTGACGTCTGCTGAGGCGGCGGCGGCGAAAGAGAGAGGCTTCGAGGCTTTGTACTGCTCGTTTGGGCGGCGCCGTCAGAGAGGAAGCTGGAGCGAGGGAAGGACCAGGTTTTTATTCAGTTCATCATCCTTCATCGGCTTACATGGGCCGGGCCGGACCAGGCTGTCAAAAAAAATTTAGAAAAAAGTTCATATTATCTCGAAAGTCCATTTTTTCCTCTCTAAACTTTAAAATTGAACAAAACACTTATATTAACTTAAGAACCATTTATCTATAGTTGGCCATGCAGCCCGTGGCCCGGCACGGGCACGGCACGGCGGCTATCGCGCCTAGACCGGCACGGCCCGAGGCACCAAGCCATGCCTGGGTCGCCACCGTGGCCCGTGGCATGGCTCAGGCACGGTCTGACGGTCCGATGCTTAATGGCCTAGTAAGAAATATAACCAACTAATTCTTAAAAAAAGGAAATATAGGCTAGCTGGCCTGCTGCTGGCCCATTCAATCATCCTGAGTGGCCTGGTAAAAAATACAGCCTGCTAATTCTAAAAAAATGGCATGGTGGCACGGCGTGCCAAGCATAAAGCACGGTGAGGAACGACCCGATAGGCATGGCGGCCCGTGGAGGCACGACGCCACGTCGGGCCAGCATGGCCCGACGTGCCGCAGCCGGCACGGCCCAATGGCCATCTATACATTTATCTTACCTCTTTGACCCTGTTATAAGGCCTTGTTTAGATTCGAAATTTTTGTGGATTTTAATACTATAGCTTTTTTATTTTTATTTGACAAACATTATTTTATCATGGAGTAACTGGTTTAAAAGATTCGTCTCGCGATTTACAGACTAACTGTGCAATTAGTTTTTATTTTCATCTATATTTAATGTTCTATGCATGTGCCACAAGATTCGATGTGACGGAAAATCTTGAAAAGTTTTTGGTTTTTGGGTGAACTAAACAAGGCCTAAGTCGTTTTGAATGTGGTTTTGTCTTTTCCATTTTTATTTATTTCTACTAAATCTGTCAAAAATCATAGTAAATCACTAAAAAATCATAAAATAGTAAATCTAATTTTGTTGGACTCTATATGAGTATATCTATACATAGTGAACACATAAAATGGTATGTTTTTAGTATAAAGTTTTTGTTGTAGCTTTAGATCTATGCTTTTCTATAATTAAATAGAATAATTCATAGCTCTGATTTCTATGGTCCAATTGTGCTGAATTTTTTATTGTGGACTATTTGTTGTATGCTTAAACTATAGTAAAAAATTCATACTCATTGGATCATGTATAACTTAGTTATGTATATTTTCTATAACTAAGTTATACATGAATCATACAATAACTAACCCACCATAAAAATTTCATCACAATTGGATCATAGAATTTGCAGCTATGAATTAATGCAATTAATTATAGAAAAGCATAGATCTAAAGCCACAATAAAAACTTTATCCTAAACAATATCATATTATATGTTCACTATGTAGATCTACTCATGTGGAGTTTAATAAAATTAGATTTCTATTTTATGATTTACTATGATTTTTTAAGGATTTAGATGAAATAAATAAAAAAATAAAAAACAAAACCACCTTTAAAACTACTTACAACAGGGCAAGGGAGGTAAGATGAACAGTTTTAAAAGTTGGAGAAGATGTTTTGCTCGATTTTGGAGTTTAGAGAACAAACTTTCGCAAAAGTTGAGGGAGGTAATGTGAACTTTTTCTTTTATTTAGGAATAGACCAATTTTTGCTTGATTCATTTTAATTGTTTTTTATAAATTCTAACTGCTAGCAAACTAAAATTAGCTCTAATCCATCCAAATAGGAGAGTTAATAAGTGGACTAATTTTTTAGCAAGTCTTAACTAGTTGTTAGCCATCTAGCTAGCTAACCATAGTTGATTTAGCTAATTTTTAATCCCATCTAGTAACTATCCATGTATATCCAAATAGAAGTTAGCTAATCCCTTCATTCTAAAGTACAGGGTATAATTTTAGAACATATTATATGGTAAAATAAATGACATATATAACCCTCTCTAATTACAATATTTGGATTGGTGATATATATTAATGGTAGACATGCATGTGACTATTGCTATTTTCAGAGTTTGTATATCTAGAGTCCCTTATAATTTAGAATATTTGGATTGGTGATAGATATAAATGGTACATATGCATGTGACTATTGCCATTCCGAGAGTTTGTATATCTAGATTTCCTTATAATTTGAAACAAAAATTAATGTTAGGTATATCTTATATTACAGGATGGAGGGAGTACGAGATATGAGCTAAGTTTTTTTGGAACGATTAGCGATGTCATTTAAGGAGGACAAGCAATTTGAATTTTACAATAGTTGTTACTCCCTCCGTCCCCAAAAAAATGCAATTGGAACAGTATCATATTTTAGTATATCAAACTTAGCTAATTATAGATAAAAATATATAAATCTTTATAATATTCAATAAGTATTGTTAGATTAATTATAAAATTTATTTTCATAATAAATTAGTTTAGAGTCATAAATATGAATATTATTTACTAGAAACTTAGTCCAACGTAGAGGCCTTTAACTGGCACGTCACCCATAGTTGCGTCCTTTTGAGGACTGAGGTAGTACATAATAGCAAGAGACTACATTTGGCTGATAAGTTATGACAGAAAGTACTGTTGGCTGATTTATTGTAAAGAGAAAAACACTGCTGAATAACTGGCAGATTTGGTTAATAAGTCCAAACGAACAAGACAAGGCTAGTCTAAATTGTAGTTCATCCACATTTAATAGGATGAAATCATGCATTAAAGGTGATTATTTCATCTATGTTTCATTGTATTTTATTTAATATATGGCATTTTCTAGAACAATGCAAGGCTCTACGACATGCATACCCACAGACCTTTGCCTCCGCAGCACCATCTCTTCCTCGGTCTGCATGACTATCTGCGCACAACTCCTTTTAAAAAAATTCTCCTATTCCGCTCCATCTAATGTACAATAAGATAGTATGCATGCTCTCTGAAGTTGCTCGCTCTGACCATAAAGTGAAGAAGCACACGATGCTCCAAGGTGTGATAATCTTCATCTTCATAAATATTCATTTTTACCTCCTTAAAGTCTGCATTATTTCTGTAAACTCCAAAACTAGACATCACAATCTCAAATTCTCAAAATCGTTCAATTTACCTCTATTGAAATGGTTGTATTTTTAGTTAAAAAAATCCAACAAATGCTTAATAAGTTTGAAACCATATAAAATGTCTCTAAGCCTATAAAAATTCCAAAGAAAATCATAAGATAGATGCAATATAATGAATCTGAATAAAATATTTGAGCTTCTGAAATATACCAAGAAGCTTCAAAAATTAGATTTGGCTCTTGAGAAATAGAAAAAAATCTTAAAAAATATAAAATCCCCCCAAAACATTCAAATCGATGTCTAAATGTGTTTTCAAATATTTCTATGGCAAATATATGAGATGCAACTAGTATGGATGCGACATACATTAATGTTGAAAGCATTTTTGATGGATACGTCCTACCTTTTTGCTGTGGGAAGTTTTCAAAATGTGCTTATACATCAATTAGAAAGTTTTGGGAGTTTTATAGATTTTATCGCTATTTTTCCTATTTTTCGATCTAAATATAATTTTTGGAAATTTTAGAGACATTTTCATGACCTTTCAATGTTTTCTTTTGGATTCTTTGTATCCCAATATATCTCTAGGATTCTTTTTGAAGTTTTAGAAGCCTAAAGATATTTTTATATAGTTCAAAACCATTATCTAGTATTTACCAATTTTTTTTTAAAAAAAAGACAAAGTTGCCTTTAAACCCACTTCAAACCAGAGTAGAAAGGTAATTTAAATAATTTGAGAGCATATGGGTGTGATATCTAGAGATGAAAACAGTTGGAAAAAGCCTCTAACCACTCTTGATTTCACATTTTTATGCAAAAACAAAAAAACAAAATAAGGAAAATTGGTCGGGAAAACGAAAACGGTTATGTCAAGAAATCAGGAACGGAACAACTCGGTCCAGAATACATCGGTAATGATCGAGAACAATAATTTAAATAGGGAACACGAACAAACATGGCCACTTAAAACATTCAACTCAATGCAACAGATACATGAAGATACATATTATCAGGGATAAATATAATGGATACCCATCTAAGGACAAGAAAACATAATCGCAAACCTTGATCGCCTAAGGATAAGTTCTCCCCCATAGCAAACGGATCGAGCCTTGGGGAGTTTCCACGTCTCACCCGAGCCTTCCAAACCAGGACTAACCTCAACAAGGGTCTCAGGAGCTTTTCTACGCCTCGCCCGAGGGGGAGAAAGGCTCCCAACCCCCCTAACCGCTCTGCCGCCATGCCCGAGGGGATAATCACGAGCCTCGAGCAAGATAGAAGAGGACGTGACGAACGGCGACTGAACCCTACGTACGGACGGACAGGGAGTGCCATGTCCCAATATGACGGATATAACGAGGCTCTCATATCTTTACAGTAACCCCCATGCTATTATAGTGGTTGCCATGCTGTTACAACGGCCATCCTAACCTCCACTATGCCACTAACCCCCTTTGGGGGAAGGTACAATGCCCATTTCAGGGAGATGCATGAAGGACAAGGTGACAGGATATAGAGAGGATTGTACAACCCCACCCGAGGTCTTCTACCGTGCCTGAGCCTCTCATTCGCACAGAACAAAAGGAAGAGGGTGTACCCTGAAGACTTATTTTATTTCCAATCACTACCGACACATGTATATCTCCACCCTTGATCTATAAAAAGGCTTGGGGCTCCCAGCACAAAGGAGGGGGACATGGGCAGACTGGGGCACGAACACTCGAACACACCAATCATCGCACCACCGTTCCAGCGACACACCTTACACCAGAGACTTGGGAATCTCCTCCCTCTCTCGAACAACTTGTAACCCCTATTACAAACCCTTTTGGGCAGGAATAATACTAGCTAAGCTTTCCATTGGACGTAGGGACTCGTCCCAAGGGCCTGAACTAATATAATCCTATAATCCTTAGCACACGCAGAGCATGGTGTACTAGACGGTGAGGCTCTCGGCCAAATCTTGCACCGACACATATATACACAGAGGTAGATAACACCATAAATTCAAAAACATACCATGACATATATTGACTGTAAAATAGGTTCAAGTTTGAGTAGTCAGATCAATTAACATCATCACACATGAATAATGGAAAAAGACAGTTAACGCATAAAGTAGATGATAATTAATTAATATTTTGGTTGATAAAGCCATGTGTATATAAACAAATCCTTTAGTTTTTAGATCTTGTATTAGCAAATAATTTAGATGCTTTCTCAAAAAAATTAGATGCTTAACAAAAATATTTAGCAAACTTTTGCATAGAGAAAACAACTAGAAAATTAGAGAGGAAATGTTGCTACTCTCTCCTTGCTTGGAGAACGAAAATTCTTTGATCCTTGGGATAACAGGGTTGCTATTGTGGCCCGAACTATTGTTCATGTTTCTGCCCAGCTTCATGATAGATACCGAGAAAATGTGAAATGCATGGTTGGATAAAACAAGAAATGCGTGATGACGGCCAGGTATGGAGAAAATGGGGGTAAAAGTGGAAACATGAAAATGGAAATGGTCTGAAAGGTTCTAGTTTCACCCTCTCTCTTCCCCCAAGCGCTCCTCCAACGGGTGACCTAACCGGCGTCCAAGGCCACCCGCCCCAGACTCCTCCCTGGCCGCTGCCGTCGCCCTCTGGCATGCGGCGGCGGCGACCAATGGTGGCCCCCCAAAAAAGGTTGTCATCCGTAGCCACCTCTCCTTCCCACCTCCCTCCACCTCCACCCCTAACTACCTTCCCTCTGGCGAGAATGCGCCTCTGGTCAGCCAGATCCGGTGCCCCAAGTCTAGATCCACGCGCCCCTCACTCCTTTCTACTGGGATTTGGAGCAGCGACTGTCAGTCCTAGCATTGGGAGCGGCCCCTGGTCCAGATCCACGCGCCTCTTGAGTCTAGGTTTCTGGCCGGCGCTGCCTGCGCGCGGGGTCCCCTAGCGGGCGAGCGTAGGGCAAAATAGCCACCGTAGCACTTTCGTTTGCATTTGACAAATATTGTCCAATTATGGACTAACTAGGCTCAAGATTCGTCTCACAAATTACAGGTGAACTATGTAATTAGTTTTTATTTTTATATATATTTAATGCTCGATACATGCGTCTAAAGATTTGATGTGACGAGAAATTAAAAAAATTTGCAAATTTTTTTTTTGAACTAAACAAGGCCTAAATATCCAGAAAACGGAAAATGGTCCGGTAAAAGCCTGACCTGTTCGGGTAGGCAAACCAGCTTCCGGATAAATACCGAGAAAACGGAAATGGTAAGGAAAAGCGTAAATGATGACGGTGAGGTAAAAGCGGAAATGGTGATAGTCGGGTACAGGAAACTCCTCAAATCACTGGCTTCCGGATAAATACAAAGAAAACATCAAACTCTCAACAAGTAAAAGCAGAAACTGTGATGATCGGGCATCCCTAGGCCTTGTATAGTTGCCAAAAATTTTTATAAAATTTTTCAGATTCCCCGTCATATCGAATCTTACGGTATATGTATGAAACATTAAATATAGATAAAAAAAATAATTGTACAGTTTACCTGTAATTTACGAGACAAATCTTTTGTGTCTAATTAGTTCTTGAACAATATTTATCAAATATAAACGAAAGTACTACAACCATTTTGCAATTTTTTTTTACTAAACAAGACCCTAGTGACATCTGGTTTTGATGTTTGAGGAGTCTTTCTGTTTTCGGTCGGTTTCTGGATAAATACCGAGAAAACAGTAAACGGTAGGGTAAAGGCAGAAATGGGGACAGTCAAGTTCGAGGAGGAAGACTATGACGGTAGTCCAAGTAGGTAAGACAGACTTTTTCCTCTAATAAGGAGATTCTGATACTGGGGCCTGAGATACATTCAATCTCCCTCTTTTTATGACGATGGATGATTCTCTAACTAATACATTTTCTGATTGCAGAGTGTACTCAAGGACGGTTCTTTGACTTCTTTCTTTAGTTTCTATTATAGTAAATACTTTACAACCCACACGACCTTAAGCTTCATATATAGAGTACACCAAATACGTTGAAATATTTCGTAAATTTTACCCTTTTCCATTATTTCTGTTCAGAGTGTAGCTCTCAGAGTATAAAATGCCAATCTTTGGATGGAGCACTTAAATTTGTTCATGAGAAGTTGCAGTTGCTTCACCATTGTCCACCTGAATGGCAACATTATTCTTCAAGAAGTCTGAGTACCAGTACGCAGACAGCCTAGGCTGCCTCTGACGCCTCAGGTCATTGAAATCGACGCTGATGAGGCCGAAATGCGCCTTGTAACCCCCGAACATCTCGTAGAGATCCAGTAATGACCACACAGAGTATCCTTTGACGTCTGCTCCGTCCCTGGAATGAACCATGTATTTCTGAAGTTCGTTCATGTGCCAAAACATCCAAAGAACGCTCTGCATGTGACAAGAAAAATAATGCATGTATCTGATGCAAGCCTGACTCCCTTAGACTTGTGCAGAAGTTGGACCATCCTGTCAGTGCGAAAAAGAGAGAGAACAATACACTATTAATTACCTTATGGCTTTCAATGTGCTTGCAATGTACACCTTCAGGAAGTCAATCCTGTCTACATCCATCAGGCTGTCATCAGGCCTTCCTGAAAGATAGATGTAATGTGAGGTTCATTTGCAATGTTAGTTTCTTTCTAGTTTATCTGAATGTGAATGCTTCTTAACAAGCATCTCCAAATGTTAGGGATTACCGTTTTCCTGGATATAAATTGAGATGTTCCCGTACTTTTCACGAATGTATTTGAGTACATGCTCTAGCCCTTGAGGATCAACCATTGTGCCTGCTGGATACTGCTCTTATTAGAGCATCAATGTCAGCAATCACCTAAAGTCATGTCAAATTTCTAACTATTCTACAACAGTTTAGGTCAATGGTATCAACCATCAGTGTACCTGTATAGCAGCTGGCCCGTCCCTGGTGTCTGCAAATGATGAGGAGCCTTTAGAAGCACGTACATTCAGGTTCAGGTATGCATGCACATACATACATACATACATACATACATACATACATACATACA
>Ga0182004_10004992_pt1 | contig 10768 bp, 11 predicted proteins | sample Sormic07211540_1_FD_120479 | JGI IMG/M metagenome (GOLD analysis project Ga0182004, IMG submission 120479) | Endophyte microbial communities from Sorghum bicolor roots, Mead, Nebraska, USA - 072115-40_1 MetaG | ecosystem: Host-associated > Plants > Roots > Unclassified | place: USA: Nebraska...
CTGTGCTGTGCAACAGTAGTCAGCACGTAGCTAGCCCAAACTTGGTTGCTGCCATGGTTGGATTTATTTAGAGCATGCATGAGAAATGGCAAAGCCCAGTGGCTCGCTCACACACAGGATTGGACATTTATCTTTTGGAGTACAGTAAAACACCCCCGCGACGAGGTAGGGCTGTTGAACAGCCGGCAAATTTCTGGCCCATGTCGTGTTGATCGATCCTCCATCTCGGCACACCACCTGACCTGTATATATAGCTAGGACGCCACGCTTTGGCATCAACGATCACTGCGACACCACCCATATCCAACGCTGGACTGGACACAAACCAACAAGGCATCTAGCAGAGCTGATCGATCATCAGCCGATCGAGAACGTGTACGTGCCAGTGCCACGCGCCACACGCTCTCGGCATCGCGAAATCATATCGCACGATGATGCAGCAGCAGATGACCGGCCTCGTTCATCAGGCCACCGTGCCTTCCCCTCGGCTGCGCGCCGCCGTCCACGGGATGGTGAGCTTCAGCTCCGCCGGCGGCGCCCATGGTGGCCACCACCACAACCGCGTGGTGGTGCGCACCGGCGGCGGCCGCGGCCGGGCGCGTCGCGGCACGGTCGTCACGGCGGCCGCGCGGCCCAAGTACTGCCGGCTCCGGGGTGCGGCTGCCGTCGCCGCCCCCGAGACCGCCAGCAGCGAGCTGCTCGATCAACGCTTTCGCCCTAGCTACACTACCGCACCCAGCCAGCAGCAGTTTACCACCGTCGTCAGCGGCGTCAGGTTCGCTTCGATCGATTGATCGATACACTTTGCAGGCTACCATGCATGCATGTCCCTTATAATAATCCCGATGATTTCTGTGGCATGTACGCGAACACACACAGGAAGGACAAGTTTTTCGAGATCGAGATGAAGGTGCGCGACGACGAGCTTGACGAGTACGGCGTCGTCAACAACGCCATCTACGCCAGCTACCTACATAGCGGTGAGCCATGATCCCTGCCATCGTTTAATGAATTTTACTGTACCTCCATAGCTATATATCTCCATATCTGCGAGTACTATCAATTATATATATATATATATATATATATATATATATATATATATATCTGACTGAGGTGGTACGGTACGTGTCAGGTCGTGACGTGGTGCTTGAGAAGCTGGGCATCAGCGTGGACTACTGGACATCCACGGGCAACGCCATGGCTCTTTCTGAGCTCAACCTCAAGTATTTCGCGCCTTTGAGGGTACATATCCATCTCTCTGCTAGCTGTGTGTGAACACATGCATGCATGCATGCAGGGCAAATCAAATCCCACATGCAAGGAAAATCTCTCACAGAAGTTATATTTATTTATTTATTTATTTATCGTGTGTGCATATCATCGTTGTCAGAGCGGCGACAGGTTCGTGGTGAAGGTGAAGCCTGTCCAAATCAAAGGCGTGCGGATGATTGTGGAGCACAAGATCGAGGCCCTGCCCGACCGTAAGCTCGTATTGGAAGGCAGAGCGACCGTCGTTTGCCTCAACAAGGACTTCCGCCCAACTCGGGTATTCCCGGAGTTATCAGCAAGAGCCAAGGAAGTCTTCTCCTGCAAGGTTGCATAAACGAACAAGAAAGCGAAATTCTACTCACCGCGCTTTCGCGATCTCTCTTCTATGCTGTCATGGTGGTGTATATGGTTCAATTCGTTTTTTTTTAACCTAAAATAATACAGTGTAAAATGTACGCGATACGTTTAAATAAATAAATAAATAAGAGAACTGAGATGTGTTGTTCAATCTTCTGTCTCAGCAATACGAACACTAATCAGGATATATACATGGTTCTTATTTGGAGCTTCTCCTCGATTAACCTGATGTTGCGAAAACAGAAAACCTTCTAGTCGATTAACATGATGTTGCGAAACAGAACAGAACGTCCTTTGATACCTCTCTTCACTTATTTCTTTGATAAAGTGAGAATCTTTTCATTTTTCAACGCAAAGGTCTAAAGTTCATGAACACACACAAAAATATATATGACGATGATGTCAACCAACGTGTTAACAGTCTACACTGGCTGCGCCCATACAGATTATCTGTCATCCAGAGACAACATATTTTGTTACAAACTCACTTCATGAGATAATTTGCATACTTGTTTATCAGGTCACAGCGAGCAGAATCTACATATCTTGCATGCATGACCAAAAAAAAAAATTGAGGTCTACCAAGGTTAAAGTCCAATTCAACATTCCAGAGACATGTGATGATGATGCAATGAATCAATAGCCAAAAATTAACACGAAGCATCTGGGATACCACTCATACAAGTCTACCTCAGGCTTTTGTTCGGTTGATAGGGGTCAAAAACCCAAAGGGTCCTATCCATCCAGGGAGAAATTAGGTGGATCCCACCCATGACACTCAATCCCTTTGGGGGTTTAATCCCTCTCCCCTCTCTAATCCCTCTCTTTAAAACCATGTCTTCGGTTAATGCAGGGATTCAAACCCTGTGGTTGCTCCACAAGTTTAAACATAAAACACATAACTATCTCTCTCCAAAAAATTAAACGTGCTAGTCATACAATTCTCAATACATATGATCCTTCTTTGTTCGAATTAAACACAAATTTGATGCAGGCCAAATAAAAGAACACAAATCGACAAAAAATTACATCCAGAAATGATCAGATATACTGGAACTGCGCAGAATATGTATGATGTATCAACAGGCACGTTGCCTTCAAGAGCAACCAACATCAAGCCTAAAGATGACTCAACTGGCAGTATGTGAATTGACTTCCTCTTTCTCTGATACGATTGCTTTCTCCACCCCGTAACACCATGAGACAAAGGAATGGATTGCAGCAAAAAATAATGTGAGGCAATAATACAATAATAAATGGACATTGTTGCTAATTTTCAAGTGTACATGTAATAGTAGAAAACGGAAAAAAACATGAGTCGGTTAATGAGTAATGCTACAATCATTGTGGATAATCCTAAACCACAGATATGCATCATAAAATACTGAGAGCTTTACTAATGCAACATTGCTAATGTGCTATGCAGCCAACGCATACTATCAAGAAAACATATTATCTGGATCAATCAGGAGTTTTTTTGGGGGGCTTGGTGCAGAAGCACATATTCAGGAACTCAGGATAAAGATTGGACAGGTACAGACGGCATATAAGGAATAGGAAGAGGTAGACATATTCAGTCAATATAAACAAGAACATTTCGAGATGTTTTCTGTTTGAGAGCAGATAAGTCATAAGTACACTAAAGCTCAAGTTCATATTGCAATAACAAACAAAAGGTATGTGTGGTACTCATGCTAGTACCAGGAGCAAATACCTTCCAATAGTTGGGCTCATTGCAGGTATACTGCTCCTCGTTGTGAACCTGAGCATGCTTGCGGGGCGTGCTGACATCAAGAAAGGTCTTGCCATAATTCTCATAGCTGCAGAGGAAGATGATCTCTGTGCTGGGTTTGGGGGCTTGGGAGCTTCTATATCTCTGCACACAGGTAAGGAAAGGAGTTCTGAATTGTAATCACCAGCTAGCCATAGACTATCACAAATCATCACATAGTGCACTATGTCAAAATAACAGAGAGCAGCTCACAAACTTGTTTTTCATCTACAGATGTAAAGCTCCGAGGTAAATATTTATTTAGATCAAAGAGATATAAAGTTGAGGACTTGAGGTACATAAATATAGAGAAGCATAAAGAAAAGCTATCAGATTCTTTCATATCAGAGGTCCCTTTTAACTTAAACTAATACCGACAGGCAACACTTGGACAAGTACCTAGCAATTATGAATCAAATAGACAATGTTAAGTGCTGCACGACTATCAAACTTAAAGTGAGGCGCAACTAAAAAGAACAAAAATATATACAATAATTCAGGTTAGATGTCTAAAACAATCAGAATGAACAATGTTTTCTAAGTGCTGTATAATATGTCTAGCAGATAACCAATTGAAAATACAATCTCAAGTCATTGCAGTGTACCTCAGAAACAAGAAGACAATAAGGCTATCAACAAATGACAATAGAAGATTTAGATAATACCTACAGCCATTTCACTTCTATGCAGTCGATAGCCAATACATAAAACATGTGCTATTGTCTTCGTATCTAAAGGATGGAAGAAGATTACTGGTGAGAAGGCTGCTGTTGGAGGATGCCAGAGACGAGAGCGCTCCATCTGTGACGCCTTCGCTGCCGCCACAGCTTCGCATGTCCCCTGGTCCCCCTGCAGCAGTGCAGCCTCTTCATGCACTTGCGATGGGATTTCTTCCACACCACTTGAGGTCGGCCTCCGTTCCTAGGCGGGGATGAGGGGAAAGGCCAGGGTAGGCGAGTTACAGTCCACACGGGGCTTAAACAAACTGGCAGTCACTCGTGGGGTAGCAATGATTTTTTTTTAAAAAAAAATCAAGGATATACAAAATATCTTTTTCTAAGTTTACTCTCATGTCTATTTCTATCAGTGAAATAAAACTGCTTCATTCAACAGTCATGTCTATTCCTAAGTTTATGCTGAGAGCCCAGACCAAACAACATAAGGCACTGCCAAAATTAGAGTAACTAATTATCATAAAAAAATAAATTACAGAGCATCTATCTGAGACAAAAAAAAATGCAGAGAAACAAGGAGGTGGAGCCTCTGAATCTGTTGTTAATGTGAACCATCAACAGTAGTGTACACAGGTTACCCAGCACCACAGGACGGTGCAAGGCCAATGGCGCTGATCATGTCAGGATACAAATCAAGAACTGCAAGAAAACACTAGGGAGTCGATAAAGAGCACAATGATTACCTGCAAGGAGGTGGATTCCAGAAGGGTGGACGCTGGACGCAAGAGTGTCGCTGTCTTGTTGCTCTGCCGCGTCTACGTTGCCCTGCCTCCACTGCCACTGCGTACCATCACCCAGGCGCTCTCGCCTCCACAGCCTCTCCCCATGCGACAGGAATTTCACCCACACCACTGGAGGCCGAGCTTCGTTCCCAGGCCGGGGTGAGGGAAAAAGATCGGGGTAGGCCAGGTTACAACCCACGCTGGGCTTAACCAAACATTTGTTTCCATGTGAGCCGGGATCCTTTCCAGGCCGGGGTGATCCATGGGGTTGGGCGCCGACCCCGGCTCTTACTGGCCCAAATGGACAAAGGCTCAAGATGAAGTATCTGGTCATCTAGGATGTTGCCCTAACAAGCTTCTTGTGGTACTGTTGTTATCCTGCTGACTATAGTCACTATACCCATCATATACCTCATATATACATCCATTAGTCCTGGCAATCCATATTGGAACCCAGAGACACTGATGTTTATCTCAATGGCCACGCTGTCTAACTACTGTATTTTCTAGAGTTTCTAACAAACTATTGCAATTCTGTTCATCCATAGACGCTGAAAGCTGAAGATGCAAGATTATGTGCACTTGCAGGAAAGCACTATTCTTAAAATAGGAGCATATGAGCTTCCCTTGTGTATATGTTGCAATTGCAATTGGTAAACAATATGATTTCAATGTTGTTTTCTGAATCTGAAAGCAGCAGACCTCTCAAGAAATTTGTATTTACACATTGCTGCCTAAGCAGATTGTACCAACATTTTCTTTGTACTTATTTTTTTGAGACCACGCCGAGGCGCGTATTTCATTAAGCAGGAAGCATTAGTCTTACTTTCTTTGTACTTATATTAGCATCATATGTTACACTGATTCAATTCGACCAATAGCTTCATGAATAAGGTTATAATGAATCGCTGGCAAATAATTGAGCAACAGTTTAGTACAACAAAGGTAGAACACTCTAAATGATTTCTCGTAGGTATCAAGGGAAAAAAAAATGATACATGTCACCTGGACGGCGGCAGATGTTGCAATGTTCACCTATTGGAATCCAGTGCACCATTCTTGTTAATGTACAAGACTATGCTATCTCCTAGAAAGCAAAATACTTCCTCTGCAATGACCCACCTCAACCCATTGCATACTTGAGGGAATCACCAGCACCCTGGAAGAACAGGCACGAGAGAGCAAAGTCTGCAACGAAGATTCCAACCAAGGAAACAACCACGGCAGATGTTGTAGACTCGCCAACGCCCTTGGCTCCTCCATGGGTTGTGACTCCCCAGGCACAGCTCACCACCGCGATAATGGCACCAAACACCTGAGATTTCAGCAAGGAGCTGATCAAGTCCCATGGCCGCAGCGCCCTGCGCGCCGACTCCAAAATGATGCTGACGCTGACGCCAAAGACAGAATCGGCCAGGAACGCCGAGGACGCGAGGCCGAGCGCGAAGCTGATCAGCGTCAAGACCGGGAGCGCAAGCACGCAGGCGAGCACGCGAGGGACCACGAGGTAGTCAACGGGGTGGGCGCCGAGGACGCGTAAGGTGTCGGTCTGCTCCGACACCTGCATGGTGCCGAGCTCGGCGGCGAACGCGGAGCCGACGCGGCCAGCGGCGACGACGGCCGTGACGACCGGCGAGAGCTCGCGCGCGAGGGCGAGGGCGAGGACGCCGCCGACGGACCGGTGGAGGCCGAGGCGGGTGAACTCGCGCACGAACTGGATGGTGAAGGCCATGCCCACGAAGGCGGCGGTGAGGAGCGCGACCCCCGCGCTCCCGGGCCCGACCCGGCGGAGCTGCGCCAGGAGGTTGCGGCGGTGGACGCGGCCCGTGAGGACGCGGTGGAAGACCTGGCCCGCGAGGAGCAGCGCCGAGAGCCCCCGCCAGATCGCGCGCGGCGGGGACCAGTTGGAGAACAGGGAAGGCGGGGCCGCGGGGGCGGTCGGAGGGGCCGAAGGGGACGGCGGGGGAGGAGAGTTGTTGCTGGCGGTGGTGGGCGTGAGGGACAGGCGCGGGACGGGCAGGCGGCGGCGGCGGCAAGACGGGTGTAGGCGGAGGAAGTATGGTTTGGGGCTGGATTGGTGGAGGAGCGGGTGTGTCGTGGCGGAGGTGGGGCGGAGGAGGAGCGCGGCGCCGGAAGTCATGGCTGCGGTGGTCGGAGATCGGCTTGGCGCCGGCGGTGACTGAGTGCGTGGGTGGGGGAAGAGATGGACAGATGCGGAACGGCGAATGGGGGAACGGAACGGTGTGCTGGACCTGGACTGGTGCGTGGAGGGGATTCTCGTATACTCGTATTCGTATTATTACAGGCTTTGGGCCACGAGCCCACGAGAGAGGCTCTAGTGTCAACCAGGCTGCTGTGTGGAACGTCCGCTTGCTTTATCATGGGCCTGCGCACGCCCAGCTCTGGGCTCAAACAGAGAGGCTCTGGGCCTAAATAAACTCCTCTGCTACGAAATGGGCCTGCAGGCTGGGAGCCCGCACCGGCGAACCGCTGGAGTCCTGGAGAGGAGAGAGCAAGCCCATCAGCCGTCCACTTCGTACGGGCCGTGCATACATGCAGCCGCCAGGCCCGACACCGAGATGTCACGGTCACGGCGGGCCGCCGGCATACGAGTACGGCCATCGGAATCGGATCAGAGTGGCTTGGGCTTCCCTCGCCGTCGCCGTCGCCGCGTCGCGTCGTCTGTATAGATCACGGCGTCTCCCTCCCCCCCACATGATTCGCAACCTGCAATTGTCAGTTACTGTACTCATCAGTTACTAGGCAGCTGGAGTTGTAAGACAGCAACGCGAGTGGCGAGTAAACCTGGCTGCACTCAAGCAATCGAGCTTGGAGTCTCTTTCACCGCTGAACGCCCTGCGTTTCACTTTTCGCGTCACTGAAAGTGAAACCAAACCAAAAGCAGCTGTACAAAGGCATCTACTAGTAGGCTTTCATGCTTGTACGTAACATTCATGCTTTTATACAGCTGCTTCGGTTTGGTTTGGTTTCACGCTTTCATGCTTATGCTTTGAATTAAGAGTACCACTCCTTGCTTTCATGCTTGTACGTATAATAACATTTAGTAGGTACTCCAGTACTAGTGTACTAGTACATGATAGCCTGTGCAGTGCAGTACAGTACACAAACCGCTCTTTCCTGCTCAGACTTTAGTTTGCAACCTGAAACACTGCTACTGGGGCCGTCCTCACACACGCTCGTCTCTAGCTGGTTTATGAACAAGGGATGATCACATCAGGGGACCAAGGATGGAGCCATGGAGGTGATGCAGAGCAGTAGAGGCACATGCATTCGTTTCTTGACATGCCGCTTTTGATGCTCATTGCCAATGCCAAGTACAGACACACTACAGTGGGATACGGCAAAGAACCAGTGCAGTAGAGCTCCTATACATGAGCTAGTAGCAAAAGCTGGTCACCGAGTCAGTTCATGCAGACGGGGGTGAAAGCAGGAAGGGCCAGTAGAAGCGAGGGTAATGGACAAGCAAAAAACAAACAAAACCGATTTTAAGGGAAATGATTCTCTCTGTCTTTCTTCCCCCAGCTTCCCTTTTCAGCTCTTCGTTCACGGAGATGCTTCCTGTTTTTGTGGGAAGCTATATCTCTTTGAAGCATGGTGCCTATTTTGTTTCTGTATTTTGTGTGGACCAAATGAGCTCATATGATGTGCCATATTCCACCATTTTAAGGCTATTTCTTGTCCTCCTGCCATATTCGGCCAAGAGGTTTTTCACTACCCTCTAACCAGATTAATTACTTCAATTTACTTCCATAGAAAAAAAATATTTCAATGTGTTACATCATTGATTTGTTTTACCTTCTCTATCTTGCATCAATCGATCTTAATTATTTGGCACGCAGTGGTACTGAAACTGAAATAGACGAAGCCCCTTACTGGCATTGTGAAAAAAAAAAGAAACTAACAATATTAACCGATTCTCCATGTAGTTTCATGACATGCATCTCTACCACTTCGTTCGTTCGTCATGCGGTACCGCATGTAGGCTAGGTCCTAGGCAACAGCCTTACCGGTCAGTACCAACTTGAGAAAAGAGGCATCCATGTTTCTTTTCCTTCATCTTTTACCAGCTGCAAATGGACGAAAGCACTATCGCCCTATTGATGTTTTCCCCCTTTGTGCCAGAATCTGCTGCCTCGTGCCACACCAGTACAGTAATACACTGATACTTTACCTAAGTAAAAAAAAAAGAAACTTTTACAATGGAGTTCTGACTTGTGAGATGAGAAGCATGTATTTGAAATGGGAGCTATTGCATCTGCTTTGCTAAGAAGTACAGTTCAGATCCATTCGAGATGCTTTTTTACTTATAGCAACAGGAGACTAAATGGGATTATCGAAGCCAAGCTTCTTCTTTTTTAAAAAAAAAATGTTTATTCTGATGCCACTGGATCTGGCATATATATGATGCCTTACAGCCCAAGGTTTCTCTTGCCCACAAATTGGCATTCGCCTTGGACCTTTGTATTATGTTTTGTTTTTTCAAACAAAAGGTCCCCAAATGCAAATTTTTAGCTCATCTTTTTCCCCTCTCGTGGGTGTGACTGTGATGGCAATAAAAATATGCCCCGGCTGATCATGAGATGGGAGAGTGAAGGAACCATCTTTGGCTGCAGAAGCAAGCAAGAATCCTACCGTCGCAGCGTGCCATCGAGCCCTACTAACAGTAGCCCCCTCACCCTCGCCTCAACAGTCCAAAGGCCTGTCCCTGCACCAACTAAACTCTCGTGACCGGCACACTTATGATGCTGTGGCAGCACGCATAAAAGGGTACATGAGCTGATCGATGAGCAGCAACAACGTTAAGGGAACGAACAAGAAAGTAACGCTAGCTGTGTGTTGCAGCATCGTCTAGTGTTGTTTTCTTTTTCCCTGACCAAGGAAGGTAGTTTCTGTCACATTACTGAGATGTCGATCGAGATGATGATATCTCCAAATGTCTCTTCTCGCAAAAGCGACGGCAAAAGCCTCCCTGGCGCAGGCCGGAGCTTACAAACTTGCAGCGGTTATTACTCTGGCAGAGACATGGCAATCAGGCAATGTCTCAGGCAGAAACAAAAAATACCCCCTGCTGTCATTGTCGTGGTAAACAAACCAACCGTTGCTTTGATTGCTTGCTCCGTGTCCGGACTCCGGAATCAGCATTGGCTCCATCAAATCAGTCGAGTGAGCGAGAGAGCCAAGGAGGGGGGAAAAGGCAGAGGAAGATGCTGTTGGTGCGCCGTGCCAATACGCCACGCCGATGCCGTTCTAATTGCGAGACAGCAAACGCATGACAGGGTACCATGCGCCCCCCTTCACTCCTTGCGGCGGGGTGGTCACCTACCATGTGAACGGCCCTGCCCTGTGTGCTCCACGGAGGAACAAACCCGCCCCATCAATGTACTCATCTCGTATACATGTGTGCGCAATGCATGCCCCCTGCTCTTCCATCCATGCATACAACCTATACGTACGCTACTGCCATTCAATTCAGCAAAACCTCGGCTTTTCAGAAGACAAGTCCATGATTGCTCATGCCTGTCATGCGATGCGATAGTGGGTATACAGTGCAGGAGCTAACCATGCATGAATGAATGAATGGCTTGGCTGGTTGCAAAGGCTATTTCCAAAGCAAACTTCGGGAGATGTAGTACAAGTACAGCTCTATGCATCCTCCGCAGAGTTGGGGTGTCCTCCTTCTCAGCGCTGTAGAAACCGCGTACGCGTACCGTGGCGATGAACAGTGCAGCAGCGACGCGCGCACGAACAGTGCTGGTGAGTGGAAAGACGGAGGAGAGTTTAAGCGCAAACGGACAGTGGTTAACCTGCGCAAAGCACTCACTGTGCCAAGAAAGCGACCCCAGTTTATTTGCGGTGGTGTGGCGTCAGTAGTCACTAGTCAGTCACCAGCA
>Ga0182004_10004993_pt1 | contig 10768 bp, 6 predicted proteins | sample Sormic07211540_1_FD_120479 | JGI IMG/M metagenome (GOLD analysis project Ga0182004, IMG submission 120479) | Endophyte microbial communities from Sorghum bicolor roots, Mead, Nebraska, USA - 072115-40_1 MetaG | ecosystem: Host-associated > Plants > Roots > Unclassified | place: USA: Nebraska...
GCCTATTTATTTTATTATAGGCAAAGCTTAATTATTAAGCTAAGTCTATAATTTTAATTTATATATGCTTAATATGCGTGTAATATAAATATATTATTGTATCAGCAAAAATATGTATTGAAAAACCTATTATTATTATATAAAATAATAAACAGAACCGAAGAAGTGAACCAACGTGGCAGCCTTGGCAGGACCCTTTAACACCGGCTGGTATTACCAACCGGTGTTAAAGGGGGGGTTTAGCCCCGGTTCCCCGAACCGGGACTAAAGGGTGGGCCTTTAGTCCCGGAAAGGCAGCACCGGTTCGGGAACCGAGACAACAGGCCATTCCGGACCGGTGCTAATGCCTAATCCTGCAGCAGTGTGGGTTGCTGCTATGCGATTACTCCTAATGCTGAGCGCCAGCCACAGTCGCGTCTCCACAGTGGTGAGTCGATTCCTGTAAAAGATCTGCAGTGGTGAGTCGACTTTTCCTATGGGCCAAGGAATAAATAAAATATTATTTTGTTCTAAGACACATGCACAAGCGAACCCGTGCTTCCTATCCCTTCTCTCCTCAACATCTTTGGCATTAATACTATTTTATTCGGTATGAATCGGTTCTTGACACACTCTATGCATCGATTTGCTGCAGGGGTCACGCCATCAACTCATGCCGAATAAAATATTCTCATGAAATCAACACAATTCTATCTCTCACCTCAGCGACATTCTTTTACTCCTTCGAGAACGACAGCTAATTTATGTATATGGAGTAGTATAACACTACGCAATAGAAAAATAATTTTTTTTAGAGGGAACGAACGTGATTAAAGGATGGATAGATGGAAGTTTCCATTTTGGGCGGCATGCATGATTTCCCCCTCCCGTACGTGATTATATATGGGCATGCGGAGACAATGTTTTTTCTTTTTCTATGTTACTTAATTTATTAAGTAATTCATAAAATCTAAAAAATCAATGTGTTTATTTGAAATATTACCTCATGCAAGGTAAAGGGTGTACCTTAGGATGGCCCAAATAAATGAAGCCGCCCAGTCAATTTGGGGTAAAGGGTGTACCTCAAGAAGGTAATGAAAGTATCGTCTGTTTTGAAAAAACAAAGATTAAGCTCATATATGGGGTAGGTCGCTATATTTCATTTTTGTGCACAACTATTTATCTCATTTGAGTTAATGATTTATTAGCCACTATCTTTGTAAGCGTCGTACTGATATAGTTCATTGTAAAACCAAAATTCGTGATACTCAAAAATTGAACCATCAACTGCTAATATAGAATCCGTGTTGGAATGACAAGTTTATCACAGTATAGTTAAGTGACATCCAGGTGGAAAATAATTAAAAACAAAAAAGGAAAAAGCTAAAAAATCTCGTACGTATTTAACTGAACTTCATGTGATTCTACTTAAGCCAAAAACTACTGAGTATATAGTAGATCTTCACCCAAAAAACCAAAAACTTTTCAAGATTCCCCGTCACATCGAATTCTGCGGTAAATGCATGGAGCATTAAATATAGATAAAAATAAAAACTACTTGTATAGTTTGCCTATAAAATCGTGAGATGAATCCTTTAAACCTAGTTACTCTATGATTGGACAATATTTGTCAAATAAAAACGAAAGTACTACAGTACTCCAACCCAAAAAAATTTGGTAACTAAACAAGTCCTTAGAGAAGAAACTATGTCACACATATATATATCAGTACATAGGATCCGTAAAATGGTTACTGTAACATTATCCAGAGTGGCAAATCAATTAATGGAAACCACAGTAATTAAATCAAACTAAACATTACAAAAATATTTGGTATGAAATATTTCAACACATTTCACAACCTCATCTTGGTGATACGGTAGGCGACCCTCTCGCTCATACCCCTAGTCCAGAGGTCGAACTCATGGCGTATGAGGCAGCCTGGGCTGCAGTATTTGATGAGCAACGGGCAGTTGTTTTGCTTCGGCCTGTAGCGCCTGCATTCTTCTCAAATGCAGATGTGGGGATCGTGAACGAGCAGCTCCGGTGTGTCTTCGGGATAACGAAGTCTGAAGCGGTAAGCAATGATGTGCATGTCTTCTCGGATGCACGTGCGCAGCCTCACCAAGCCGTGCTTGTCCCACCTCCCGTCTGGTAACTGGCCGCTGCTGATCCTGTTCATGATGGCGAGTGCTTCAGGGTCAGCTGGGTTCGAACGATACCGCAGCATAGCTTTGAAGTAAGCTGCGCCGTTGTCTCTAGCCTCAGCAGCTTGGTTGACGAGTGCCTGGCCGAAGCGATCCCTTCCCTAGTCCATCAATTTTTCCATGCCGCTGTAGCATAAGGCCTCTGGATGATTGGCCTAAAGGAACCGCTGCTCGGTGTTTGACTCCAGTACGGGCAAATTAGGTCGGCAGTAGTATCGAATCTGTCGAAGTGATAGGAGGTTCATCTTCGTCTTCTCGTCGCAAATCCTTCGGAACCTATCAAATCGAATCAGAATAATGAAACAAAATGGTGTGCACAAAAACAAGATATAGCTCAGAATGACATTTATTTGGAACCTGTTCCAAACTTTACGAAATTTTAGGTACTCAAAGATGTTGCCACCGTTCTCGATGACGCGAAGGATGATTTCGCTCACGAGAAGTTCCTTCGGCAGCATCAGGATTAAGCACAACACCGGGGCAGCGCGTGCGCCATCACCATCCATCTTCTTGTTCGCGACGAGTTAGGGCGGCGTCGGCCGGCTCCTTCGTGACGATGAAGCCCTCTTGCTCTCGATTTGTTTTGTTGTTTGAAGTGAGACTGAGAAGAGCAACCAGCCGGGGGTTGCCTCGGTTCGCCCCATATATATAATAATATTGATGAATCGCCACCCAATCGCAAGGCATGTCAGCGTGTGGCCATGGTTCGAATTCTTAACCACTACTCTTCGTTTCCAACATCAGATATGTTGGAAACTGGAACATGAAACTCTCCATTTCCGGCGGCAACTGGCGAGTGAAACAAAGAGGCAGTGGCAGTTAGGATAATGGCGAGCGAAACGGCAGCCGAAACACACGCGCCAGGGGCAAACGCGTCCAAGCTCGCCCCAGACGGTGAAATCGATCCTTTGTGCTACAAGCAACTGCTGAATTCAAACTAGTTTCATCTAGTATCAACTGATTCTATAAGCTCTTTCCGAAGACTTGCAACAGATATCTTCTAGTGCCGACTTGTTACAACTTCTCGCTGCTGCTTGTATATTTGATTGCAACTCATTTTAACCTAAAGATGGCAAATACCCTTACCCATGAGGAAATATTTTACCCACTAATTTACCCATATCCATACACGGGTAAGAGTTCTTTCCCAAACCCTTACCCATGCGGGGGTAATGGCTACGGGCTACCCGTGGGTTATCCTTACCCATGGATCTAAGAACGCTTGCAATATCATGTATCAATATATTACACTCCCAAATTCAGCAAAAGAACCACAAATCAATAACAGATTAATCAAACAAACTAGCTATATGAACACATGATCAAATAGTCTAATATTAAATCTGACGTCTCAAGTCACGAGGAATGGGGGCAGCGACGTCCGGAGTCACGGCAACTCACGGTCGCGGTCTCCACATGTGTGTCTGCATGAGATGCGGCACCATAAGGGGAGGCGAGAGGGGAGGGAGGAAGTGGGATGGAGAGGTTAAAACCTAGGGTTTAGGCTGTGTGATGGTAATTTTGACCCATGATTCATAGAGTTGGGTCGGGTTTAATTTACCTATGGGTTAAAGGGTATGGGCAACGCAGTCCCATACCCTTACCCGCTTTACCCGCTGGGTAAGACTTCTGTCCCATTTACTTACCCATGGGTGAAAAAATAGCCATACTCTTGCCCTAATAGGGTTTTTTACTCATCAGGTTTCGGATTTCGAGTAGAAATTTCCATCTTTGTTTGGACCCATCTGTGATGTGAGTCCTTTAATTTCATTGAAACTCGTTTAGACCAAACAGATGCTTCTCATTTCTAATGATTCTTCATGACCAAGTTGAGAGCCAATTCAAACTTGTTGTTACAATGCAATCCAATTCCATACAGTCAGTTTTTTAGATTATGTGTTCCTTAGAGAAATTCATATCTCTCAGACCGCTGGTCCAATATGCATGAAATTTGGTAGAAATGTGCATCTGTTAGTTCGTTAACTGCTGTAAACATTTCAGATCATTCGGACTCCATTTGATCAGTCAAAACAAATTTTTACCAATACTGCTAGGTTGCACCTGATTCCAACTGCAACTAGAATCGCATACACAAGAACAAGACACTGGATATAACATGGAACTCGTGAATTTGAAGCTTGGAGACCTTGTGGAAAAATCCCTCCTTTTTTTCTTATAAAGATCAAATTTACTATTTAGCCGCAAGATGGCGCTATGATGGCTGTGTTAGCGTGAATGGTTCACGTGAACACACTCGAAGGCTCGTTTAGGAGCTTTTTTTTATCTCCTGAGCCTCAACACACGAGCCTAGCTTGGTGATTTAGATCTGCAGTGTGCCGGTCAATTTGACCTATAATTGACAAGGAGAAAAGCAAATATCAAATTATGTTACCTAACTGTTGCTGTTAGACATTTCCAAAATATATAGCTTAAAATAGCCGTTGATGAGAGGAAATTGACTAAAAAGTCAACTCCTAACAATACTTCAATAATAATAGAATGATTATGATACTCGTTATCCATGTCATTCATTCATTTAAATCGCTCGTTAAAACAGGTTGTATGATCGTACTATGAACAAAGGTGACTGGATCGACTAATTAGTTGTGAAACAGTTATTTTTCATCTATTAAATAAGCGATGCCTTATCAAAACTGGTCTAGAGGCCTGCGGTCTTAACAAGTTATTTATAATAAATGCATTAAATTTATATTCACCTCTGGTCTAAAGGCCAGTGGGTTTCAATAAATTTAACACACATTAGTACATTACTAGTTTATCTAATGTCTTGATAGAATCCACATGCACACACTACTTGTTGAAGCATAAGTGGATTGTCTATTTAGACGATGCAGGGCCCATGAAGAACGAACACGATCACAATCAGATTTGGATTAATTTCTAGATTCATTATGATTGAATAGATATCTCGAACGCACAACATGTAACAATCAAGATCGACAGACTAGCTAAGATATGTTTGGTCGATTATTTTAATAATTAATGTTTATTACAATTCATTACGACAAATTTGAAGCTTAATCTAATATACCAAATCTCGATTGGGCACAATATTGTTGTAATAAATAGATCATTAACTACAAACAATATTGATAACTTAATGAATCTACCAAGTTGCCGATCTAGTAGAGTCGATAACTAGCTTAGATCACTTACATATAAGAGATTGAAGCAATGTAACCTTACAAAATATGATGTAAACCGATAACTAGCTCAAATCAAGCTTAACACGAGATCAAATGATACAGCCCTAGTTAAATAGATATGAACCATGACAATACTTACAAGCAACACAAAGGTCAAAATCAATCGATGCAACTCGATTTATCGAAGGTCTTGTCGAGATTTACTCCTACTCCTCCTAAGGTTTGTGGCCGAAGCATATGAACCATGACAATACTTACAAGCAAACCAAAGGTCGAAATCAACCGATGCAGTAAGCAAGTTGCGTACCTAGCCAGTGCAACCCGCCCTGATATCTCATTTGCTATAAGCAAGTTGAGTAGATTTTCCTCTAATCCAGGAAGTGTTCATTGGCGTGGTATTGATCGAGTAATGCGTTACCTAAAAGGTACAATGAGTTATGCAATTCACTATTTAGGGTACCTAGCGGTACTTGAAGGATATAGTGATTCAAACTGGATTTCAGAACCTGATGAGCTTAAGGCCACTAGTGGATACATATTCACTTTGGGTTGTGGTGCTGTAACTTGGAGGTCTTGTAAGCAGACAATACTTACAATGGAGGCAGATCTTATAGCTCTGGATATAGCCTCTATTGAGGCTGAGTGGTTAAAAGATATGTTGATGGACTTGCCTTTGGTTGAGAAACCAATTCATGCTATTCTCATAAACTGTGATAATCAAACAATGATCACAAAGGTGAAGAATAGTCAGGATAATGGGAAAGTCCAGCAAACATATAAAGCGTAGACTGAAGTCTGTCAGGAAATTAAGAAGCTCCAGAGTAATAGCTGTGGACTACATCTAGACAGCTAAAAACCTAGCAGATCCCTTTACAAAGGGACTATCACGCACTGTGATTTACAATGCATCGATGGAGATGGGATTGAGACCCATGTGAGTTAACCTCAGTAGTAACCCAACCTATGTGATCAGAGATCCCATGAATTAGGACCTAGGAAGAACAAGTGGTTGGTTAATGGGAGAGTACAACCGTTTTAATTTGACCCACTCCGTTGGAGATGCAGTACTCTCATTTTTGTAACGCATGTTGACTTTGTCTTAATGTGTTCTGAGGCTTTATAGCAAGATAATATCCTATAGAGTATTCTTGTAAGAACACACCTATGTGAGCCCAACCTATGTGTTGGAATTTTTCAACGAGGTATAGACGGATTGTTCTTTTCTAGTGGAATCGGACCGAAAGGAAAATTTCTTTTACTATAATCAATTATTACAAACCAAAGGCTAGTATGTAGAGGCTAGTTTAGGAATCCAATCCATAAAAATTGAATTCTTTGTTTTTCCTCCGTTCCAAAGGAGGCCAAATAATTGAATCCATTGTTTTTCTTCCATTTCATCAAAGGAGGCTAGTGTTATACATGCTATGAATATGAAGTACTACTCGTATCTGTAAGATTTATTAGAAGAAAAAAGATGGTCCAATTTGCTACAGTGAAGTAAAAGATTGGTGACACGTACGAAAACCGAGGGAAGATACGTGAACGCTCCCATTAATGTGACGAGACAGCGATTCATGTGCATTGTAGCACCCAAACCATCCTCTGCCTCGGCTGACCCTGAAGCGGTGGTGAAGCCGGCCTGGCGCCGGCCTACTACCTTGGCCGTGTACCGCCTCATCCTCATGCCGCACGGCGCCTAGACGCTCCGTCCAGTGCCATCGTACGGTGCGGTGGTTGCGGCCGCATGGAGCACAACTGCAGGTCGTCCAGCCCTCCGCGACAGCGATGGGCGGACACGCCGCGCAGCTTCGCGACGCCTCACGTGATGGTGAACCCTATCCTTGTATTCCTGTTTGATTCTTCTCGCTCTGCGTCGCTGCCTCCCAACTCGCCCCCCCGCCCCCCACCATTGACTCCATCAAACCTCGTTGCCTCCTCCGGTGCCAGCACTCCCGACCCCTAGTTCCCACCCCTCGTTGCCTCCCCTAACGCCACCACTTGCCCACCACTTCGGTCATCACCGCCACCTCCGCCTCCGCTCGGACCAACACCACCACCCCCATCCGCCGCTCTCTACCTAACCGTCCACCTCTCCGTGAGCTAAAAATCTTGCCCTCCACTTCGACATGTTTCGCTCCCTCGTCTCCGGCATCCTCTGGTGGCCGCTCTCCTCCCCCCAGCGACCCGGTGCTTGTGGTGTTGGCTCCTGCCCCCCTTCAGGCGGATGCAGGGATCCATGTGGACCCTCCCACCCATGCCTTCAACGACAATGTCTCTAAGAGCTCCAGTGAGGTCTACTCTGATGACTCGGTGATCCATGGCTCGACCCCTCCTTCCTCTACTGGGGGGCTGTATCTTGGCCTGCTGTGGATGCCCCCCAGCAACACGGAGTTCGCCTCGCGCGTCGCCTACGCCACCATCAACGATGGCGCACCAGCTTCGAGCCCGGCCCCTTTCATCAAGGCCGCCCTGTTCTCCATGGCCAGCAATGTCCACTTTAGGATGTACACCTCCTCGCAGGGGCACATGTTGCTGGTGTTTGACTCGACGATTGAGCATGATGTTTTGGTGCACGTGTCCCCCATCGTCCATGGTGGCGGCAGCCTCTCGATTGTGCGCTCCGAGGAAACCAACAACCGCTTCCACGTGAACCCAGAGTGGCTGATTGTGGTCTCGGCCACCCGTTTCCCTGCTCAACACTAGAACACGGTGGGCATTCCGGCAGCCTTCAGGCAGCTGGGACTGTGGTGGAGAACGACCTAGAATGGCTGGTTGCTGTCTCGGCCACCCGTTTTCCTGCTAAACACTAGAACGTGGTGGGCATTTCGGCAGCCTTTAGGCAGCTGGGGACTATGGTGGAGATCCACTCCGACTGCCTTGAGGATGATACTCCTCGGTGCGTGTCGTCATCGAGCGTAGTCTCCCGGACAGGATCCCGGATGTCCTCTGTGTTGCCAATGCTGGTGTCCTTAGCGCCACGTTTCAGATCGACGTCCTCCGCACCTAGCGCCATGAGGACCAGCTTGACGAGAATGGCCGCCTGCGACCCTTCTTCCCGAGCAACAGGGGCAACGGTGGTCGCGGTCTACCTCTGTTGGGTCACCCAGCCAACGGGCCCCGTAGCTCCGTCGGCAACAATCCTCTTCCACGCTTCGGTCTGGAACGGCCTCCTGAACGGGACATTCCCCGCCCCTTCTATGGCTTGGGCATAGCCCCCGGCTCCCCTAGCTTTTTCACCTTCTACGGCGGCCTCCACCCCTACCCGATCGTGCCTCTCCCCCGCTTCTCGGTCATCCACCCCTCCAGGCTGTTTGGGTTTGGTGAGCCGGTGCCCTCCACACCTCTTCGGTCGGTCCCGGTGCTTGCTCTGCCCTTGTACGACAATGTCACGCCACCTGCACCTCCTCTGTCCCTAGTGCTCCTACCGCGTCTGCCACGCCGTGGTCACCGCCATATTGGGCGTCTCCCCTTGTATGACAACGTCACGTCGCCTGCACCTCCTCCATCCCCATTTCTCTAGCCGCGTCTGCCGCGCTGTGCTCACCGCCCTGTTGGGCGTCCGCCCCAGCACGCCAGCCACGGGCTCGACACCCCAAACACCGGCACTGCCTTCGCTGGCCTCCCGTCCAACGCTGTGACCCTGTCCCCTGTGACCCAGTCTCGCTAATCCCAGCCGCGCCGCAGGCGCCCATCGGTTGGACGGCGGCCCCAGAGGGCTAGCACCAGGCCTCCTCCGTCGCCTCCGTCCCCGGTGGTCGCTCATTGTCCTCAACCCCGTCGCGGTTGCAAGTGCTTGAAGAACTGCTTTCCGTGGTTTCACCAGCTCTTAATTGGTTGTAATCGGTCGCTGCCTTGAATCATAGCTTTCGCAGGCTTGAGACACATATTTTCATTAATCTTACTGGCTGTCATGAAGTTCCAATTAAACTTATGTTCGATAGTTGCCTAGGATTATGAAAAGGAAACTTATTTCCATGGCACTAAAAAAGGTGTTGTTTTCTTAACTATGAAAAGTTGTTGTTTAGTTTATTAGAAATTCACTACCCACGTTGTAAGTCATTCCAAGAACCTTGCCCATGCTTGAGACACATATTATCCTAGCAAATATGCCTATGCTTTGCAACGAAAGCTAAATAATACTCTCTCCATACCAAATTGTAAGTCATTCCAAGTATCATTACGTTCTTCATTAATTATATTTTCATATTATATCTATTTGAAGCCACAAAGCTTTGTAATTTTTTCTATAATTTTAGTCAAACTTGAGATGCTTTGACTCTCCAAGATTCATGGAATAACTTACAATTTGAGATGGAGGGAGTATCAAGTACATTCATATAAAATGACGATAGGAAGTACTGCATGTCTATTTATATTTTTCCTTTCTATGAAGTTTAAGCCTCTAATCTATTTTAGGATAACCTTGACATCTATAATATAAGTTAAAATTGGTAATAATATGACAATGTCCAGTGAAACTTATATCAAATTAAATACAAAATATAGATATCTTGTTGATAAGCTATATAATTATTGGATGAATTATCATGATCCAATTGTTGATTTTATCATATCTGCAATCATGCTATTCATGTTCACCTTCATAATTAAACATGCCATTCGACTTTATTTAGGTTAAAATTTCTATTCAACTATTTTTGAAAGAATTTATATTCAACTTAGTCGGGATCGAAAGAATATATTTTGGTTAGGATTTCTAACTATCTACGTTACCTTGAAATCTTGTGTAATCTAGATCGAAAGTCACCCCGACAAAGCGTTGAAGTGGTAGATGTCTAAAGTTAGAGTCCGAGTCATGTACATTACATCGTGAGCTTCATGTATTCTCGTGTGTCACTAATAGAAAAGAGGCAAGAAGTTTACAAGAAGTTCATTAGTATATTAGTTGTTTATGCTTTTGTATGCAAATCGATCATGTTTTATAGTTGCCCTCATCACTACAGCTAACCATAGGTATATGGCCTTTATATATTAATTTACAAAATTATAGTTACTTTGATAAAATAATCTTTTGGTGATTCACAATTGGTAAAGGCCGAGAGCATTGAAGTTTATGGTGATTCACAATTGGTGATCAATCAGTTGCTTGGCCTGTATGAGTGCAAAGATGATGTCTTGAAGACATATTATGAAGAATGCCGAGAGCTTTGAAAGGATCAAGATGCCCAAGAGGGGGGGTGAATTGGGCTTCTCTAAATATTTAAGCAACCTATAAGCTCCAATTCAACCCCTTGTGCAACCTAGTTCCAATCCTATTCTAGCATGGCAATTCTAAGAATGTAAAAACACAAAGTAAAACTAGAATGTAAAGGAGTAGTGGAAGAAAGTGCTCGGCGATGTTTTGCCGAGGTATCGGAGAGTCGCCACTCTCCACTAGTCCTCGTTGGAGCACCC
>Ga0182004_10004994_pt1 | contig 10767 bp, 7 predicted proteins | sample Sormic07211540_1_FD_120479 | JGI IMG/M metagenome (GOLD analysis project Ga0182004, IMG submission 120479) | Endophyte microbial communities from Sorghum bicolor roots, Mead, Nebraska, USA - 072115-40_1 MetaG | ecosystem: Host-associated > Plants > Roots > Unclassified | place: USA: Nebraska...
ATGGGCGTAATCTTGTATCGCAATGATTGCCAAGTATAATTGCACTAACTATGATATGCTAGACTTTATAGTTAAGAATAACTTAGGAAATATTCTTGTAGTTCATCCTAATTCCATGCTAATAACTTGCTAGAATATCTGTTGGGGTGCTTATCATTATCATATGTGGCTAGTTATGCTGATCAGAATTGTTATCTTTGTCACCATTCATATTTTATCTATATTTTATGTGACACATACCCCTGTATTGACGAGATAGATGAATGCCAAAAGAACTAATCTTGAGCACCTAAAAGTATGTAACATGTATATATAATAAGTTTATTTCATTTATTTGTTGCTATTTAATAAATCCTATTCATACCTCTAACTTTTTTCTTTAATGACTATTAAAGGAGATGTGGTTGAAGGAGCAGTTGTTGGATGCGGTCCGCCTAAAAGGAATTCAAGAGACAATCACATGATTTCTTTTTTTTTAGGAATCTGGAGGGACCTAAGTCCCTACAGTGCATATATATATATATATATATATATATATATATTGAAGAACAAACCAAGGTTCAGAAAGGTTACATCAAGAAAACAAGAAAAGCTAAAGAAGGGACAAGCAGGGAGAGGAACACTAAGACAACAAGCTTAAGATACAAAGAAGGAAAAAAATTAGAACCAATAAACTAATTACAACAGACTTTGAATCCATGAGGAAAAAAGAGGTTGAGCACTTTGTTTGACTCTATGCACAAGCAAAGAGATTTCCTTCATCAGCAACCTGATGCAGTCATTTTAGTTCCTTTGGATGCCCCTAAAGATTAAATCATTTCTTGCTGACCAGATAACCCAGCAGGTAAGAATAATGGCATCCATAAAGAACTGGCTGTTAAGCTGGTCTTTTATCTGAGCAACAATGTCTGGGAAAATTCCATCCAGGGGGATAGTTACCCCTATCAGACTCCAACACATAACAGCAAAAGGGCAAGTGATAAAAAGGTGATTAACAGATTCCTCCAGAGACAAGATGCAATTCACACAATTGTAAGAATCCAGAGCCATGTTTCTTCTTCTAAGGTTGTTTCTAGTACTTAGTCTATCCTTGATCAGGAGCCTGAAGAACACTTTGTGTTTAGGTTGACAATTACTTTTCCAAAGCCACTTATAAGTGGGGTGAACAACAGAATGTCCCACCAAAGACTTGTAAACTTTGTGAGAAGAAAAGATACTCGAACCCCATGGGTAAACCCAGACATCCTTATCCTCATTGACCTGATGTGAATCCATGATCTGCTGGATGTTTTCTAGTTGATCTACAACAATAGCTGAAAGAGGAAGGTGGAAAAGATTTGTGAAGTCATCATGTTGGAAGGCTTCGTGACAGTAATGACCTTGTTGTTTGCAAAAGAGAAGAGCTCAGGAACTGCTTCCTCCAAAGTATGCCCAGACCAATTGTCCTTCTAGTACAAAACAGTATCTCCCTTGTTGATTCAAGGGACAGGCAATGCCTTAAAAAGAGGGAGGAGCTTTAAGGTATCTTTCCACCAGAAGGATCCTTTCCTAGTGTGATTTGGAAGTTTGTCCCTGCTGTAGTGTTTTTCCCAAATGAGCTGAACCCAAGGAATGTATACCTTATTGAAGAATTTATGCAGATTCTTTAGGAGCAAGGCCTTATTCTGCAATTCCAGATCAATAACACCCAAACCACCTTCTTTTTTGGGGGCTTGCACCATCTTCCAAGCAGCCTTAGGAGGTTTTTTTTTCATTAGGATCACAACCCCTCCAAAGGCAATGTTTTCTATATTTGTCTATCTTTTTGATGATGCTTTTTGGGAGGAGAAGAGAGCACATATAAAACGTGGGGAGAGCTGAAAGAACAGCATTTGTAATCTGCAATCTCCCAGCTTGGTTCAAAAAATTGGAAATCCCAGCAAATCTTCTTTCACATTTGGTTACAATAGGCAGGAAATCCTCAACTCTTGGTCTGTCAATACATAAAGGAAGCCCAGCCAAAAGTCCTAGCCGGGATGTCAAGTTTTTCTTCATTAACATTAATGGGGATCATCATGGTCAGGACTTTTGGCTGCTCCATAGGTAGCCTGAATCCTGGCAAGGACTTCTTTAAATTATATAAATTATAGATGCGCGTTCCATATAGTATATTTATTTGTAATGCTTTAAATTATATAAATTATAGGTGCACGTTCCATAAACTACCAGCAAACAATACACATTCGAAAATAATAATAACGTAATTGTAAACTCTAAATGGAAAACCAAAAGAAAAGAAAAGAAAAAAAAAGAAAAAACTCTTTAGTCCCGGTTGGTAACACCAACCGGGACAAAAAGTGGAGGCCAGGTGGCACACCCTGGCGCACTTTTTAGTCCCGGTTGCTGTTACCAACCAGGACTAAAGGTGGACCTTTAGTCTCGGACCGCAGAAACGGGACTAAAGGTGGGACATTTAGTCCCGAAACCTTAGCCCCGGTTCCGTAGCCGGGACTAAAGGCTCTTACGGCCCGAGGCTAAAGCTCTTCCCTGTACTAGTGCATAATGCAAAGTCATAATGGTATAAGTTCAACACAGCAACAAAATAGAACAATAAAACAGGGAAAAAAATAAAAAATTGTGCTATAGAAACTCGTAGCAAATCATGTATAACGTCCATAAAACTGGTAATACGTATACGAGGTAAATAGAAATCAGTAAAAACAAATATATATCGCAAAGAACCTGAAAGAAAATGCTATGCACGCACGGTAACTGGCCTCACCAGCTCCGTTTTTAGTTTTTCTTTTCTGTGAGCTCTCTTCATTTTTATTAACGCGTACGTCAATGCCTAACTTCATTATGCTCTTCGAGGACATTACAATGAGAAGGGATTGACGAAGTTAGCACATGGGACGCCTACGCAGGACCAGGCTGTTACAGCAAGTGAGCAACAACGTACGCAACAGCCACACACCACGTCGATCGCCACTATCGTCGTCGTCATAGCAGCCCACCAGTGCGTCTATAAATACAGGGAGTTGAAAGGACATGTCCATTCCATCCGAGATTACTTAACAAAGCTAGAACATTCTTGCTCTACCCGCATCACATAATTTCCTCTGAGCCTGCCACTGTTTTAACACCGATCCATCAGCATGGAATTCAAGTCTTGTCTAGTACCGCTGCTGCTCCCTACTATGGCCCTGCTGCTTCTCGCTTTTGGCAGCTCGCCCGCGGCGGCTCAGCTGCAAGTCGGCTACTACAGCAAGACATGCCCGAACGTCGAGGCCATCGTCCGCAACGAGACGGCGAAGATCATCGGCGCTGCGCCCAGCCTCGCCGGTCCACTTCTCAGGCTCCATTTCCACGACTGCTTTGTCAGGGTAGGTGTCGTCGTCGCAGTAGCCAGATTTCAGTTGATCATTGTTATATGTACTTATGTAGCAGTACTTACAGAAACATCTGATTTCCAGGGTTGTGACGCCTCAGTCCTGCTGGAGTCCAACGGGGGCAACAAGGCCGAGAAGGACGCCAAGCCGAACAAGAGCCTGCGGGGCTTCGGTTCCGTGGAGAGAGTGAAGGCCAAGCTGGAAGCCGCCTGCCCCAACACGGTTTCCTGCGCGGACGTCCTCACCCTCATGGCCCGCGACGCCGTCGTGCTCGCCAGGGGCCCTTCCTGGCCTGTCGCACTCGGTAGGCGAGACGGCAGGGTGTCGAGCGCCACGGAGGCGGCCGACCACCTGCCTCCTGCCTTCGGGGACGTCCCGCTGCTCACCAAGATCTTCGCCGCCAATGGCCTCGACGTCAAGGACCTCGCTGTCCTCTCCGGCGGCCACACCCTCGGCACGGCGCACTGCGGGTCCTACGCCGGCCGGCTATACAACTTCAGCAGCGGCTACAGCGCGGACCCATCCCTCGACAGCGAGTACGCCCACAGGCTCAGGACGCGCTGCAAGAGCGCCGACGACAAGGCCACGCTTTCCGAGATGGACCCCGGCAGCTACAAGACCTTCGACACCAGCTACTACCGCCAGGTCGCGAAACGGAGGGGGCTCTTCCAGTCCGACGCCGCGCTCCTCGCAGACGCCACCACTAGGGAGTACGTCCAGCGCATTGCCACCGGCAAGTTTGACGACGTGTTCTTCAAGGACTTCGGCGAGTCCATGATCAAGATGGGCAACGTTGGCGTGCTCACCGGTGCTCAGGGGGAGATCAGAAAGAAGTGCTACATCGTCAACTAACTAGTTGTTATACTACTAAAGCTTCTTTTTTTTTACCACAACAAATTGTAGTCTGTGGTACATAAGTTCATGCACGTATGTCTGTATTATTAATCAGTTTATTATGTTAATTAATTTAGTTGGTGTGATTATATATATTCATGTGTTGTTAAGGGCACTCTTAATATAGAAACTATTTTGTAGTTTGTATAATCAAAGATCGTGTACCAAAAAACAATTCTTCCCAGTGCAGATTTTTCCGTCTAAAGTCCAAGTAAAAATCAAGCAATCTTCTTCCTTCCCTTAATCGAATCCTCTGTGCCATAAACCCCACGCGCGCTCTCAATGAATCACGAGGAGCGAGAGACAAACCATGTAGAGCCACGTTGTGGGCGCGTGGTATGTAGAGGATCAGCCAGCATTCTCTAGAGCGCCTCGATTCGTGCATAGACAATGTTTCCTCTTAAGAAATGGTTTCTTCCCTTTTACCACTCTCTTTTGAGGAAATAGGCTGTCACATCACATCAGCAAATTGCGTACTTATTATGTGATAGTGTAATTAATGTTTATAAAAAACTCTACCATGTTATCGAATAGAAATCGGACAGCCTATCATTATTTGCTTATGTAGCCCATTATAAGTACTCCCTCCATACCAATAAAACAAGTCGTTTTGACAAGATTTGGGTCAAACATTGAGAATATAAATCATGAATAACTTTTAAGTTGTTGAGTTTGAAAATTTGCAAACCATATGAATAGATTTGTCATGAAAATACTTTCATAAAAATATATTTATACCACTTTTTGATAAAATATTTTTATAAAAATAAAATATCAAAGTTGGACTTTGGAGACCGTGCCATTGTCAAAATGACTTGTTTTATGGGTATGGAGGGACTATGGATATAGAACTTGCATTAATTAATTGATATATTATCATAAACAAGTGTTGAATGGTAACCCATTATTTTTATTAATTAATGGACATAGTATCATTATTTGCTTATGTAGCCCATTATTTATAATGGTTATTGTACGTAAAGCTTGTCATCATATGAGTTATATGTGAGCAATTTTGAGAAAGTGGTTCAAGAAAGTCGTCCCAATGCTCCAAGTTGTGAGATGTACTGCTGAGTACGTGGTAGTAGTCTCGTTGCCGAGTTTAATATAAAGAATGAAGATGTTGAGATTGAAGCACCATTGCTTCGTTAAACATCGACAGCTTATAGCGTGCTGGTTAGTCCATTTTTTTAGATATAGTCCATATATAGTAGTAGCTATATATATATACATGACTGTTCAATATGGGCCAATCACCCGGGTTAGTTTCTGGATCGGATTTACTTATGAAGAGCACAGGGGGCACGTCTGTTCAATTCTTCTCCCAGAAAATCTCAATGATATTCTTTTTACTATTATATATTTGACATATATATAGTGATTGTTCATTTTTCAGAAAAAAATGTTGCATCTTGCTAATATGATCTGACTGTTTTCTCAAGCAACAGCTGATTCAGAGGTTATCCCGGTTATGCCAATAATGTAATTGGAACCATTGACAAGAGCAGGTAGCAATAACCTAGAGGGAGCAGCTAACCGCAATACCGCATCCGAAGGGAGTTGAAGCGTGTTGTCTTGGATGATAGGAAATTTTGCATTCTCGTTGAATGATTCATTCGAGTTCATCAAGGCACTGGGCCACCAAGAGGCGCCATCCGCCCTCGCTTCAACAGAGACTGCAATAACTTTGGCATGGACGATGTTTCCTTGTAGTAATTACTTGGTCTCGTTCTACTTGCCATTCGAAGTGGGCAGTGCCGGCGTGCGTCTGACGAGTCCGACTGGGGCTGCAGCACTGGCCAGTTGTGGGGCGGCTTTGCTTGCTTCTGATGTGCCGTCTGAATTAATCACCGGATCATGTTTATCGGGCGCACTCTCAATACTAAAAATTATATGTATATAAAAAGTTAAAAACTATAGTCCTAATAAACAGATTTTACGGAACAATTTTTTATCTAATCATATTCATTCTCTCTTTATTTATCGGGCGCACTTTATTTATGTATTGGATCTCGTGTAAATATAGTTTCTAACTTAGATCTGATTTTTATGATTTTTACTCTTTATCTTCAATAACTATCTTGTCGTATCAGTAAAATAAATGAATGATACTATAATTAATATCTTTTAAAGACTACTAGTTTGTGTATTGGAAGTACTAACGAGGAGACCTGCATACATATGCGGGGAAGTGAATGACAGTTGACAACGACTCGTACCGTCGAACTCGTCAAGACATGTAGCGTGGAGCCGTCGACATTGCGGCGGCCGTTGGTCATGCGAGGAACCGCCAGCCCGCAAAGATGCATGAACGCACAGCGGCCGGCCGGCCAGGGCCAGGCAAATCGCGCTTTGATATGCACGCATGATTGACCTGACCACACGCTAGCTAGATTTCGTCTGTCCCCACGTGAAATCAATCACACATACACACACAGGGGGTTTCAAAAGAGATATCACACACACAGGGACTCGGCTTAGCGGCTAGCTCCCCCCCGGCCGGCTCGCTCAACCTGTCGCACATGCACATCTGACTTCATGCCATTTTTTGGGTATATATATATAATACGCGTACAAAGCTCGCAGTCGCATTGGATAATGGATAATATACTACTCCAGCGCTTCTGTGCTGACCGTGCACTATAATCTATGCACACACCTGGTTTAATTCCCCGCTTAGACTTTGTTTGGATGTTGTCGGATTCACCTCAATCCATATGTGTTGAAGTGGATTGAGGTAGAATTTAGTTCAAGTTCCACTCCAATCTACCCCAACACATGTGCATTAATGGGAATCTGACTACATTCAAATAAGACCTTATTAATCCCCGGGCATGGCGGACTCATGGAAGTTTCCAAGCTAGTCCAGCCTCAGTAGCATCTGGTCCGTTGTACTTTACCAGAGTTGTAAGAAACATTTTTTTTACAACAGTTGTAAGAAACTCTACTAGCTAATAACTAGAAACGACCAAATGTTTCCTTACTTACATATATGGTGTCAACTGTCAACTTAGACGCATCAATTAGTCCTTAATATCCGACCGAAGTTGAGAGGGGTGTGCATTTCTCAGCTGGTTTATTATATATAGTCATGGTTGGTTGGGGTTCGTTCAGCACGGCGCGCGTATTCGTTCCTTGCAACTGCATGCATTTCAGTTGGAAGGAATCAGTCGACCGGATCATGCATGATCGATATATATGGTTGCCCTAGCCGTACGGAAACGTGCTGACCAGAGTAAGTCCAGCTCGACTTGAGGAAGCATAGCTGTTTCCTGCCGCTGTCGTTGGTATACTCTGTAATGCGTAGTAGAAGAGTAGTAGCAGACCGCCAAGGTGCATGTGCATTGACCCTGCATTCTCAAAGATTTTGCATCGCCCCCAAATCAAATTTACCAAATCATTGAAAGCTGCCACTTGCATAACATCGAGTTTTCTGCACTTGGGCCGTGCTTTCTGGAGAACGAGTACCTTCTAGTCGCGACAACCTAGGTCATTGGGGTTTTGCCAATCCTGCTGCATGTGTGGTGGGCTTACTTTTTTTTCTGAGGTTGTGGAAAGGTTAGAGGGAAAATCTACGTTTGACCAAAACTTTCACCAGGATCCAACCAATTCGTCTCCTTCAATTGGAAAATTGTTCTCTTTTTGGCCTCCTCTGTCTTTTAAATCAATCTGATTTTACCCTGGTTTGGCGCACATGTCGCCAACTACCTTCGTAGTTCAGGGGTCAACTAGTAGAATTTGTTAAACTGTAATGAAAACATTTCTTTCAAAAGTTATCCAAACATTTTTGTTAAAAGTTGTGTAATTAAAATCCCAAAAACTTATTTAATCTTGGAAAAATTATAAATAATTTCTTTACCTCAGAAAATATCAAACCAATTTCATTTTTTCTCTAACATCATGTCCTATCTTATGGTGTCTAGCCTACGACTCACTGCTACACGATTGGCCTTTAGTCCCGACCGGGAAGGGGCTTTAGCCCTGGATCCCGAGCCGGGACTATACTTCCAGGGCTAAAGCCCCCCTAGTCCCGGCATAAGGCACCGGCGCTAAAGCCCCGTCTTTAGTCCCGGTTGGTATTACCAGTCGGGACTAAAGAGTGCTGCCAGTGGTGCCACACAGCAACACCCTTTAGTCCCGGCTGGTAAAACCAGTCGCGACTAAATGGTCCTTTAGTTTTTTTATTTTCTTTTCAGTTTTGTTTTTAGTATTGGTTATTCATAGGTTTTCCAATATGTATTAGCAGCATAGGATAATAAGCTTATTTTATGCATATATAATTGAATTATATAACTACATATATATATATAAATATATGCACATAAATATATAGAAGTTGTTCTCCAAATCTATTACTGCACAAGTTGTACTCCAAAGTTAGTACTCTAAGCCTATTACAAGTTGTGCTTTATCATCCAAAGATCTACAGGGCATACAAATGATCATCATTGTTTGGAATCATCGTCTCGTTAGGATTATAGTGGAACTTGCTGCTTGGATTTATGACTTGTTCCTAAAGAAATTCGGCTATTGCCTTTTGTATTGCTTGAAGTTGTTCATGTTGCATGAGTTTTTGCTTCAACCATTCAGTCTTCAATTTGAACTAAAAGAAGATATTAGTTATATCAAGATTATTAATAGTAATTCAAGAGAAAATGAAAAGAGACATGTGTTACATACTCTGAGGTATTCTTCAGGAATTCTATTTGTTTCTACCATAATATACTCGCAAACATAGTATCCACATAAGTTGTTACCCAGTTCTTGTCTGAAGATCCATTGTAGGATGTAAAGATTCATCTCGTAAAAAAGACAAGATATATGACAACCTGCTTTGCTTCATATGTAGTGGTGGGCAATTCGTTTGCTCACGGAAGCATCTTTTTCATGATCTTTAATAACTGCCCAAATGCCTTGTCGGATATACCATTCTTTGTCTTCCATTGCAACAGTTCTAGTGTTGTACCTAGCTTTTTTTGTCCATCTTCAGCGGTTGGATAAAGCAATTTTCTGTGATCCTCTAGCATGCGCTTGAACTTGGCCTTCTCATTCTCACTTTTACACTCTCTTTGTGTATCGCAAATGGCATCACCAAGAGCATCAACATTAGCTGCCACGTCTTCTGCCGCTGCTGCATCTTCTTCATCATCTGCCCCCATTGCATCATCATCAAAGGCACCGAACTGCGCAGTAATATCGGTGTGGTCCAATTCTCCATCTTCTTCACCATCATCCATTACAACCCCCTTTCTCCGTGCTTCGTCCAACAGATATAGTTGGGTACGAAACCCGACTTGAACAAGTGTGTATGAAGAGTCTTTGAGCATGAATATTCCTTCAAATTCTTACAGACGGCGCATGGGCAGCACATAAAACCATCCTGTTTGTTTGCCTCAGCCACACCTAAGAAATAGTGCACACCAGCAATGAACTCTTTGGAGCGGCGATCGACATTATACATCCAGTTGCGTGACGAGATCTGTATTAAATATTACAACCATACAATTAGTTCCTCATGTTATTGCACAACACGCATGACATCACATGATTGATTAATTCAAGCAAGCCTAACTACAACAACGACAACCGCAGCTAGCAAGAATAGAACTAAAATGTACTTAAGCAACATAATTAGTTCTCGTCCTATCCCAACTAAAACAGACAGCTGCACACCCGCTGGATCAACATCGATAGACTTCTTCCGCTGGCTCACTGCCTCATCACCTTCAGCGGCAACCTCTTGTGCAACAAAATTTTGTACATGTTGAACGTACTCTTCCTCCCAGTACCAACCTTTACATCCGCCGGTGCCCTCCCACTGCAATTAGAACAAATAAACAACATCATCAAGCAAAACCGATACAAATTAACCATATTAATCAAATGCGGAGAAATAATAACCCACCTCACGGTCTGGACATTTGTAGAATATACGATCCTTGTTGATTTTCTCTTTTTTTACTCGGTACTCTTTCACAATCTTCTGCTTACACTCGCCGCAAGCAATGAGAGGAAGATCCGGCTGCAGACGCTTTGGATCACTATGATAAGAGACTGAGGACCCAGTCACGGTTGTCATCTACTATATCCATACTCATTTCTTTAAACTATGCATGATTTTATTTTAATTTTTGTCTATTCTCTATATTCATTGTTGCAAACTATTATAAACACAATATTTTCTAAAGAAAAGTAATTGAAAAGACACTAATAATAAAATTTTATACTTGTCTTGTTTTAACCATGAAAAATATAATGGATACTATCTAGCAATGAAAAAAAATATCAAGTCAATTTGATGAACTCTATGCTCAAAATCTTTATGCATGCTCAAACTAACAAGTCTAGCTAACAAGTCGATTTGATGAACCCCATTAATTAAATTCCTTTTATGATCTCAATTATATACAGAAGAAAGATTAAGAAGGACACTATAATTCTTTAATCCTTAAAATAATATATATATATATATATATATATATATATATATGTTTACTAATTTAAG
>Ga0182004_10004995_pt1 | contig 10765 bp, 3 predicted proteins | sample Sormic07211540_1_FD_120479 | JGI IMG/M metagenome (GOLD analysis project Ga0182004, IMG submission 120479) | Endophyte microbial communities from Sorghum bicolor roots, Mead, Nebraska, USA - 072115-40_1 MetaG | ecosystem: Host-associated > Plants > Roots > Unclassified | place: USA: Nebraska...
CAACACCCTCCCCCTACACCATCGCAAATAAAATCACATGATGATGCAGTCTTCAAAAGCAACGCCCTCCCCCTACACCATACACACACGATCCCTAATCCATGCCGGATTGAACATCATACTGTCAAAATCGAGTTCCCCAATGCCAAGATCCCATCAAGCCAAACCAGTTTCTTAGTGCCCCAATCCAAATCCCCATCCCATTACTTCATGTCGAAATCAAGATCCCACCACCATCGTTGACCTCCATCGCCACTTGCCCGGCAGGCAGGGCAGATCCATCGCAACCGAAGGGGCGGTGGCTGAATCAGGAGTGCTTAGGCCAGCGTACGGGATGGGAGGGACAGCGGCAGATCTACCGGCTAGTGGCTGGCAGAACTAGGCCTGCGCACTGGAGGGGGCGCCGCCACCGGCAAGCTGCGGAGAGGAAGGGCACCGAATCGGTGGCGGCGACCAGCAGCGAGGAACTTACGGAGGAACGGATCTTGAGGCTGCCGACCTGGTTGCGGTGGACGGCATGAGTGCGGAGCTGCTGCGGTGACAGGGCGTGCATAGCTGCGGCGGCGGCACAGCGTGTGGGTGTGTGCGAGAGGAGCCGAGCGGGGGAGTCCAAGGGTGCGTGCATGCTATTGGGCGAGTGCCTGTGAGGGTGTTTGGGGGCATCGACCGACGGGTTTGGGTTAGGACTTCTTTGTTTTTTTTAATTTTTTATTAATTAAAGTATTTTCATGTCACGAGAACGCGCGGACGCCGAAATGAAAAGCTAGAATGCCAAAATGGAGAGCACGAATGCCAAATCCTAGCGGCCGTTCGAATTTTCTGTGCATGTGTTATTTTTTTGTGCGTTTTCAAATAACCCACAAAATAATAAGATTTTTTCTGTGCGGGCATGTAATTTTTTTGTGTGTTTTTAAAGAACCGATAGAATAAATTGAATTTCTGTGTGTGTTGATTTTTTTCTGTATAATGTCATGCACAGAAAAACCATACAATTATTCTATGTGTTTTTGCATTTTCTATCGGATATTTTGGTACCAACAGAATAATCATAATTTTTTATGCGCACCGAAAGAACGCACAGAAAAATTCTACACGCACAGAGCAATTCGAGTTTCCAATAGGGCAATTCTATACATTGTGGTGCTGTAGGCCGGAGGACATGACCTCTAGGCCTTGCTGCCTCTCATGTGGCGGGCTCTAGCCCCTAACCTCGGTGGTGTCCCTCCTCATCCGTGGCTCCTGGTTGCGGCGGGCGATGGCACGAAGGGGCTGATCAAAGAGGTACAACAGCGGGCGTGCGTGACGTGCTGCTACCGCGCGCGCGTACTGCCTTCTCTGGTGGCGGCTCGACTGGAGGACAACCACAACAATAGGATTTCAACAACTCCCTGGCAGGAACACGACGATTCGTCTGGTTAAACACAGAGAGATTTTCGGCCAGGTGATCAGTGACGCGGCTCAACAAGAAGAGTCACTGATATTAAAAATATGAGTGACGCATCTAGACAATATGTGTCACTCTTGTTACGAGTGACGCGTTTTGTTGGAAAGAGTCACTAATATCTCTCTATATCGGTGACATGTCTAGGTAAAATGTGTCACTGCTGTTAACAGTGACGCATGTTGTTGGGAAGCGTCACTAATATGTATATATAAGAGTGACGCGCCTAGCTAAGACGCGTCACTTTTATTATCAGTGACGCGTTTCTTAGGACGAGTCACCGGTATCTTGTCATTAGTAACGTGTCTTGTTCCTGAGGCATGGGTAACAACTAATCAGTGACGTGTTGTGTTTATCCACGTCACTAATATACTTATTAGTGACGCGTTTTAGTTTCGAGTCACTAGTTGAGGTGTCTCCTTTGTGCTGTTTTGGCATACAGTGTTGATTTGTCAGATTTCGTACTGGAATCAGTTGTGTACTTAATTACTTGCTGCTATAATTTACAGAGTACCAAACTGCAGCTTGCTAAAGTGAAAGTTATACTAGTCAAAAGAGAGTTCTGATCTAAGTCTAAACTGCGAATAGTGGGCATCTGCTCATCAGTTATTGATATTCGAGATAGGCATAGAAATCATTTCCAACTAGTCTTATGACTCCTTACTACTAGTCTATGTGTGTTACTTTGTGAGACATAATTTCATAGATGGTTCCCTGAATTGGGGATTATTAGTCAGCTGACATGTCTTTTAAACGCTTGTTTGTTCTCTGAAACAATTACTAGAAAGAAGTACAGATCTAAGATATAATACCAAACTACCGAATACTATGATTACTTGACGTGGTGCTGTTTTTTATTAATAATAAACTACATGATCAATAATTCATGATATCTAATTTGTAGATGGTTAGAATGAAAATTATGCTAGAACTTTCAATTTGAGTCATCGGTTCTTTGTGTTTTTGTTTCGTTTAGTGAGCTAGTGCTCTCAAGTCTGAAATAAAACTACACACACATAATTTGAGTTATCTATCCTACCTTCTCTTTGCTTGCAGTTTCAACAGTTCAGAAGAGCAACATCGGGGTGCGAGTTTATCGATTCCAGCAGCAGTTTCAGCTTCAGTTCTTGTGCACCGAAGATCATCTATGCACCTCTAGACTTAACAACTACCTGCTGTTTTGTAGAAATTGAGCAAATTACATATCTTACATTCATGTCTTTAATTAACAATCTGTTGTTTTGTTGTAGCTTGGGAGCAGTTGGCCTACATTGAGCTAAGAGGAAAGGAGGTAGCTAGGAGGTATATGTATGGCCATTTATTCTATAAAGCAACATTTACTTCATAGATCTGGTGGATACTCTATGTAATCACTTACAGTTATTATCACAAGAACTTGTATTATGAAGTGTAAAATATTTTTGTACTGCTATGAAATGTACCATATTGTGAAACACGAGATTCAGAAATGTACACCATGCATCTAGATTTTTTTTATTTTTGCAAACTGTTATCAGTGACGCGTTTTGGCTATATGCGTCTCTAAGGAGGCGACATTAATGACGTGTCTTCTCAATACACGTCACAACTATGTTAAAATTAGTGACGCGTCTTCTCAATACGTGTCACTACTATGTTAACAGCAGTGACACGTCTTCTCAATACACGTCGCTACTATGTTAACATCAGTGATGCATCTTCTCAAGACGCGTTGCTGCTATCTCATACTAGTGACGAGTATTCTCAATACACGTCGCCACTATGTTAACATCAGTGACGCAACTTCTCAATACTTGTTGCTGCTATCTCATATTAGTGACGCGTATTCTCAATACGCGTCGCTGCTATCTTCACATTAGTGACGTGTTTCTACGCGTCACTAATATCTTCACATCAGAGACGCAATAAAGGTGACGTGTATTTTTGCATCACTAATGAGCCTCTAGATGCGTCACTAATTAGCATTTCTAGCATAGTGTGGATTGACATTACCTTCCAGTACGACATGGGGATACATAATAATCACATGATTAGCACACCTTGGTCGCACGAGAACTACTTGAGAATTAAATTTGCAGTGAAGTAGGGAAACCCAGCCTAGCTGAGTTTTAATACTGGCCCAGCGACTTTTGTCAAGCATCAAAATTTGAACCGCTTGGGAATTGGGATACACACTAAGAGTTGTTCTAGTATCCACTATTACAAAAAAAGCTCTACGCTGGCCGTGTTGATTTTTTTACAGACGGTTTCAATTAAAAAACACCTGTGAAAAGAAATCGGCGGGCCCAAGACTCCAGAACTGTTAGTGGAAACACATTTCACTAGCGATTTTCTTAAGTGAACCACAAGTGAAAATGGATTTGCACCGACAATTTTTCTACCAAAACTGCAACTAGAAATAAATGATACTGAGGCCATGAGGCTGCTTGTTTTTTAGATTTCTAGTGGTGGTTTCTTAAGAAAACTGCATGTAGAAATAATTTGAAATTGTTTTCTTTTGAGTTTTTCAAATGAGTTGAATGAAAAAACACCAAAATGAAAGTTGTAGATCTGGAAAAAATATGAAACTTTGTAGTTGATATCTTTTCATTTCAAATCATCTTGTCATCAAAAATTACGTTCAGCTTTTTCAAATTTGAAAGTCAAATTTTTAAACGACCTTGGATGGAGAAACTACCAATATAAAAGTTATAGATCTTGAAAAGTTATAAAACTTTATATTTGAGAAATTTTTCATTTGCATTCATTTAGGGCCTGAAACAATCAATGTATATTCGGTTTAGGATAATATATGGGAAACCAAACTCTAATATAAACACAACTGAGTGATGGGTGGCGTGGTAGAGGTCCTAGAGGAGGCTACGCACGAGGAGGTCGCGGGTTTGAATCCTGCTAGCCACGTAGCACATGATTTTACATGAGAAATTGAGCACACAACTGGCTAGTAAGCCTAGGATTTTAATTTTTTTTCCTATTTTTAAAACCCGGTTTTATATTTTCTGGATAAATGTTTCCATTAGCGTTTGACTTAACTGAACCGCCGCCTGTGGAAATTGATTTTCATAGGAGGTTGTCTTAACTGAACCGCCAGTGGAAATCATTTTCCACAGACGGTTCTCAATTAACAGCTAGTGGAAAGATCCATTTCTACTCCCTCCTATCACTGGCGGTTCTGAAAAATGCATGTACACATGGGTTACGAACCGCCTTTACAGAGCTTCTTTGTACTAGTGATTGGCAAGGTCATCTAAAACGTCTAAAAATCACATTAACAAAAATTCAAAACTGTAGAATAATTACGTCTTTAATCAACGGGTACGTCTCAGTTGGCGGTAACACATTCACAGTCAAAGGTTGCAATGGTCTTATCCCTTTAGAAAACATTTACAACTCTAAAATCTACGCATTCGCTAAGTTTGCCTCATATTGGGCTAAATCATACCTAGCTAACATCCTTCTGCCAGTCAGAGAACAGTGGCAAATCCAGCCAAGTGTCAACACTTCTGTTTTACTTCGTGTACGGTGTCAAGGAATACTGAATAATGAGTTATTGAATTAATGCACTGCATAATTATTAGTTCAAGGATTGCTACCTCTATTTCACAGCACTTGCCGGATTTCATATCCCACGTAAATTGTTGCCAAGTTCTGTTACTCTTTGTTGTATTCAAAAAAGAATAATAACTATCCTCTAAATGCATAGATTTAATTGTATGTCATCAAACATTACATGTATATTGTGCTATCTAGGTATGGGCGGAAATGGTTGTTCCTGAACTCACACATATCACAAAAACTCTCAAAACATCATACTCTAGTCCACGCACTTATTTTGATGTGTCATCTGGGTTCTAAAGTAACCACATGATGTCATCAATATCTTGGCAAGTAGCTCCGTGTGTGGAAGTGGAATGTGCTTGGCTGTGAAATCTGATTGCTGCTGGTCAAATCTATTCCGCTCTCAGCTTGACATAACTCGCAAAGCAACCATCCAACTTCCTCTTCCAACTAGGCAGCATCAGTTTTGGCCTCGTGGTCTCAACTGTTGAGAACACCATGGTATTTTTGCGAGTTCATAGACCTGTATATATAACAGCCCATGATTGGAAACGACTCGTTCATACTCTTTAATTTTTTGAAAGGACCATCAAAGCTTCTTTATTTCTTTTTAATAAAGCCAGCAGTACAAAAGAAAGAAAACAAGCGCCCTCATGGCCTCACTGTCATAGATTATTAAGTCAGTCTCCACTCACCACGAACAATTTTCTAAAATTGTCTTACTCCTAGGTGGAGCGTTGTTATTGTAAGGTTAATTCTAGCATTACATTCTCACTAAACTTACCAATTGACAATAAAATGGATGGGTCAAACTGCCACTACTGGCATTCTAGCTAATAAAACATGGCTAGCAACTCATTGTCCACGGCCACATGCATTGTTAAATTTGATCATTGTGTATGTACAAAAAGGAATGAGGTTAACTATTGTCGTCTTGTTTGTTGAAAGGAGGGCGCATATATATACATTTATTAGGTCACATCAAGCGCCCAATGTACACTATTAGAGAAATGACCTTTCATTGACGGCTATAATATATTTAGTCCTCACTATGTCAAAAAGCACTTCACAAACGAGTGTTCATTTGCATCACAGACGCTCCAGCACAAGTCAGCAATATGACGTCTGTAATAAGTCTTATTACAGACACGCATAACTGCATGCGACTATGATTAAACTGGACACGCATCTGTAGGCATGACACTACTATAGACCCGTGCACTGTGCAACCATCTGTGTGAACAACGGTATTATAGACGCCTGTTCTCAGCAACCATCTGTACTTAGATTCTTACTACAGATGCCGACGCTAAAACCGTTTCTGTGAACAACACAATTACAAACGCATGCTATCTATAAACGTATGTGGTAAGTATCCAACTACAAATGCTAGCAGTACAAATGTCTGTGCGAAGGAAGATATTTATAGATGCGTGTTGTTCATAAACATCTATAGTTATGATAGTACTATAGACGATGATGGTAGACATGTCTGTGTGAAGAACTATATTTCATACATGTGCTATCTGCAATCGTCTGTAGTTAGGATGCTACTATAGACGAGGATAGTAAAAGCGTCTGTGTGACGAAAAATACTACAGACGTGCAGTCTACGCACGTCTGCTATTTAGGATACTGTTACAAACGCCCTCCGTAATTGTGTCTGTGTTAGTGACGCTCTATGGCACCTTACGGCTGTTGAGGTGCTCTAGCTCCAGCTAGAAGGATGCGACCGCATTCTCGATCTCGAACAGCAAGTCTAGGAGATAGTACCAGAAGCGCTTGAGTGGTGGGAGCACCTTACTGGTGCACGATCTGGTGTTGGACATTGGCCAACATGTGAAACATCTGGTGGCTATCTAACGTGGTGGGGTTCAGGCCTAGGCCGTGTTGGATATGGTGGGCCAGAACCTCAAGACCTGACATGGCGGAGAGGGTGGCGTTGTGAGCTTGCTGCCCATTAGCGCAACCCCATTGAGCTGGTGGAGGTCACTGTAGCAATCAGTGACATTGGCTAGGCTCCCAAAGTTGATGACCTAGCCTAGGGCGAAGGCCCTGGCCATGAGGAAGAACTCGCCAGTGAAGTGGACACTACCATCTTGGGTAGCACCGCTTGCTCTAGTGACGAGGTGGTTGGCTCTGGCCACCGTAGAGCCTGAATCACACTTGACGTGCTCCCCTACATGACACACCAGCTATCGCGGTGTCAAAACAGCGGCAAGCATTAATTTTCATGTTAGTGTCAGAGTGTGTGTCTCCGATAGCTCGAGTGGACTTGAGAACACAATAATCACAGAGGAGCCATAGTGGTTTATCCTGGTTCGGGATAATCTATGCCCTACATGGCTACATCTAGCTGATGATCCCTTATACTCAAGAACACCCAAAATCTAGGCGATACAATAGAGTGTATAGGAGAAAGAGAGAGATTTGGTAGGGGATCGCTCCGTGCTGATCCTAAGGTTGCCTCATAGCTAGTGGAGCCTTCCACCTCATTAGAGAGGAGGAAGATGATAGATGTGGTGGATGAGCTCTCGATGCCCCTCTCTGGATTGCTCTGCTCTCAGTACCAAGCTTGAGTGGAACGGTGAGGAATGGATTGATCTACATGGAATCGTACTCCCCAATCTTATGATCCGACCTCCCCGTTATATTCTGAGGTAGGCTGGGTACATGGTGGTTTGGGGGCATTGAGCCTATGGTCTATATGCGTCAGAGTCTAGGAGGATCTTACAGCGGTGTCCTGTGGACTGTAGCAATCTCATAGAGCCGAAGAAGCTCTGGGCATCATCTGAATGACACGCTGAGTGTCACGCTGTATCTGCATGGACCAGCCTCCCATAGGTGCACCTTGTGGAGACTTTTGGTGGCAAAGGAGGCCGGCTCAAGGGACTGATGTGCGAGCCCAGGAGGCCCCGAGCCCTTGGAGGTTGTGGAGGAGTTTATCTTCTTGCATCACGGCCCGTGCATGACCCTGTCGGAGGAGGGATTGATATTTAACACCAAGTCCAAGGGGTAGCGCTAGGGAGCCCCCTAGCATTGTTGGCTCGGGGCACACTTTCTTGTGCCCGGACCTTGGATTAGATCTAGGCTTCTATTGATCGGGATCCTAGAGCTCGGATGACCACTTCAGCCCTGAGCAGAGGTGGCGGATGCGTTCGATCAGGCTCGGACCAATTCCTTGGCTTGAACAATACACAGGAGCATACCTGATGGGTACAGCCCCCGAGCCACCGTGCGATCCTGGAGGGTTCTGTCGGAGGGCCTCTCAATCAGGAACCTTTGTTCCTGAGTCTTGACGTACCCTTATGTTAGGATCTCGTCACTCGCCATCACAACTATGACACTCATCTATGGGCTGCATCTACTGCACGAGAAGAGCTCAGGGACACCTTTGTTCGAATGCATCTCACAGACATTTTAGGGAATGCTTTAAACAAAAATACAGTGCTATTTTGTTCATGGAAAGTTCTCATTTCTATTGTCATCAGACCCCTGTCTTCTTCCATTTCACATAATACTCAGTACAGAATTAAAGTTCTCTATGAGTGATAATGTGATGTCACTAAGAAGAAAGGGTGCCTTGGTATATATAGGCTGAAAAGAATCATGTTAATATACTGTTACTTCTATGTTGCAAAAGGGTTGTTGCATATTTATTTTCCTTGGGCCAGACATGCATTCAATAGTAATCTTATATTGCAAAAAATGGTTGTGATTCTTTCCCATCAAAGTATCTTCTGCTTTATTTATCAAATTTGTGAAAATTAATTTTTAAACAATTATTAGGATCTTTAATCAATCAATTAGTTATTACTCATACGGATAGTTCATCATTGCAGCTCGAAAACCGTGATCACCGCTGGTTCTATGTGTCAAGAATGATTGTCCGTAGCGTCGGGATCTTCATCACCGCAAGATTGAAACATGAGTGGAAAATTGAAAAAACAATACAAAACATGACTATACGAACTACCGTCCATCTATGTTGTCTTATGCATCCATGCCAATAGCTCATGCCCACCTCTGCTTGACTGACTTTTTTAGATCCTTTTTTCTAGAGATCCACGGCACCCAGCTCTAGCCACATCGTCCTGCCATGCCACCTAGACTTCGATGATAAGGTCACCCAGTGGTGGATATGTTAATATTTTTCGAATAAATGATTAAAAAGCAAAAAAAAGTTATTCTGCTGAGCCATCGCTAGCATCACAGACAGCACTATATGTCATGGATCACATATAATTTATTATGGACCTGCCTACTGTTTTCCCTGCACCAACAAGAAGCAGTAGTATGTTCAGTTTGTGTCACAAATGGCTGTGCAATAGCATGAGTAAGGAACATGTGCTCCCTGATGTCATCCCGAGTTTTAATTATCACTACACCACAACCCTTAATCAGCAACTGACGCCAGTTGCTAAAAGCAGTTAATTAGCATAGAACGGTGAGTCGCTAAAGGTTAGTGAAGGATGGTCAGTTGCTAAAACCAAATAGGGCGATGGATGGTCCATTGCTATAATTTTTTTCTTTTGCGTTGGACGGTCTGTTGCTATAGATTAGGAACAACATCAGATAGTCCGTGGCTACAGAAATTTTCCATTCACGCGCGGTATTTGGGCCCTTCCCACAGTAATTTTGGCCCAAAATAACCTAAACCCTAACTCATCCCACATACACACCATGTCACACAGCCTATCCACTCCAGCCCCGCCTCCACTCGTCATGCCCATGCGTGCCCCGCCGCCCGTGTGCCCCGTCGGCAGCCTGCCCCGCCGTCCTCCACAGCCCCATCCTCGCCGCCCAGACGCCCCCACCGGCCGGCCACATCGATCCCTGCGCTCGCTGGTTGGTAGGGCCTCGACGCCGGCAACCCGCCTCCACACGCCTGCCCCCGCCGGACCTCGACACCACCCGCCGTTGGACCTGCAGACGCCCGACGCTGTACGTCCACACCAACGCCCTCTGGTTTTCTAAAGCCCACAGGTGCAGATCCCTGTCCCTCTCCTTCAACATGGTGTAGAGATCGACTTTTCCCCATTTGTTTGCTGCCCTAGCTTGGGGATAACCAAGGTCAGAAGTTTTTTCCCTTTGGGGTCCTCTGATTGAGATGGTTTGGATGGTCTTTGGTCTTCGTATTAGTTGTTATTGAGAGAGGAACCACCTTGGGAATCAACTCTTAGATTATGCTGCCTGATAGTTGTGCACTGTATCTACGCCTGTAGTTTCCGTGACTTCAATTTCATTTTATCCAAATGTTGATAATAGGAAAGTTGTAGAGGAGCTTCAGATCTATAGGCTCGTGAAGTTTCATGATTTTATCCTGAATGGTTTGAGAGATATGTTTTTTCTAAGTTCGCTGTCATGTTCTGAAGAAATTTTTGGCAGAACTAGATATAAGTGTATTTTGGAAACCTTAGAGGCACTATGGGACTTCAAAAAGCATAATAGACTCGTAGTACTTTCCCATATCTTTCCAAATTGGTAGGAATCATGATGTTTGGATAAGGGAAACTCTAGATATAGATTTTTTTCATAGCTCAAGGTATTGTTTCCTCAGCAGGATTTTCAGTTAATATTGGGTTTTGCTCAAGTCCATTTAATTTGTTCTTTCTGCAAAGGTTAGTAATACCAAAGTTGTAAGATATGGAATTCTCTGATCTTTGGTTAAATTTCATAATTTTTGGACTTAAGGATTTGGGTATATGAAAATGTGAACCTTGCTCTCTCAATTCTCGAGCAGATTCTGAGGTCTGTTTTCAACTA
>Ga0182004_10004996_pt1 | contig 10765 bp, 4 predicted proteins | sample Sormic07211540_1_FD_120479 | JGI IMG/M metagenome (GOLD analysis project Ga0182004, IMG submission 120479) | Endophyte microbial communities from Sorghum bicolor roots, Mead, Nebraska, USA - 072115-40_1 MetaG | ecosystem: Host-associated > Plants > Roots > Unclassified | place: USA: Nebraska...
TTGATCTTGCAGGTGGGATTTGCCTGGAGAAGATTTCAATTATAGTAGAGATACGGTAGTTCTGCCGCGTCACGCGTGCATCCGATCGGCAAGGAGAAATGTATGACGGTGGTACTTTTGATAGATATATATATACAGATGGTGCCAGTGATATTTCTACGAGAGAAGAAACCTTGTTGAGAATAATTAATTAAATACTACCAAAATAATATGAACTTTGGTGTGGGTACTCCTAAATAGCGCGCGGTGGACTGTTTGATCTAGATGGTTACTATCATATAAGAAGATCTAGCGATATTTTACGCCCCTTTAGAGTATGGGATTTTTTTCGTGTTCCTGTGTTTTTCTGTGAAAAATGAATTGATTCTTGTAAAATTTCTGTACAATTCTGTAAAATTCTTCCCATGTTTGGAGGAGGCCTTTATACCCTTCCAAATTGAAAGAATATATTTTTTTAGCGAAAAGACCCTCTAAGAGCTTCTTCAATTAGGAGTGTGTTTGATAGGGATTCAGATTTTCTTAAAATTTTCTCATCTAAATTCTCTCTAGAAACATTTCCCTCCTAGAATGATTTTTGTGGAACCATTTAGCTAGTTAGCTAGCTAGAATCTTAAAACTAGAACTAGTAGAATTAGGAGAACATAGGTTTTGGGTATTTCTCTGGACTAGTACTGAAACAAGAATCGGTCCCAAGTGATTCTCTCTTAAACCTTTTGTTCTCTCCTTGAGTCTTTTTTGGCGTTTGGCAACGATTCTACTGATTCCATCCATTGAGAATCTGAAACATTTCTTGCTGCCAAACGCACCATAAATCTCCAAGTATTGCCATCCTCTATTAATTCATAGTTCTCATTAGCAAAAAATAGAGAGTGAAGATGACTTTTCATCATAAAATTAAATGCGCACAAGATTTAGAGAAAGTGAGAAACTATTGAAGGGTAAAAAAATATAGTGATCAATTTTACGATGCTCTTACACTGACATGAGAAAATACTAAAAAAAACTGCTCCATATACATGCATGAAGAAGTGTGCCAAAGCTTGCTTGAGTTAGAGAAATTAAACGTGTAGAAGGGTGGCACCCAAAGTTTAGAAAAATGGGTGCCAATCTCGATGATGACCGCACCAAACACTAGGAAGGCCTTGTTTAGTTCACCCTAAAAACCAAAAAGTTTTCAAGATTCCCCGTCACATCGAATCTTGCGGTACATGTATGAAACATTAAATATAGACGAAAATAAAAACTAATTATACAGTTTAGTTGTAAATCACGAGACGAATCTTTTGATCTAAGTTAGTCCATGATTGAATAATATTTGTCATAAACAAATAAAAGTGCTACAGTACCGAAAACTTTTCACTTTTCGGAACTAAACAAGGCCGAAGACTCATTGGATGTTTTCCACGGATAACAGAAAATCACCCGCAAGACTGTATAGGAGTAGGAAAGCTACATCAGTTGGTCAGCATGGCTGTCAACAGCTCGTTAGACTATATGGTGATGGGCCGCTTTCCTGATGAGAGTATATCAGCACAGCCCAGTGGGCCTGCAACGCTCTAGTACGTCTCACAAATTAATAACCATGCTCTTAATAAGTCTTCTTATTACCAAACAAAAAAAAATTGTCTGTAGATGTTGGAAGAAATGTCGATGGTCCTGAATTTTTTTATGTTTTTTCCTTTTGACGTAGAAGATGGCTTTGAAAGGTATAGTAATTCAGCTGTTGTCATCGACAATTTGGCGGCTTGTGAGGAAGAGTGATTATTAGGCTACTCTCAATGCATATTTCATGAGAGTGTCATGCATATTAAATAGGGTGTTATATAAGTAAAATTGCTGATTTGGCAGGGTCATTAAATGAAAGAGTTTTATCAGATGAGAGAGGAGTTTCATCCCCATAAAACTCATATGGCTCGGTTACCTAATTTATAGTTTTAATAACTGTGTCATAAAACTATACATTGAGACTGACCTTATATACCCGACCTAGTTATTTCGACTGTTCATTTAGTGAGATGTTTAATCACCCAACGATAATACTTCCTTAGTTCCATTTCTTTAAATAAGAAAAATGGAAGTTTCCCGCTGTATATACTGATGAATTGTGTATATACCATCTCGCGGTTATATTTTATCTATTTTAAATGGTATGTCATTTTGACTTTTTTTAAATACAATGCTGAAAAAAGTCAGAACGACATACAATAATGTTTTAAACGGAGTAGTATACATACTTCTATATCATGACAAGAAGCTGCACAGGTGATGGTCGACCACCAGGGGCTGATGATACTACGTACGAGTAGGATGACCAACAAGAATTCCAGTCGCCAGTACTACTCAAAATAACAAAAGGGTGCATGCATTTGCCTGAGGTAGCTATAGTCGCCTAGCCGTTCAGGCAGTTGAGCGGCGGATTGTTGATCTACCGCTACCGGTGGCCGGAGGATGAATTAACACCGCCGCAAGAGCTAACCGCCTGTGGATGTCGTGTGTACCGTGTACGTGCTGGCACTGGCATACTGTATGAGGGTGGTTCATCCATTGGCCATTGCATACAAACCGTGTGGATCCTTCAACGACGACGGATCTGAATCTGATCGATCGAGCAGCATAGAGCTGCTGCTAATTAATCAAAGGACAAGACGACGTTTGGCGATTGGATAGTACTTCAATCGATCCTAAATTATAAGCCGTTTGATTTTTACAACACCAAATTTAACCACTTATCTTATTAAAAAATTTGTAAAATATAACTTCTTTTATCGTGTCTTGGCTTATTAACAAAAGTTCTTCAAAAATAACTTGAATTTGACTATATTTGCATAAATTTTTTGAATAAGACGAATGGTAAAATTTGAAGTAAAAAAAAAATCAAACGTCTTATGATTTTTTTTGAGAAATCAAACGTCTTATGATTTGAAATAGAGGGAGTAAGTATGTAGGTCTAGGGTGTGGTCATTGACAGAAATGGTCTTCTACTTGACTGATCAGCACGGGTACCATTTTCATCTCAGCTTCCATAGCCTTTGCTTTCTCCAACTCTAGCGTAAGTCGTAACACGCTGGCATACTGCTTCAGGATGAGATCAAACATGTCACTTCATAATTTGTTCTGGTAGGAGGAGTGGAGGACAGAGGCGACGCGTCAATTTTAGAGGCTCCAAAGAAACTTTCCTGTTAAGCCTTATTTAGTTCAAAAAAATTCAAGATTCTCTGTTACATCGAATCTTGCGGCACATACATAGAGTATTAAATTTAGAAGAAAACAAAAACTAATTACACAGTTTGCATGTAAATCGTTAGATGAATCTTTTGACCCTAATTAATCTATGATTGGATAATATTTACCACAAACAAATGAAAAGTGCTATAATATCCAAAATCTAAAATTTTTGCCAACTAAACAAGGCCTTAATTGTCACTGAGACACGCTAGCTAGTCTTCTTTTAACACCGAAAGTTCCAGCGGTGACAGCGATGGTCATCGAGGACGACGAGGTTCTGTGTCATGGCAAGAAGGGCTGTCAGGCAAGCAGGCGAAGCCAAGTCCAAGTCCAAGTATCTGAAGGCAAATCAAATGGGCCGCCGCGATCAGGAGATGGGACGGCCCAGGAACAGGCCCATTGGGAAAGAGAGAGTGGTGTAACAGTAACGATTAGAGAACTCTGAACTCACATCCAAAACTTCCCCTCCACGGTGATCTCGGTGAATCAAAATCCTTCAGGCCGCCAAGGGGTTCACGGCGTAATGTTTGGGGGCTCCCATCCGGGTTCAAATTCTAGGTACGGTACTTTATTCTGGATTTATTCTAGAATTTTCTGGCGCTATGCATTAAGTGGTAGGAGACGTGTCCGTCGACAGCGAGGCGTCTGTGCTAACTTCGTGAACTTTAAGATTTGCAGGCTCAGTCCTTCAAAGGTGCTCATAGGGGTAGAGTTTGCGTACGTGTGTCCAAAATCCTTCAGGCCCCCCAAGTTTCAAAAGAAAAAAAAATCCTTCAGACCGCGTTCGATTAAGGCAAAATCACGGCAGGAATCATTCCGATAACTAAAAGCTTATATAAATTGCATAGCAATTCCGGCCAGGAACTCCGTCAATCGTGGAAAAGCGAACGGGGCTTAATAGTGGTTTCACTAGCTCCCTGAGAGAACTCCTTACTATATACTCCCTCTTCTCGAGAAATAACTTTAACTAAATATATAGTAAAATATATTAATATTTACAATACATAATCAGTAGTAAAACCTAAAACGACACTCTTTTTGGAACGAAGGGAGTATAGCGTACGGAAGAGCCAGAGCCACCTAGAGTTGTACTAAACATAGCTTAATTCTAGAGTTGTGGAGCCAGAGATGGAAGAAACTTCACCAGTAAACTCTTAGGTCAGTCTCAATGCATAGTTTCATGGCACTGTTACCAAGACTATAAACTAGGTAACCGAGCCACATAAGTTTTATAGGGATGAAACTCCTCTCTCATCTGATGAAACTTCTTCATTTAAGGCCAGTCTCAATGCATAGTTCCATGACACAGTTACCAAGACTATAAACTAGGTAACCGAGCCACATGAGTTTCATGGGGATGAAACTCTTATCTCATCTGATGAAACTCCTTTATTTAATGACCCTGCCAAGTCACCAATTTTGCTTATGTGGCATCATATTTAATGTGCATGACACTCTCATAAAACATGCATTGAGAGTAATGACTCTGCCAAGTCAGCAATTTTGCTTATGCGACACCCTATTTAATGTGCATGACACTCTCATGAAACATACATTGAGACTGGCCTTAGCAAATGTCACCGCAACTACTGCACTTAAGAGCTCGCGTCCCATGGCCATTGTCATTCTTGCACGGTTGTGGCAACCTAACTGCACACCAATCTAGTCTAGGCCAAGAGTGCCTCTAGCACAAAAACTAGGTTTGAATACTGAATTTGAACAAAGTACAATTCTAAAACTTTTCGTTCTACAATGGAAGTCATTTTACTTTTATCTCAAATCAAATATTATTTTTATCTTTGATTAAATTATAGATAAATACACAAGGTTCATTAGATACAAATGAAAAACATTTTGATAGCACATTTATTTAATATATACTGTAGATTTTAATACTTTTTATAAATTAAATCAATTTAATTTCTGATAACAAAACTCTAATTAATGACTTAGAATTTAGAACGGAGCGTGCAAATCAATTTGCAGTTGCAGGTATGGCTGGCTCATTATTTTTATTTTGAAAAAAAAAAGAGAAACAACTTAACGGATCTGTGCGGCCCAAATCCACCGCGGTGCTCCTCGGCCCGCACGGCCGCGCCCGGTCACATCCTGTCCGCAACGGCTACTTCCCCCCCCCAATCCCTCCGCTTCCATTTGAATACCCCAGCCGGGCCTCCCCGAGACCCCGACCAAGCCTCCACCCCGTCTCCCACCGCGCCATGGCCGCCGCCTCTCCTCCCGCTCCCGCCTCCTCATCTCCGCCTCCTCCCGCCGCACCCGACGGCGACGGGGACGGGGCTGGGTGCGGCGCCGCCCGCTGCTCCTCGCCCACGCCCGCGCAACGCAGGAGGACCTCCCCCAACCGCAGCGGCGGGAGCGCCCGCAAGGTTTCGCTCGCTCGCCCCCATCCATCTTGTTTTGTACTACCTAACGCTTTGGCGATTTCGCCCTGTTTGGATCGCCGGGTTCTCGGCTCGGGGCATCGCTCGCGCGGTTGTTGTCGGAGGAATCGAGGTCGCTGCGTGGCCTTCCGTTCCGTGCGAGTGGCGGGCGGCTCTGGTTTCAGCTGTCGGATCTGCGACGCTTGGTTGGAGCGATGCAGTCATCCGATTTGTTTTGTCCAAATCCATCCGGTTTCTATGCAGTTGTTTCTTCTCGGTACAATTCCTAGTTGCTCGAGATCGCTTGTCAAATGTCTGGTCAAAACCCTATTCCTGTTCTGCTAGCCGCGTCTTCCTTGTTGATCTCGGTGATCTCGTATCCATTTATGCAGGAACGCCTGCAGCTTACAACCTGGTGGATCAGTTAGATTACAAATGATTTGATGTGCTATTTATACAGACCATTTTTAGTCCTTTAGGCCTTAACTTCGTAAGATAAGATTTCCTGTGGCATGTTAACTGATGTCGTCATGTGGTTCGGACTTTGTACCTAGACTAATTTAGAGATGGATCAAATAAGGGTCGTCTTTTAATCTTGAATTCAAGTTCATGCACAAAAGATTATGTGAGCCATATGCCCATGTGTCTGTATCAGTTACGTGGTTACAACCAGTGATGTTTTTCTCATCTCAAAAGTTTCGTGCTTGCCTTATTACTGTCCAATTCCTTAGCCTCAAACGTGGTTACAGCATTTTGACATGGAGCTTCATATATATTGAGGCTAGACCAATATATCTCCAGAAACAGCAGTGTGCTGTTTTAGTTCCTTTTTTTCTAACAAAAATAAGTAGCTGCCAACCAATATAATAGATAAATTTGTGACACAGTCATGAAAAAAATGTTTCTACTATTGGAGTTGTCAATTGTTGCCAGAAAGTACTATTACTAACTTTGAAGGTGTATTTTTTCCTTGTTTCGTGTGAGGTACTGAGATGTACCATCATATACTTACAATTCATGATTATCACATCGTGAGCTGATTAAATATTCTGTCTGCTCACCTCTAACCGGTTTCATTCAACTTATAGCCTACAGAAAGTCAGTAGAAAAAAACTTCTGTTCTAGTTTCAAATATTTCCATTGTAACCTTATGATTGTTAAATAAATGGTAACACGTATTTCTGCATTTGGTTCTTGCAGAGTCCGGGGTCAAGAGATTTTGCAGGAGGTTCAGTTTTAAAATCTGTGAATAAGTCAACATTGCACTTCAAGAAATCTAGGAATCGCAGAAGTGGTTCCCCTAACAACTGGACCCCTCGGAAGAAGACTGAATCATACATGAAGAGAAAGATCAAGCATCTTCAGGTACTTGATGAATTATGTGATGCTTCTCACTGATTATGAGTATGGATTTTCAATATTTTTTTTAGTGCATTTTATTGCATTTTGCAAGATTACAGAAGTTGCAATTTAAATGATTTTTCTATTTGAATATTCTCTGTCCAGAGATAAGACAAAAGAAAAAGGAGCAGGAAAATCAAATTCTAAAAACTTTTAATAGTATGAAAAATAAAGGCTCTACCTTTCTGTCATCTGTAGGAAGCTGATGGAATGACTGCGTCCCTCCATGAGACTCTAGGAAATGCAAATCCTCACTATACTAGGATGGCAAGGGAGAAGATAGCAGCGAGAGAGGCAGCCAGAAAGGCAACAGATGCTCGCAAAGCTGCTATGGTTGAAGCTTCATGGTGCAGAATTCTTCGAGCGGCCAGGTGAGATTACTGCCTCACTCTTTTAGTGTCTTTGCTGGACCTTGATGCATTCATTCTTTAATCATGTTGATTATCCTTGATCAATTATTTTATTTTATTTTGCTACAGGATCCAAAATAAAAATGCTGAAGAAGTTATGGAGAAAGCCATGCTACATGCGACTGAAGCATTTGAGGAAGCTCGAGCAATGGGTGTGATGATGTATGACAGACCTGACTGTCCACATCAGCAGTATGAGGTGGAATCATCGTCGCATACTGGAGCACAATCAACCCATAAAGTTACCGCATCATTTCAGACAGCTTTTCAGGTTGATATGGAGGTTTCTGCTGCAGTCAAAAAGGCATTTGTTCAACTTGCAAACTCTCCAGATTCAGCAAAGAGAGAAGAGTTTAAGGAGCTATTATGGAAAATCAGCCAAAATCCTGATTTCGCAGAGACTGGTGAGAATTCTGAAGATAAACAGCAGCTGGTTGACTGTAGTAATGAAGATACAAGTGTGTTGAAACTCAATAAAGAAAACATCAGCAGCAGATGTGTTTCTTCTGATTTCAATACCACAAAAGTTCAAGAATCAATAGATGTTGTTAACATTATGCTTGAAAGGCTAAAAGCTCTTCATGAAGAAGAGCTTGCCTCCTTAGCAGTCATTGTAGCTACATCTGGCCTTAATGCTGCACTTCAAAATGAAAGAAGCAAATATCATGAAACAGGCGCTGAAAACAACATTCGTGCTGGGTCACTCAGATCACAAGCAAGGAGGTATTCTACTGCAGCAAGTTTTATTGGTGTCCAAGGACCAAAGAAAGAAGTCACTTCTGAGTTACCAAGTCTGGATAAGTTCTTGGTGAAGCATCTTTCAAAACTTGAAAGAGAAGTTCAGGAAGCAAGAGAAGCAAGCAGAAAATCCATTTCAGTAAAGTCTGTCACACAAGGTGCCCACAGCCAATTTACAGTCAGCAATGCAAAGGCGCCAGAATCAACTTCAGACCTCAGCAGCATTCTGGTGAAGCATGTGTCTAAGCTCGAGAAGGAGATCCTGGAAGCAAAGAAGATCAACCAAAGAATTCACCAGGTGGAAGGAAGTTGCGAGGATGTCAAATTAAATGACAAACAATTAGAATTTAACAAGATTCAACCAGAAGCTGAAAATAACTGTGATTTAAAGGGAAGCTGTGAATCCAAGGGATCCTTTAAAGACAGCAATCGCATAGAAGATAATTATGATTGTGTGCAAGAAGACAAAGAGAACAAAATTTGGTATTCACGTCAGCTACCACCCTCTGGTGCAAAGAGCAAACAGGGTGGCAAGAGGTTAACTCGAGTTGAAGCTGCTAGGCTGGAAGCACTTAAATCATTTTGTACCATAGATGGCAACACATTAGATGCTGGCCTGGACAAGATCTTCATTAAGCCAATCCATAGATTGGAGAAGGAAAAGAGGGAAGCACGTGAAGGACAAATCAATGTGCAGAAACATCCCCAGAAGCTTGGTCAAAGCGCAACTGTGACAGAGGGTGGCTTAGATGATATCTTAGTGAAGCATGTCTCAAGGCTGGAAAGAGAAAAGATTGACTACCAAAAGAGGGACGCACTGGGAGAAGGATGGAACAATGTGCCACATGATCAGCGGAGGAATGATAACAGTGGCAAATCATCTGATAGTTTAGATCAAGTCTTAGTGAAGCATGTAAGTCGACTGGAAAGGGAAAAGTTGGAATATGAAAAGAGGAATGCACTAGGAGGAGAAAGCAGTGTGCAGGATAACAAGGAAATGCACTGTAACAATGCTGCAGCTTCTGACAGTTTAGATCAAATCTTAGTGAAACATGTCTCCAGACTTGAAAAGGAGAAGATAGAGCATGAAAAGGATGGTGGTATGATCCTGCTAAAGAAGAGTCAAAGACATTGTACAAATGAAGCTGCGGGAAGCCTGGCTGACATCTTTGTCAAGCGTCCAACGAAGCTTGAGCAGGCGAAACTGGCTTCTGCTGCCGAGGAAAAACCAGCTAGTGGCTTAAACCCTGTCGAAGAGCGTAGAAGAGCTAGACAGAAGGAGCTTCTGGATGCGTGGGGAGGAATGGGTCTGGGGAACTCGATGAAGCCCCATGTATCCAAGATTGAGAGGGATAAGGTAATTCTAGTGAACCAAGCACATCCTATGAAATGTGTTAAAGAGACATAACGCTTGCAGGCTGATATCTAAGCTAAAATGTTTCTACTGCTTTCCAGGCTGCTTGGAGGATAGCTGAGGATGAACAGAAGCAGATGGCTGCTGCAAGGGAGCCATGACTTCACTGAACCTGGACAAATATCTGATGCATTGTGCTCCAGCTTGGAGGAAAATGCATCCTCTGAAATCTGAACTCCTTCCTTTTGCTTAAGACAACTGACAGTTGTTTGGGAGGATGAGATGTGAAGGGCGTCATGACCTGTACCAGTGCTGCAAAGCGTGACACTGTCAACCGGTTACATAGATCGTATCCCCCTTTATATTTGTTGTTGCCTCTGGTACAATCTCCTTCGGTTGTTGCTCCCTTGTAATTACGTATTATTGTCCAATTCTCCAGCATATAATTGGGAGCAAGTTCAAGTGAAATCAACTCTTTTGGAGATGATGAACAAAAAGGCCCAATGCAGTTTCCTAGCTGCAGTTACTAACTGCTGTGGCCTATATAGATACTGTTATTTTTTTCTCTTTTGTCAACACCCGGCGTAGATTCTGCGCATACATGCAACATTTCTGGTTGCTCTTGCATTTCCTCATGACGGATGAACAACGCGCAAAATGGCCAAATGAATATTTTCGCGTTGCGCGTTGTCTTTTTGACCTTGAGCCCTTGAGGCAGCTTTGCCATGATAACTGTTTGCATACAACTTTGGTGCATTCTATTTCTCCTATAGCTTCTATGGAACTTTGAACTGCAGCTATTACTTTTCCTTCAGTTGACATTTTTTGCATGCATGCTCTGCTCTTTGCTTCTTCTGTGAAAGTTAGGTGAAAAGTTGGGTCATCAGAAAGATAAACAGGGGGTGGACCTAGCTAGTAGTAATGATACCTGGTGCCATGTCGGCCCGAGAGATTACAGAGTGGTGGGGAGAATGTTTATAGAGAGAACTTTTACTGAATGAGTACAGTAGTAACCTTAGTTACCAGTACTAATGACATAAGGAGCAGCTGTGTAATTAGTCTCTTCATTTCGCAAGCTGCAGTGGGGTTATGCAAAACCTGCAGTTACTTTTATTGAATTGTTAATTTCTTATGGGGTTACTTGCTGATGTTTTAAAGCGACTTTTTCTACCACTGTCGCTTTTGCATGCGCACACATGTAAATCATGAACTTACATAGGCACTCACAATGCAAGACTCTATCATAGAGTCCAAAA
>Ga0182004_10004997_pt1 | contig 10762 bp, 16 predicted proteins | sample Sormic07211540_1_FD_120479 | JGI IMG/M metagenome (GOLD analysis project Ga0182004, IMG submission 120479) | Endophyte microbial communities from Sorghum bicolor roots, Mead, Nebraska, USA - 072115-40_1 MetaG | ecosystem: Host-associated > Plants > Roots > Unclassified | place: USA: Nebraska...
ACCCCAAGAATTTCCCAGTTCTCGTGAAATTCCTTGGTTCCAAACAAGCCCCCAAGTGTTCTGGCTCTTGTAGTTTGTACATACATAGCAGTTTTGATAGTTATCTATGTTTGTTGTGTGCATCAAGAATATATATGACCAAATCTGTGTTAGGAGGAGGCTAGTTCTTTCTTGAATAAAAACAAAGAACTTGTTACTTGTCTATGGCTACTGAAAGGTGAAATGTCATTTTCTTGCCGATGAGAAGGGATGTGGTGTTGCTTTTCTGGGCGGTGGTTTTCCACAGGGGATTAGGTGAACTTGAGTCATGGATGGTGACTAAGAAGGGTTCAAGCTTAGTTTTTCAGAGCAGTTGACCTGGCCACTGCATAGTACAAACAAATTTGCGGACGAGGGCGTAGGGCTTCTTATGTGATACTGACTTACCAGGACAGACACCTCAACATTTTTGAAATGACAATCCATCTGCCTTTGTTAGCGCATGCAACTCAATATGGTTGTTGGAACTTAGAAGCGCCATACAATTCAAGTCCTAATAACTAATACAAAGAGCTAAGATAATTCAAGATTCTTGGGGGGGAAACGGTATTCTGATTAGAGTACAAGTCGTAATCCCAGATGGCAATAGACATGAGAGAAGGTATTGAACTATATCGCTCACCTTTCCTTAATAGGCAACTTTGGGATACCATTGCTATTAGAATGAAAGTAGGAGTATATACTAACTACAGTGTAGATCTGTTAAATGGTAATTCCAACAGATTCGACAGATTAGGATGAACAGTAACATATGGCAGAAGCCTCGTCTATGTTCAGGAGAGGACACTATACAGAGCCAAGATGAAAGAAAAATTACACCAAAACTGTATGCACCTCAAAATTTCTGTTGTAAGCAAACGCCCCTTGCAGAATTTCAGAGTTGTTGGTGCACAACAGAAATTAGAGTCTTATTCAAATGTTCAGCTGCTTTGACATGTCCATGATTACCCAGCAGATTAAAATGAATGTTAGAAAAGAATGGCAAATGTGCGCCTCAAAAGCCTTCTTTAGGCATCCGGGTCGATGTTACATGTAGCTGCAAAACGTATGGCACAAATAAATTAATCCCCTGCTTTTACTGAAAGATTAATATATTAAAGCTGTGGGGGAATAAGAAAGAGAGTTTACCTTCAACACCAGAAATGCCTCAGACATGAATCATTTACAGTACTGTAAAGTTGTACCCTTTTCTTATACCATATTCTGATGTAACCACAATCAAATGAGCTACCTTACCAAAAATGGATCAACAAAATTGTACAACTGGTGAAGAAATAATATACGCTATGCTGATATTATGGGGCCTATTGATGATTGGAATATATCATACAGTGCAACTTGAACTTCTCGAGAACTATGCTCACAGCGAATAAGATTAGCCAATAAGGGGAAAAAGAGGGGCAAGTTTCTCCTAAAGCAATTCTTCTCTAAACTGCCCAATAACCGCATCACATGAAGGACCAATGAAGTTCTAGCATCCAGTTCCTCTTTTTTAGCAGTAACCAGAGGCAGCCGATGTAAAGCTGGATCTCTACCAGAAACATCATTAGATGGTTCATGTCCTGCACAGGTCAGATACAATCGCAATATTTTCTCGCAGACAAGCATAATCTGTGACTCCACATTCATATTTTCTGACAAAGATGGGTTATCATGAAGAAGAGCTTGGAGAAGTTTGAGGTAGCTCTGGTAGGACTCGCTCTCGAAATGGATGACCGCTGGCTCAGATACCTCCAAAATGGAACATGCTATATGTAGTTTAATGTGCAAGTTAGATTCAGAGTTCACTTCACTTGCATGTGATGCAATGGCAGATAGCATCTCCAACATTATGCCTATATGCTCAGCACAAAGAAAGCTTCTGTTCACCTCATACAATTTAATGATGCCCTGCAAGGAAGCCAGGAAAAGGTTTTGATTGATAACTGTTGGCAAATTAAAAATGCATGTAGGATTCTTTTTCTTTAAATTTGGTTCCTATTTTAATTGGATATGCATATGGTATCTGCTCTTTCATGGTATCAAAATCAATGTAGCAGAGCTTATAATACAGGGGGTTACTAAAAACTAATTGAACTAACAAGAAACCACATGATTTCTATATTTTAGTTTAAGTACCTCAACAATTAAGAGTTGCAAAGCCATATGATTCTTCATTCTGACAACAGCATAAGATGCTGTTTCCATATTAGCTTCCTCTTCATCATCATTGTATATGTCATGATCTGAATATTGCTCAGCTTCAGAGTAAGATTCATTTCTATCTGGAATTTCAATGCCTTTCATCATCCTAACTATTTTGTCAAACACGACAAATGTATGTGCTGCTGATTCTTTGAAACACAACAAGATCATCCCCCACTCATCATTGGAGAGCTTGCTCGCAAGTCCTTCTGTTAAACGCTGAAAAACTGATATACTTGTGGTAGCTGATTGTTTATAAGGGCTTCCGATGAAATTCGTAATAACAGAAGTAACTCTAGAAAGTTCTGGACGCATCACTTCAAAAAACGTAACATACAAATCTGCTAAACATTTTAGAGCCACCATTTTAGTTTCAAAATTCCAAGAATCATCCTCGGTACTATTTACACTTGAAATTTGGCCATTTGGTGCAAAGCTTTCACTGCTAAATAGGGGATAAATAACTGATTCAAAGATATTAGCCCAGAAGGACTGAGAAAAGAGGTGCCCATGATCTTGCAAGATGTCAAAGAGCACTTCCACAGAACCTTTTCTGATAGTTGGTCTTGAGTCAGTTGTCAATCTAGCTAGACCTGGAAAAGAGAGATTCAAATAAAATATGTTACAACATGAAGCATTTCTAAATTTTCCAGTAAGATCCATGTAATTCTGTGAAAAAAATATATATACCAGCAAGCAAAGGAACCCAGAAGTAAACATGATCATCCTTATGCACCGTGCTGTTCCCATCTGATGAATCTAAGTTACTTGGTTGCTGGTCAGTATCCTTCTCATGACTAATAAATCCTTCCTCAGCGAGTTTGACGGCACAAAACCGAAGAAATGCAATGGCATTAAGACTGGCATCACTGCTAAATTTACTACTTGTGAATGTGATAAGGCATTTAACACAATCAGTAAACGTTGTGGTTTCAGTTTCAGTTATGTAAGGGAAATAGTCCCGAACAATCTTTTCCATGGTTTCAAATGCCAACAGAACAATATTTTTCCGATCATCAGCAGCAGCTGCAGTAAAAACCTGTAAGTAGGTAACATGACGTTAATATGGAATCATCAATTTTAGAAAGACACTCTATAGCTTAGTTCCTGAGAACAGCTAATTGTAGATCCTGTGAACTTTATGCCAAGATGTCATGATAAACTAAAACTAGACAGAGAACATTACGTACCGTAAAAACACTTTTCCATCCAGATTTTATATTGTTGACACGACTCAGAACCATTTGGGAGACACATCGAACTATAAGTTCACGTACTTCTGAAGCATTGCTCTTCTGCATAACAACCGCAAAAGGTTGCAGGAATTCATTTTGGAAATTATAATTTGCCAGTTCTTCTCTTTCCAGAAACTTCATAGCTAGCTGCCTCAAAGAGTCCATAACAAATATTGCAACTGAAAGATTCTCTGACAACCCAACAGAAACAAAAAAATCTGACAGAACTTTCCAAATACGGGACCAAACCAAACGTATGCGGTTCATATTGTAATGCCTGTGCAATGAAACTTCAAATTAGTTCATTTGGAAATTATTGTCTACGAATATATTCATAATTTCATATAGCTTGACATAGGTCATAGATTATAAGCTTACGCAATCTCAACAATCTTTGTTAGGCAGAAGATACGAGGATCTGTAGGAGACTGCAACTCTGTCATTGAAACTTTGCAAAGAGCATTCACAAAAGCAACAATAGCATCACTATTTAATCTTGGGCTATGAGCAAATATGTGATTTAACTCGAAAATGCCAATCTGGTCTAGCAGGTTTATGTTTGATATAAAATTATTAATCTGTTCAGGAGTAACCAACGGTGACACTTTATTTTTTGCTGTTGTGCTGTCATAAGAACCTCCTCTAACAGCAGCCATTACCGCTGGATTCTGAAGTGCATTAGTTCTCTTTGATGACATAGAGGTAGACTTCTGTGTTTTATCTTCTGAGTTAACCAGTGGTACTGTGAGAAATGAAGCATCAGTAGGTGCCCCCTCTCCAAGAAGATGTAAATGTTCAAACCGTGAAAGGCATGTTAGTACATGCTCCCAAGCTTCCTGCAAATAATCACCATCTTCGATTGCAATGGATATTATAGCCTGTCAGGAAACAGAGTGAGAAAAAGAAAACAGACAGACTCACTGCGAAATGGACAAATAGATATAGTCTAACTGTGAGATTCATTTAGATGCTAATTCATGTGCTGATGATAAATGGTAGGGTAAAGCAATATTCATCGTCCTTCAGCTAATCAGGCATGGATTGAGTACCCACCTCCTGATATTGGCAGCTTCTCAGGATGGTGTTGTCGCTCACTCAAACAAGTCGAAAAGCAACTTAGGAAAGGCCTTAATTCTTTGACCATCCTTGTTGCTTGGAAGCTTTGGAAACAACACAACAATTGTGTCAACTCTATCTTTCCTTATGTATATTGGGTCGTGAAGGCTGTTGTAGAATAAAGTGATTTCTGATGTGCTTCTGGCGCAAAGCAGCTGCTAGGTTTACTCTTTAGGATTGTCTAGGTTAAGCAGTTGTTTAGGTCAGGTCGTTTGTTATTTTGACAGTGGCTGAGTGGCACGCATCTTCTAAACTATTGTGGGGTGGAGTTGTTGTACTTGGTTCATTTTTCTTCTTTAATGAAATGATACACAACTCTCCGTATTCGAGAAAAAAAGGATAAAGCAATATAATCCAGTAAATACTTTGGATTGACTGAGATTTCAGGCATGGTTCAAGTCATATATGTATGCTTTAATGAAAAAGGCTACATATATGCCAAGGATTTGTTCAAAAAAAAGTACTATAAATAGTGCACGATAGGAAAAATTAGTACACTACAGAGAAAAAGGACTACATTAAAATTATAAGCATCTGAATAGAACATAGATTCCTAAAATACTGCAGGATTTGTATAAAAACATGGATATTGGTTCCTATGGTATCAAATGATCCAATATGTCTGGCATGATAAGGCCTTTAATTGTGAGATGCATTAACTATAACTTTGATAAATAAAAAATGTATCTCTGTTTGACATTCCCACCTTCACAGCATCCACATTCTTTTGTTTCATATCAGCAGCACAATGCAGATATGTGAATTTTGCTACAGATGTCACAAAGGCATCTCTCTGTGTCTGCATGCACATAACAGAGGTAACATGCACAGCAGACCTGAATCCCTGCAAACACTGTGACGTGGCGGCCTTATCATCACTCTGATCAAGTGTCACACTGAATGCAGCCATCATAGGGGCCCAACAAACCTCCATCATGAATCTTAAAATTGTTGTATCAGTGATAATAGAAAACACAGACCTGCATAAAGCAAAAGCTTGAGTTACTTTCAAAGCATCAGCGGAAACAAATCTATTTTATAACAATGGTTTGTGTTAGTCTTACTCTGACTTTCCACTCTTTAGTTTAAATTTCTCTTGTATGTTTTTTATGAGCAGGTCATTTGCTCCAACTACCCTGTCATCAGCCTGTTTCCAGTTAACAAAGCTGATAATGTTGTCCAAACCTAATAGCTTCATCACACTACTAGGTTGCTTGTTTTGTGGAATTGATGAATCAGCACTCATTTTGATCTCATTTTTGACAATTTGGTCATACAGTGTACCCAGATAAACTTCTGGCAAGTCCTTCCCATCATCTATTCCTCGGTTATTGCGAATGAAGTCAGATTTAGACATCTGCATGTTGAAAATCTCATAAATGAACTAATCTTGAATCAAAGTTCAAAGATGCTTATTATCATTTGCTTACCTTATCCTTAACCATAGTATTGTGAGCATCAGTGTTGAGCATGATTACAGAATAAGCAAGAACATATGCAGTATCTGCACTGGTAAAGGAGTTTGGATTGCATTTGCAGTATCGTTCAGCAAACTTTTCCATGATCCGATCAATTTTCTGTGCTTCACCAGGCAACCTGAAGCCTCGCAAATAATACCTAATAGCTTCACCGAAGTCCATACCTTCGAAGTTCAGTGCATCAACATACGCATGCATAACTTTGATAGGGAATTCATCTCTTTCACCCAAATAGTCTCCAATCATTGTTGCATTTAAACCAGCAGTGTTCCTCAAGAAACAAGCAACATCTTCTGGCGTATGCCCTATCTTCTTGCTTTTAACAAGAAAATTAATTCCCTTGGAAGGTTTTCGGTTAAACAAGGATATTCCTTTCTGGAGAAGGAAAATTATTCTTCATTAGTCCAAAATGTGAAACCCTCCTTCACACTGAGAATAGAAACTTCTAAACCAAGTATGAAAATAACATATACCTGAAGTTCTATTTTGAAAGCACGACGTTGCTCAAGGGAGGGAGCACCAGATACATCTGGGCTACCAGAGTCAGATTGCAGTTCATAATCAACTCCACTGCCATCTTCTCCAATAAGGATGTTAGGAATGTCTATTGAACTTAAAGAACTTAAAGAAGCTTCAGAAATTTTTGGTGAAAAATCACCAATTTTCAGTTGTTGGTCCATCCATGAACCCATTGACTTGATTATGGTTGCAAGGCACTTCACTGACTCAATCCGAAATGTTTGGTCTTGGGCTGTAGTTAATGTTGTTGTAGATCCTGGAGGAACACCTAAAGCAGTTTTTAAAAGTCCATTGACAACCCTGCAAAAATCTACTGAAATTAGAGATGCCTTAATAAATGATGAAAAGATAATGAAAAATGAGGTTTAAAGAGCAGAGCTCAGCTCAATGCATCGATCCTCACAACATACTTAACTCAAAGTGACATGCAGAACTAAAAATCAGTAACTGTTGCTTTGTTCATTTAATAACAAAACAGAAGGTGACTATTCATCAAGTACCAATTAGAAGTTACATACCTTTCAAAAATATTTGGCGCATCTACATCGCAATCATAGTTCACAAAGATATCAATAAGAACCTGAGATTCTTTACAGATCTTTTCTAGCAAGTTTAGAACTGTCATTTTTTGTAGAAAGCTAGGTTGATGGACATTCTCAAGAACCCTTAGGACAAGCATTGGAAAGAATATTCCAATTTCTTCTTTCAGCCCAGATCTAAACCTTGACAGTAAGCCCACAAATATGGAGCACAACAACTGGAAAATACTCATTGCTGACAAAGCACTGTTCTTCAATAAGGACAAACAAAGATACTGCTTGATTGCTCCAAGGTACCTGATTCAGAAAAGAACTTTCAGTCCACAAGTTTTATTTGCTGTCAAGATCACTCCTTCATAAAATAACCTAAAGAAACTTCATAAAGACTAAAAGCTGTAAGAGCACACTTGTAAGATATCAAAGTAATTTCAAAATTACCGAGCTTTATTCTGTCAAGATCAAAGTAATTTCAACACTCCACTATAAAATAACCTAAAGAAAACTTCCTAGAATCATAAAGGCCAATAGCTGTACGTGCATGCTTGTAATATATTTGCTTCAGAATTACCATTTCTACTTTGCAAACAAAAAAGGTGGAGTTTTGTTTTTCTGCCAAAAAAAACATTGTTACGACATATTTCATTTGAGTAGTGCAAAGTTAAGTTATCTGTAGAACGACATTCATTTCCGCTCCCTTTTTGACTAAGTCGCTATTATAGTACACAGCAGCCATGCAGTAATACCATCCCATTTTCTTCCTTTTCCGTGTGCTGCTGAGTCTGTGACTTATTTATTTATTTGGTCTTTCAAGTGAAAGGACCGTACAATAAACTTAACAGAACCCAAATGAAAACAAATTCAGACAATTCGAGCAGGTTCCTCAGGAGTCAGGACCTGATTTATGGAAACACAAATTCAGAATAAAGACATGTGGGGTTTTTGACAAATAGGTAAATCATCTTCCAACCAGCCATCCACCTAGATCCTAGAGCTTTTTAAAGTGCTTGTAATAAACTATATCTAAGTACCTATTGCTATAGCTTTTTCTTAATCCTTTTCATTTTCAAACCTTTCATTCATGATATAGAATAAATATCTTTGCATGAATTCCAAAAATAGAATTAGAGAAATATGTGGACATACTGAGCAGGCAGATTAGAGAAATATTATGCACATAAAAAGGGTGAAAAATAATTTCAGAGCTAATATGGTGTATGCTTAATGGAGCACAACAAGAATGCTCCACATAGATTCAACATTGTACACTCTATGCCATCCTCCCACTAGTCATTTTATACTTCACCTCAATGGTGAAATGCACTGTAGGTCTCTAAACTATTTCTGTATCCTCTATGGATCCATGATCTCTCAAAGTGATCATCTAGGTCGTTCAGCTTTCAAAGCAGTTCATTTGAAGTGTGAATCCAGGTCCATGATTGGACCTAAAGTGAACTTAGAATAAACCTCTTCAAAAGTTGAAGGACCTAAATGATCACTTTGAGAGATCATGAACCCATATGAGAATACGGGAATAGTTTAGGGACCTACAGTCCATTTCACTCCGCAATAATTTTTTAGTAACTTCCAGAATTCTAACTTATTGTTTTACCAAGAACCCACAGAACTACAAGCATTTTTTATAAGTATCACCGAGCTACAGCTATTTTGACACTTGGTACTACAAAAATACAACTTCCTCACAGAACTACAACTAGTTTGTCACTGAGTACCTATGAGAAAGTTGTGGTTATGGTACTAAGTGCCAAATAGTTGTAGTTCTATAAAATTTACTTAAATAATTGAAATCCACGAAGCTGGAAACAACTACAGGTATGGGGTCATACTTTTCATTTGTTCTCCAGAAAGGGCCTGCATTGTCGATAACCATTTTCAGCAACTCAAGAGACAACACCTTGCCCCGCAGCAACATCTGATCCTCAGGGTTATCTGGTGTCGAGAACTTCATTGATAGCTTGCACAGGTTCTTGAAGAGCGCAAGCCCATCCTCTCTGGTCTTGCTCATCCCAACATCCTCCTTTCCATCCACCTCAGTTGGCTCCAAATGTGCCCCTGGCTCTGGGGCATCACCCCCCTCCATAGCCTCGTTTATAAACCCCTGAGCCACCTGCACGATGCTGGAGTCGTTCAGGTTGCGGTCAGACACGTCCAACATGTCCGTGATCGACACCGTCCGAACGTGCACGTCCATGGAATCCACCTCCACGCGTGCAAACACAATCACCAGCACCTGCGCCAGCGCAAGCTTGGCGCAGAGCTGATTGGCACCACTGCTGCTGCTGAGGTATATGTTGTAGCAGGTCCTGAGCACCTGGCCGAGGCCCTCCCCGCGGATGGCGACGGTGGGGCACCGCGCTGCGGCGACTATGACACGGAGGGTGGCAAGCTCCATTGCATCATCAGAGAGCGCGCCACAGGTGAGGACGGCATTGAGGAGCCTGGAGGTGGGGGCAGAGGGATCGTCGCCGGCGCCGGCGCAGCCGAGGTCGCCGAGGAGGAGGCGGTGATAAAGGAGCTTGGTGACGCAATCGAGAGCGGGGTCGGCGACCTTGGGCGAAGCGGACTCGAGAGCGAGCAGCAGCGCGTGGAGGGACGCGTCGGCGGCGGCGGAGGGCAGGCCGAGCAGCGGCGAGGATTGCGGCGAGGTAGGGTCCGGCGACGGGCATGCCGGCGATGAGGAGAGGAGGTCGAGTGCCGCCTTTGCCGCGGCCACGAGCGCCGAATGCTTCCGCCACGCGGCGTTTTTGATGATCCGGTCCAGCGCTGGGCCCAGAACGCGGCCCGACGGAGACGCGCCGCCGAGTGGCGCCGTGGGGGTCGACATGGTGAGGGGGTCTATGCGGTGGTTGTCGCCGTCGTGATGACCGTCACGTCATTGGAGGAGGGGCGGAGATCTGAGGTGGAAGAAATTGGAATGGAGGGAGGGAGGTGCCGGGTGCGTGGGGGAGGAATTGAAGGAGGGAAGAAGAGGGTGGAGGGGGGAGGGGTAGGACTGGAATTTTGACTTTTCCCTGGGCGCACTCCAAAAGAGGATGGAATCGCAAATTACATATTTGCGGTGTTTGACTTGCATTTTCCAAAGTAAAAGACTAATAGCGTTATTTATGTTATTATTACCAAAGAATGAACAAGAGTTACTGCCGAATAATAACCACATCATTACTATAAGAGTTATCATCAAATATAAAATCAAATTACTGTCATATTTATGGGCACTAATCCTTTCTCGATTTTTTTTTTGAAGCATTGCCTTTCAACACAAATCAATGATGGTGTATATCATTCTAATTTACCATTTTCAGTTAGCATTGTACTTCAATCAAGCTATTCTACAAGTAGGATACAACTTGTTAGTATGAATTAGGGTGTTCTCATAATAAGTTGCCACCACATACTATGTTTAAGAATGTTTTATATATTATTAGTTTCAAAAAGAAAGTTTTATATTGCCACATTTGCATATTTGCAATTATTAAAAATGTCACTATTTCTAAACTTATTTTTAATAATGCTCCATTAGCTACTATTTTTTTATTAATACAAAAAATTCAAGAGAGAGAGAGAGAGAATAAGGAAGAAGAAGAAATTGCAAAAGGCGTTTCTTTAGAAACAATTGCAAAAGATGTGTGAAAAA
>Ga0182004_10004998_pt1 | contig 10760 bp, 9 predicted proteins | sample Sormic07211540_1_FD_120479 | JGI IMG/M metagenome (GOLD analysis project Ga0182004, IMG submission 120479) | Endophyte microbial communities from Sorghum bicolor roots, Mead, Nebraska, USA - 072115-40_1 MetaG | ecosystem: Host-associated > Plants > Roots > Unclassified | place: USA: Nebraska...
TAATGCTCCTCGTGTCTATTTTGAATCTAAATGAGACCACTTAATAAATACATTAGAGAGCTAACACATGCAATTTTATAATTTAGGACCCGAATAAAATCCGTCCAATTCGTGCAATTTACTCAAAAAAAAGTAGGCCGGCCGTACAATACCGTGATATTTCAGCTAAGCCTTATTTTGTTGATGAAAATTTTTGCGTAACACTTTTGTTTGTATTTTATAATTGTTATCTAACTATAGACTATAGTCTCAAAATATTCATCTCATAAATTATAAACGAACTATATAATTAATTATCTTTTATCTATATTTAATGCTCTATATATATTTACCGTAAAATTGGACAAAATCTTAGGCCTTGTTTATTTGAGAAAAATTTTGGTTTCGGTTACTGTAGCATTTCCGTTTGTATTTGATAAATATTATCCAATCATAAACTAACTAGATTTAAAAAATTCGTCTAACAAATTATAGATAGACTGTGTAATTAGTTTTTATTTTCATTTATATTTAGTGCTTCGTGCATATGTTCAAAAATTTTATGCGACAGTTCAAAATTTTTTGAAGTAAACAAGGCCTTAATGGGCCGGCCCCGCGCGCGCGTCTCCCCCTGCCGGCTTCCTTCCTGCGTACACCTCCTTCCTCGCCTTCTTCTCGTTTCATTTTTTTTTCTTAAAAAAGATAAATAAAATATCACTCTTTCCCACTCCTCTTTCTCCTCCGTTTCTCCCGCACTCCCCAAAACCCTACGACCCCTACGGAAGAGGCAGCTTGCTCTCCGACCGAGCTGCCATGGCACCAGCGCCGCCTCGGCCCTTTGCCTCCATCTTCTCCGGTAAGCACTCATCGTCTCGAACCCCGGGCCTTGGCTCCGCGCACGCCAAACCCTAATTCCCCTCTCTCTCTCTCCTCCAGCGGCAGCCCTCTCCTCGTCGATGCAGTACATGCTCCTCCAGGCGGCGTGCGATGGCGACCTCCGCCTCTTCAAGAGTACGTCCCGCCCTTCCCCGGTCGCCGATTCCGGCCGCGATTGGTGCTTGGATGCTGATTTTGTTTTTTTTTTGGGTGGCGCCGCCGCCACCACTATAACCCGTTGCTTTGCAGGGCTGGTGCGAGCGCTCGACAAGGGCAGAGGCCGCCTCAGGGAGGCGGTCGAAGCGGCAAGGACGGACGGTGGCAACGGTGCCCTGCACCTCGCCGCGGGCAGCGAGCAGCTTGAGGTGTGCAGCTACCTGGTCGAGGGGCTGCGCGTGGATGTGAACGTCGTCGATGACGAGGGTCTGTCTATTTCTTCCAGTTGTTTGCTTCTTGTTTAGTCCATACTCCATAGCGCTGCCTGGAATACAGGACTGCCGCATGCTCATTTTTTCCCCCGTTTGGTGAGGAAATTGCACCGTGTTATATTGATTGTTGTGTCCTGTGGACGCCTAGTAACCCAACTTCTTGGTCCTCATGCATGCTTTACTTGATTTTGTTTGTCCAAAGCTGCACAGCTGCTCAATATCTAGATTTTAGATATCATTGATAAGGTCACGGCCACTTGATTATGTTGTGCTCACACCTCACAAAGAAAGGCACAAAATATAAGAATGGGTTTACTATTGGGATATTGTCTTTGTTTTCTTGCTATGTCATGCTCACTCATCATATAATCTATTTGGAATAGGCCATGTTCAATATTGAAATAGTTGTGCCGACTGCTGACAGATACAAACATGTAATTGATCAAACTGGACTAATTCTTTTTTTTAACATATGAAAAATGCCCCCAGAGAGTTTGATGTTATTAATGCTTCAATTTCATGTCATAAACCTTTATATCCAATCTTTTTTAATACAAGAAAACTGTACCTGATTCTGCAAATTTGCGGGGATTCTGCAACTTTTAAAATGAGAAAGTCAGTCCAGTATGCCCAACATTGCCCCACGCACTGTAATGCCCTACTGCATGCAATGCTTGAAATTTCATGTATCTGTGCTCCATACTCTGAAACCTTGTGGATAATGGTTCTTAAAGTTATGATGTAAAAAGTTTACTGCTCTTGAGATTTACATTCTTCTGGCCATTAAGTGTTTTCATCGATAAGCATCTCCTTGTCTGTTCTTGATAGGTAGAACACCTCTGGTTTATGCGGTGGTCAGTGAAAACGCTGCTGTTGTCAAGTATCTTCTTGATCATGGTGCTGATCCAAACAAAGCTGACAATGATGGGCTAGCTCCTCTACATTCTGCTGCTGGAATAGGTCTTTCTTATTCATTAATATCTCTGTTGTTCACACCTGCACCACATTTTCTTTACCTTTTTTGTATGATATTGTTATGTATCAGCATTCTGTTCTTACTAGGATTTATTGGGTTGCATAGTAATTTATATTTCTCAACCTTAGGGGTTTGTGAGGCAGTAGATCATCTTCAAATTTGATTTTAGGTTCTGCCAAACTATCATGCACAACATCCTTAAATGTGTCAATGTGCATGGCAGGCAGTCTATCCTCTAAAAAAACACAGATAAGATGGTTTTTCCCACTGTCCATTCTTTTATTTCTTTAGGTTTTGAGTTAAAGTATGTCCACGTCTGAAATGCGCCCCTTAATTAATTTCATATGTTTGTTAATCTTTTTTCTTCTTTTATTTTTTACTGTTTGGCTACGCGAGTTGGTGTTGTATACCATCTGCAGGGAAACTGAGGTCTGCCGGAGGCTAGATACGAATGATGAGTATCATGAGTAAGCTTACCCATGTTATGTAATAACTAATAAAGTACATTTTATTTCACTTTTGATGCAGGACACTGTGAAATGGTAGAGCTGTTGCTTGCAAAGGGAGCTTATGTAGACCCGTTAGCTGATGAATGTGGGACACCACTGCACCTTGCTGCTAAGGAAAGGCAAGCTGGTACTATGAAAATTTTATTGGACCACAAAGCAGATGTAAGCATAACTTTGATATTTCTGCCTTAGGTTGCATGTTTGTTTGTTGTATGTTGTTCTCATGATCCATTATATTTAGTCTTTGTTTCCTTCATGCTGTTTTGCTTGTTTTGCTGCTATGTAAAATTGAGTGAAGTTGTCAGCGTGGCTAACAACCTTGTGCAGCATAGATACCTCTTCAAATTTGTTACTTGCTTCTTTCCTTCTGCTCCTATTTTTCTTAGTTTTAGGTCTATATTGTTCGTTCACATCTCAAAAGTATCTCATTCATTCTTTTTTAATATTCATAATGGCATTCTCGAATCAATAGCTTGAACCTTACCCCCTGATCTCCTTCCATACACGAGAGCAATACTCAATGTTCTATCAGGATCAAGACTATGTTTCTCTATGGAAGTCTACAGTACATGCTATCATGTATGTGTAGTTTCCTAAGTGCCAATTTACATGCATTGGACAAATTCTTCTGGATGCATTCCCTTTTATGTATTTGTCATAATTTTTCTTTCTCGAACAAGCAGGAGAGCTGTGTATCTTTATATTGAAGAGAAAAAAAGGGGGAAGAAGAACCCCGTACATTGCGACCTACTTATCTCCACTAGGAAGTAAGAAGGGATCTCAAGAGGAAGATATAACACTATCATATATGTCACTCTTATGTGAGTCCCATATGAAACTGAATAAGAAAAACCTACTGGTCAAAAAGTTGACCAATAAGTATACCACAGGCAACTATGTGCTGAAGTTGTACTTTTTTTGTTCTTGCAAACTGCAATATCACAGAAGCTGTTTTTCGCTGAAAGCTTGAGTAGATATATGGTTATATATTAATATATGTTTTCCATTCTGTTTTATATTTTTCACTTCAGTTATTATCATCAATACTGCAGCAACTAATGTGCTTTGCATCTCACACTAGTGCAACAAGACATACATGATATATGGACTGTATGGTATGACACCCCTCTTTCAGGCTATAAACGTTTCATCAGTGAAATGTGTGAAGCTCCTGGTTGAGGTATTGTACTTTGGCTTTAGCTTTGTCAACTCCTATAACTGCACTTTGGTTGTTTGAGAACTTCAATAGTTTCAGTTAACTGCATTTACTGTAACATTTCTTTTTTTTGTGACAGGCTGGTGCTGATGTCAGTTCAGATTGTGTCTTAACTTCTTTAACTGATTCTAATCTTGGAAATGAGGGCTCAACTGAGTGTTTAAATTTCCTACTGGATGCTATTGCCAGTAGTAATGTTCCTGATGATGTAAGATTAACATCTTCTCCATTAGTAGTTTGATAATAAGTGGTACTGTTCAAGGCTTCAAGCTTTGGGGCCTCTTTGCTTGATAAATGGCTGCATGCCAATTGTTTCTTGTTCATAGTTTATTGCTTTACCATGATGTTGTATACTCACTAGTCACTATCTTACCCTCTGGTGCTATCTAATTTAGCAATGGCACATTGTACCTGAGTTATGTTGCTGTGAATTTAGCTCCATGAGTCCAGCTCTAATATTGGAAATGTGTTTTGCAAAACCAAAACCATGTTTTCCTCAATCATTTCCAATTTTCCATAAGAATACTGTATAGTTTCTTTACTTCTATAAAAATGAGTTTTCCCATACATTACTCCGGTCATCCTTATTTGAAATTATTTGTCTCAGGATCATGTGAAGAAAAGGAAAATATCACTGAAGTCACTAGGAAGCAAGGCAGTTGAGAAAGAGGATTATTTTTCTGCATTATCATTCTACAGTAAGGTATGTTGTAGCACCATATTCTCAGTATGTTCATTGTTTCTTGCTTCTAATTCAAAGAGATAATAATGCATGTTGTATGCAGTGTTTAAAAAAAAAATAAAAAACTTCTATCTTTGGTTTTGAGTCACCAGAAAAAAGGCAAACATTGCTGGTGGTTTATACGATGCCTTGTAAAAATTTGGCCTGAAAGCATTAGTGTGTGACTGGAAGTGGATTACAGTTTTAGAAGGGGAAACACACACATTGGACAAGGGTATTAGCAGGGGTGAAGCTAGGTTAGCTTTCCCTGGTGCACATGCATCTGACTGGAAGTGGGTTACAGTTTTAGAAGGGGAAACACACACATTGGACGAGGGTATTAGCAGGGGTGAAGCTAGGTTAGCTTTCCCTGTTTGAAAGAACTCAGAAGATCACAGAAGATTTCTTTTATATTCGATGAGGGTATCAAGGCCTGACCCTTGAAACTGGAACTCCTCCCTTATTACTCTTCTCTTAACCTATCTGAAGGTCCTTAACTTTTTGGCTCTCATACTAGGGGACCAATCCTCATGGCTGACTGTTACTCTTTGAACGAATGGATGGTGCATCTGGATTCAAATCTTAGGAGCTGGCAATCACTGATGCTGCGGGATATGCCTAGGGGAACCCGAAGTGCATGCTCCATTGTGTCCTTGCTGCTGGTTTACTTTGACTCCTGGTGTTGCAGTCGGAACTTTTTCTTCTAGACTAGACTTCAACAATTTGACTAAGAAAAGCTTGAATTGACATCTCTTCCTGTTTGTTAAGAATTGTTTGACTAATAAAAGTTGGGCCATATTTTGCATTTTGAGGGCCAATAAGTTGTTTATGAAACTTAACATTAATGCACAAACATTTACTACACAATAGAAGTTCACTAACAAGTAACAACTGACCAATTGTCTGAACCACGAGTTGGAAGAACGAACTGCTTGGCAAACCTGTGAACTATCAGGTTGATTGGTTGACTCACTAGTCTTGTGTCAGTAATTCTAACCCGGCCAAGGCCACTACCAACAACACGGCTTCAGAGGGGCTAATGTTGTCTTCCATTTGCAAAGGATGTTGCTCTGGATAAAACTCTAAATAAATAGGCTGTGTTTTTTTTTTGTTACATTGGTCATTTCTTTTCCAATTCTGTGATACATTTGTCTTAACAAATATGATGAAGGAGCGAATCTTGTACTACTTCAAATGTAACACATCTCTCATTCCTTCATCCCTATCAACTGGAAAGGTAGTAAGCTGCAAACAGTTTCAATCAGTACATGAGCATTGATATTCCTCGACAAAGGAAGTGTCATGACATGGATCTCTTCACTTGATACTTCCCTTAGCAGTCCCTTCCATATTCTCAGGAAGATTAGGAAATCGAGGACATCTTTGGTGAAATTTGAGAACTTGTTACATGTGTTGCTTCAAAATACTGGAACAATTGAATGTAAGAATGTTGCAGCAACATTCATGAATGTGTTGCAACATTTAATTTGCAAACAACAAATGAAATAATGTTTGCAAAAAAGAAATCAACATTTAACAAGAGATGCCCCCATCATAAATTAGAACGTATTGGGTCTGCTGTTGGCTTCTATTTCAATATTATGCTGTATTTAATTACTCAATTCTTGTTCTAAGTACTTGCATGTTTCATGGATATCCTGCACTAATACAAGTCTATGGACAAGAATGTACACATTTTCTGTCCAATTGTTTCATATTCAAATATGGTTTCTTTTGAAGTAAACAAAACTCAGCAAATCTTCTAAGTTCTAACTGTTTGACTTAATGCAGGCAATGGATCTTGACCCTGATGATGCTACCTTGTTCTCAAACAGGAGCCTTTGCTGGCTTCGCATGCGTGATGGACAAAAGGCTTTGCTGGATTCTCTTGCATGCAGAGAAATGCGGCCTGACTGGCCAAAGGCCTGCTATCGGCAGGGTGCAGCTCTGATGTTACTGAATGTGAGATAGAATGTCCTGTTATATACTTTGTCAAGATTCTATGAATTCTTTTTTTCACCATATCTTGCATTCTCAGGACTACAAGAGTGCATGCCAAGCGTTTTTCGATGGACTTATGTTGGACCCAAAGAATACTGAAATTGAGAACGCACTAAGGTATCCATCTGCCCCTTTGTGCTGTGGCATGTGTGTAACGTACATCTCATTGTAAGATATATCATATATGTATCTATTGAGAACTTCCTTAAAGTGTATGTAGGCTGCATGGATCGTGTTCTCAGGCCTTGTTTAGTTCCCCACCCAAAAACTTACCCATCACATCAAATCTTTAGACACATACATGAAGCATTAAATGTAAACGAAAACAAAAACTAATTACACAGTTTGCCTATAAATCGCGAGATGAATCTTTTAAGCCTAATTAGTCCATGATTTGTCACTAATTGCCAGATAAAACAAAAATGCTATAGTAGCCAAATCCAAGAACTTTTCGGAACTAAACAAGGCCTCACTCTGAATGATAAAAGTCATGAGCATAAATAGAAAAAGTTCTTCAACTTCCTTATTTGTAAGGCAGGCAGTCTCAGTCAACATTGTCCACTTTGCTACTGAGAAGGGAGGGAGGGAGGGGTTTACAGTTTGACTTCAGCGAGATGTTTCATATTTATAATAGAAAAAAAGGGTACTGTTTCCCATCAACACATGTCATAGGTTTTCAGCGAGATGTTTCATCATATTTATAATAGAAAAAAGGGGAGGGGTTTACAATTTGACTTAACCGAGATGTTTAATGTTTTTAATAGAAAAAAGGTACTGTTTCCCATCAACACGTCATAGGTTTATGCAATCAATTTTACTTGATCGAGATGTTTCATATTTATTTATTTATATAATAGAAAAAAGGGTACCGTTTCCGTCAACACATGTCATAGGTTTAGGCATAAGGATTGCTACACCATTATGGGGATCCTGATTGTTGTTTCATGCAGGCAAGCAATGCAATCCTTGAAGGTATCTGAAGGAACTAAGGTTAAATGAACGTGCACGGGTGTTGAAGATTGTTCGGAACACTCATGAAAGTTTGCTAGCTATATGGATCCATGAACCACTATATATCCTCTTTTGAAGTGAACTAATTAGTCAGCTGCTGAAATATCGTGATGGGTCTTGTGCAATAGTATGTAGCCATTCTAATCTAGTGTATGTATATATTCCTCGAGAGGTAGAACATTTGCACAACTACCCTGCCCACTGGGAGTGCTTCACGTCCGTTGCCACTAGCCACTGGTACCCCATTGTTATGGCGACTATTCACTTAAGACTTAACTGATTTTGTTTATCACGAGTTATGGACGACACCCAGTATACTATATTGGTTAATGCCTGTGCAGAGTGATGTCCAAGCATGTGGTTCGAATGATCAAATCTATATCTATATATCTTATATTTGTAAACTAGCATATTTATCTTCATGTAAACCATCCATACCAGCAACTCACTAGTACACATAATTATGTTGGTTTTATTAGGGTGTGTTTAGTTTCCCATGGAATGCAAAATACAAAATGCCAAGTACTTTGGAATGATGAAATACAAAATGCCAAAGTAATTACATTTAGTTGTTCAATGGAGCATGCTATACTGTAACTATGTATAACTACCATTTATTTATGATAGTTTGTCCTTTTAATATATAATTTTATTCTAAACTATCTTTTTTCATAGCAACGTGCAAGCTATCCTTCTAGTTTTACATAAGAGTAAAATGCCTTGGTGGCAGCTGGCAGTGAAATTTTCTAGAGGTCTTATCTAGGTTTTTGAATTCACAAATTGCATCCTTAGGTCCTAGGTTATCAAAATCCAAAACTCTAAAAAAAACTCATTTTTGTTACCCAATCTTACCATAAGGGTGTCATCTAGGTCTAAATAGGTCTGGACTTTCTCTACATCTTCACATGACATTCAATAGTGGATCCCATATGATTCTACATAGATCCTATATCGTGTCTTAGGTCTTGACTAATCGATCCTGCATGAGGGTTGGGCTCATATATCGGCCTTCATCGACGCCTTTTTTCCTTGTCTTATCGTTGACCCCATCTAGTGCAGACTAATTAGGATGCATGTGTTATTGGCCTTCTTAGAGCAAAGAACAGGGTTGACAGGGATTCAACATATGGGCACTACTTGCGCGCGAAGATGTGGAGCAAGACCTGATTTTTAAGTTCAGTTTGTGCTAAGTCTTTTAAAATTTGTAATCGACTTTATAGAAAACACACAAAAAAAACATAATCAAATTAGTTTCATTGGATTCTTCATGAAATATATGTTGATAGTCACCTATTTGAACTTGTAAATGCTAATATGTTTTAAAAAACTTAGTATAATTAGGGAAATTTTACTCAAAAATAAAATAAAATATAATCAATTGAAAAAAGTCGACTATTATTGTCAACAGATGGGGCTTAATTTGCTATGAAGTTGGAGTTCTCAATTATTTGGACTGTTAGCCAAATGAAGTATTCTCACCGATCAAAATTGTAAGTTGCTTTGATTTTTTAGATACATGCTTATGTGGGGAACGTAGTAAAATAAAATGTATATACACGGGGAAACCTAAAATGACTTGCAATTTGAAATAAAGGATCTTGGAAATGTTTTTTTTTTTGAATTACGGTATAGATACAAACATCACACATAATGCACTTACGCTCACCCCTATGGATGCATATACATATAGACCCTGCTGATTTTGCCCTCTCCCCCATGATATCTTTTGTAACCACTCTTTTGTGTATGCAAGCTAAGCTCTGCTAGCATTTGTACTATATAGCTATGTTGGGATTTTTTTTCTACTTGTATGGAAAGTGTAGTAAATACATGACAAAACAAATGATATTATATATTATTATATGAAATAAGTTATCTAGGGTCGTATCTGCGTGCCTTAAAAAATATATAAAAGAACGGCACTACTAGCGCCCGGACGTTAGGCGCTAGCAACACGCCCGGACACCAAGCCATCCATCCACACCACATGGAGAAAAAAATAAAAAGAAAAGGAAACTCCATCCACCCCCAGCCAACTCGCTCCGCATGGAGGACCGCCCTTCGCCCGCTCCCTGCCAACCAACTCGCCCCTACCTCACTCACCCCGTATGCACGGAGGACCATCCTTCGTTCGCTCCCCCACACAAGGAGCCCGTCCCCACCCCCACGAGCATGGGGTCCGCCCCTCCCCTCGCCTTGCCAGCCCCTAGTAGATCCACTTGCCGCTAACTCGTTCCCATAGCCTATCCTCATACGCTTAATGCTGCAACATAATATGCATGATAGTGCAATAACACGGTACATACTACTACAACAATAGGTTAAAGTAGGTGAAACACCATAACACATAGTATTACAACAAACACCGAACAACTGCTGCAACAACATACAAACAACTATTGCAACATTCAGATTGAAGTATTGGATGGAGCAGTTGAAACACCATGAACATAGTATTACAACAACAACAAACGACTGCTGCAACAACATGTAACATTAACAACTAATACAACAACATAGATTGAAGTATTGGATAAAGCAACCGAAATACCATGGACATAGTATTACAATAACACCGAACAACTGTTGCAACAACATACAACAACTAATACAACAATACAGATTGAAACATTAGATGGAGCAACTGAAATACCATGGACATAATACTATAACAACACCGAACAACTGTTGTAACAACATGAAATAAACTACTAGAACATGCAGATTGAAGCAACTGAAACAACATCTTGAAACACAGTATTGCAACAAACGACTGAAACCTACTGCAACATCTAGAGAGAACCATTGCAATAATAACGAGACCTGAACCTGAGAGCTCACAAAAACCCTACCCTATTGTAGCATCACTTGAAAACGTGCTGCAACAACCAGAGAACACCATTACAACACGCGCGAGCGCTGAAACCCAAGAGCTCGCCGAAACCTTAACTACCATCACATCCCATAGATCCAGACCCAAAGTAGGAGGACAAGGACGAGGAGGAGCAGCAGGAGTTGGAGAACGTGGAGGAGGAGGGGAGGA
>Ga0182004_10004999_pt1 | contig 10760 bp, 8 predicted proteins | sample Sormic07211540_1_FD_120479 | JGI IMG/M metagenome (GOLD analysis project Ga0182004, IMG submission 120479) | Endophyte microbial communities from Sorghum bicolor roots, Mead, Nebraska, USA - 072115-40_1 MetaG | ecosystem: Host-associated > Plants > Roots > Unclassified | place: USA: Nebraska...
AAAAATAATTTTGTATAACAAAAAAAATATATGTTTCTTTAGAGAGAGAGAGAGAGAGAGAGAGAGAGAGAGAGAGAGAGAGAGAGAGAGAGAGAGAGAGAGAGAGAGAGAGTATAGGAGTGAAGTTTAGATAGGCAGATAGGAAGTTACTAACAGTGGCTGTATGCTCCTCCTGTTCATATAGAAGTGGAGTCCGTAATTTGTAAGGCTCATCTGAGTTGTTCTCCATATGCTATTAATGATACAGGAGAGCTGCTTATTTCGTTATTACAATGCTTTAAGCATAGGGCTCCATCTGTGTTTTTTTACATGTCATATTTGGTTTGTCCTAAGTCAAACGTGTGTATCTTTGACCATTGATTTCCAAAAATTTAAGATTTTATATTTTTAGACTTATTATGAGAAATATTATCATAATATGTAATTCATATATTGTCAAAGTACAAGGATTTTTAAAAATGGTTGGTCAAAGATTGCAATGTTTGACTTAGGACAAACCAAATATGACATAAAAAACAGAGGGAGTAGTATGTGAGTCAAAAGCAAAGAAACTGAAAAGATGGAGAAGATCACTGATACCCGGATATTTCTCTCCACATTCAAAAGTTTCTGTGCACAAGCACATGGAGGTGAGCTGGGACCAGGGTTGAGAATTGTTCTGTGAGGAACTAAGGAGAATTGGGAAGGAATCAATAACGAAATCAAGCAGAAACTTGTATTCAGGGATAACCGCAGAATATCCATGTATAATCCATGGAGTACTGCAGATGTACTCAACTGCTACTGCTAGGGTCCTGTCCTGAGTTCATCCTGAATGGCATAAGCCTTACAGGCAGCCTCGGGTGGTCCTTGTATACATGGACCGGGGATTACACTTAACGCAGGAATTAAACAGAGTATAACATAGCGATAACATACACATAATTGCCGTTTGGTGGGAGCTTGGTGAGTGCTTAAACTTGTTCTGTCAGATGGAGGATGGAGTTTTACTGAAGACTGAAGAGGGAACTGCAGTCAGAATTGTGCTGTCAGATGGCTAAATTGGGCATGTGCAGGAATTGTTCTGATTTGGAAGTCTCCTAAGCTGACTTGGGCACTATGTGACGGCTTACAATGGCCAAGTTTGGATAAAGAAATTTCTTTATTCTGGCTTTGTGAGTTGGCTCTGGTGCAAAAAATATTGCTTGCGCTGCAGAGGTTGTCCATTTTCTGCCTATGGAACATGAGTGGCGATTGCTTAAACGCTTGCACAAAAGGGTTACCAATTGACTGTACAAAATGTTTTTTGTAGCATAGGTGTCGTTGAGTGGGAAATATTGGAAATGCAGCCGTTATTATACTAAAACGGGAACATCCTACTCACATGCACACTTTCATGCATGTTCCGTATATATCAATTGGATAGTTATGAACGAAGACAATAATTTAAGAGGTAACTTGCAAACCTGTTCTATATTTTTGCACCATATATAGACCTAAAAAGAACAAAAAGAAGTGGTGTTTCTTTAGTGCAGATGCCTCTAGTGCGCTTGGATTGGCATAATTTACATCTATTGTTTTCTAATGTGTGGTAACATATATACTTAGAATCCAATTTATGCATCTCTTAACCTTTTGAGTGGAATATTGTGCACAACTATTTATCTCAATTCTCAACTGAGTGGATATATACGGTAGGAATGAATACATTTTCATTTATGGAAACTTTACACTAATGGCTTTTAGCGATGCACAAGCAACCAACAAATAATCAGATGTAAATCCAATGATCCAAATTAGATACTTATTTCTAGAAACCCACAATTGGGCATTCCTGAATATGCATATACAGCTTGAAAAGAATTGACTATGGATTCTATATGTATTTTTCCACAATAATTATTTTTATTTATCAGTCATTTAGTGCATGTTTTAGATTTTATAAATATTTTAAAATCTAATATTTCTTTAATTTGTAGGAGTCCATACTCCATAGAGCCTGTTCGCTTGGCAGAAAAGCCATGACTAAAAGTACTGTTCGCTTATTTATTGTGAGAGAAAAATACTGCTGAATGGTTTGGATTCTATAACATTGTTTTCACTAGTGTATCATAGTAAAAAAGATCAAAAGATGTAAGAAAGTATATGGACTTGGCATTTGATCGAGTTTTTTTTACCAAAAGTTGTGGCTTGCTTATCTTTCAAGGAAAAGGAAAAGATGAAGGCGCTCAAATAGGATGGCAACCTCTACTTATCTACAAAAGAGACAACTCTTGATCTTTTTCTGCCAAACAAATGATTGACATCGTTTCAAGTAAAACACTAAGTTCCATGCATGGGATGGGAGGTGGCAGACACATTCTAAACAAATGAATGCATTTTGTTATAACCTCCCACTGCATGTTTCCTGCATATTGTGTTATGTGCTATCTGTGTTTTGTGATTATATATACACTCAAATATTTTCGGATGCTTTGTAGTAGAGATTTTAATTTGTCACATTTTAAGAGCCTGGTGCCTTACTAACCTACCCGTCTGGTGGCCACTTCCATTTTTGCAGATGAGTTTTTTTCTCTCCCAAAAATAAGTAATCGTGGGACTCACCTTGCTGATCTCACTATTAATTTTTAGAACGTAACTATCAGATGGCATATATGGTTGTGGAGTGGATTGTTGAAACTTCCTGTGTGCACTTTTTTAGAATATGCGATGAAGATATATATCTTGCTAGAGGTTTAGCATTTCCTGATCCGTCTTCATCTTTCTAGACGAAATGTACCACTATTGACATAGTTCCAAATGTGTTTCATTCTTGTACATTAATAGATCATATAGTTGGCAATTGCAAATCATATTTTAATTTGCATTATATGGAGTACTATATAGCTCACTAGAATCGAAGATGTTACAAGATGTTTTATTAAATTACACATGATTCAATTTGCATAATTGACAAGTATACTTTCTAATGTGCAGCAATAAACTTGAAATTAATAATCTAACCTTAATTTTTCTGGTTTTCCTCAATTGAATTGATGTTTTTCTCTGACATGATGATCAAGATTTTGGAAGTGATCGACTAACTTATCATGTTTGGGAATCCTGTGAAGACTGGTAGGTTGTATGGATATTGAACTCACGAAATGGATGTACGTAATCACGAAGCAAAATGGTAGACCTACAATTAGTCACTGCTAACTATATGTAGCTTGAAAATATTAGTTAAAAGTTTATTTTTTAATTATGTTATCTGTATTTTGTTTGGCTGTACTTGTATCCACCCAATCCATGTATGTTGAAGTGGGTTGGGGTGGAAAATTAACTAATTTCCACTCCAATCCACCCTAATACATGTTGATTGAGGTAGTTACAAGTGTAGCCAAACAAGGCCCAATGGATATTTTTGTTTACATGCAAGTTTCATAAATTATTGGTTATATGTGATATCGTAATAATATAAATATTTGCTTATTTATGAGTAGTCCACTAGCATAGCATAATCAACTAGATGCTAAAGATGGAAATAATATAAAATTTCAATGTTAATTATTTTGGATTGAAGGAAATGGACCGACTAGAATAGGACAACCACCTCTCCTTATTGACAAAAGATAGAACTCTAATAATGTTTTTCCTACTGAATAAACAATCATGCCAAATATACATGGGAAGGATCCATCATGTATGTGTGTTTTCATCAGGAAGGGACATTATGTGAGTGTGTTTGCTATATGCCCCAATTCTAAGCTTGGGATAAAAAATAGTTAGGAGGTTAGTGAGGCAGCTAAGGCCCTAAAGAATGTGAAAAAGGAACAGATTTTCTAGAGTATAAGAAAATGTTTGTGATTTATACTCATCATCACTACCATAGCATGCCCATTACTACTACAGTATTCTTAATGGAGACAGTCAAAATGGATTATTGGAGGCGAGCACCGCCTCCGATCGTTGACCTTGGTTAATGAAGGCTTAACGGAGGTGGTTGCCCTGCCCGCCTCGATTAATCGCTTAATGGAGGCGGTTGCATTAAACTGCCCACCTCTATTAATCAATTAAAAAAATAAAAAAAAACTAGTAGGCCCATTGAGCCCACTATCAGGCCCAATCAAGCCCGCAACCCATCGGCGCATGCGCCGCCGCTGATCACCGCATCCGCTGCATCGATGCAGGATCCATCGTTGGCCACCGAGATCTGCAGGAAGAGGAAAAGAGGGCGCGGCTCCATAGGGTCACCAAATCTGCCTTGGTCTGCCAGGACCCGTCAGGATTCGACTCACTGAGGGTGTGCCACCACTGCCGGGAGCACCCTGCACCTGCTCTGGATAGATCGAGCCCGCTGCCACACCCTCCACCTGCTCCACGCTGCACGTGGCCCTGATGCAGATCCGTTGACGAGGGTGTAGATCCACTGTCGGGGTCGCAGATCCGGCCCTTGCTCGCATGCCTGCAGATCCACCGCCATAGGCGCGGGCCGAGAGGCCACGCCAAGAGGGAGGGCGCAAGGCCGCACCACGAGGGAGGCGGTGAAGTCGGGCCGAGAGGGAGATGGCGCAAGGGAGAGGGAGGGGGCCGAGGGAGGGAAAGGGTGTCGTGGGAGAGGTTGGGGTGCGAGAGAGGGAGAGCGTGCATGGGAGAAGGAGGGTGCAGTTGGAGCCTTGAAGGGAGTCAGAGGGAGAGCGGTCGGCTAAGAAGGGAGAGTGCTCGGTTGAGTGAGTGAAGCATGAAACCCTAACTCCCTCTATTTATGTCGAAGACAGCTATCGGGCCTCACTTGGGCCTGTTGGGCCTTGGCCTTTTCAGAGGCACTACCTCCAAAAATAGATTTATGGAGACATACATCTTAAGACGACCGCCTCCGAAAATAGGCTATTAACCGAGACGGTTGAGCAACATTGACCGCCTCCATTAATCATTTAATGGAGGTGGCTGCCCTATAATAACCGCATCGCTAATGCGTCATTAATCGTGGCGATCATGTTAAGGCGACTGCCTCCGTTAATGTTTAATTGAGGTGGTTGTTCGGGAGGCCCAGCTGGCCGAGAATAATGAAGGCGGTCAAAAAGGGTGCCCGCCTCCATTCAAAAAAGACCGACACCACCTAAAAGAAATCTTGTACTAGTGGATATATTATTATATCAACACAGAAATCACCTCTATCAGCATTCCCTTGTGATCAAGCAATTCAGTTGGGCAAACCTACAGTTTTAGAAGGTAATTAGTGCATATGACGTACGTGCTTCTGACTTGGTTGGTGGGTCAGTGATGCAGCTGAGGCTTAAGGATGCAAAAAAAGGGTGAACACTTTAGTAGAGAATGATACAATGTGTGATTTATACACATTATCACTTCCCAAATATCATATGTTGTGCTTATTGTCTAGCACATAGATCACATCCCCTGGTGCTCAAGTCAATTGTACGTAGCACTCAGTTGAACAAACTTACAATTTTAGAAGATGCGCTTGTGAGTGGGCTGTTGAAACTTCCTGTATGCACTTCTTTAGAAGATAACTTGTGTGTGATACCCAGCTATATGTGCTATGTTCTCTGAAGATGCATGTGAGTAGGAAATGAATATGTGTGCACTCTTTTAGAAGATGGCTTGTGTGTCTTAGAAGGTAACTAGAGGTCTAACATTTCCTACTCACATGCATCGTGTGCAGAGAACAGAGCAACATATAGCTAGTTAATCATACTTTTGCACCGTACATAGCTAACTAGAACAAAAAGGAGTTACAATGATGTTCCTTCATTGATTAAATTTACCAATCAATTAGTAGACAACTATAGTTTCTAATGTGCAGTAACCTCCTTGAAATTTATTCTATTAATCTTTCCTCGAGTGAGTTGATATTTTTCAAAGTTGTCATGTTTGGGAACCATATGAGGACCGGTGGATATACAGAGCTACCAAATATATGGATGTTACGATTCTTATTTCTGGGAGCCACAATTAGCTTGAAAAAATATTGACTAGATTGTATCTATATATCTTCCACATTTAATGGATAATTATCCGTATGCAAGTTTTAAGAATTATCGCTAGAGATAATATGTTGTTGTATATTGTAATCCATTCATTCCAAATTATATGTCACTTTAGCTTTGTACTATGCAGAACTTCTTTAACTTGGACCAAGAAAAATATACTGACATCTACAACCACAAACTAGTTTTATAACTTTTATGAAATATGTTCTGATAATGCATTTATTTGAACTTGTAGATGTTAATGTAAAACATTGGTCAAAGTTAAAGAAATGACTTAGGATAAAGCAAAAGTGAGCCATAATTTGGACCAAATCCCATTTTGTATATGATATTCACTAGCATAGCATAATCAACTATAGGTGTAAAAGGAAGGAAAATATCTAAAGAAATAGAATTTGATAAAAATAACAAGGTCGACTTCTACGGAGTATAGAAACTAAAGTATGATCACTGCCATATATTTTGCTTGTTATCTGAATACAGATATAGAACCTGGATAGGTATTCCCTTGTCCTCAAGTAAATTACATTATAGCATTCAGTTGAGCAACCGTACCATTGTAAGGAGGTAACTACTCCAGCATGTGCTTCTGAGTTGGTTGTTGAAACTTCCGTCGTGTGTGTAAATTTTTTCAAAGAACTTTGTTTCACGTAATCATAGCATATTTCTCTCTACTGCCCCAACCACTACATGAAACAGCTGCTTTGCTGAGTGCCTGCGGCACTCGGCAAAGGGCTCTTGGCAAATTTTCGTCGGTAAAGGGTTCTTTACCGAGTGTCTTTTATCGGGCACTCGACAAAGACTGTGTCGAGTGTCTCCGGGAGCCCTCGGCAAAAAAAGTTGCCGTGACGACGATTTTGGGTGACGGTTGCTTTGCCGAGTGCCTCCAAGAGAGCACTCAGCAAAGATTTTTTTTCTTTTTTTGGAAATTCTTTGCCAAGGGCCATTTCAATAGGCACTCGGTAAAGAAATTATTTTTTTTTGAAATTTTTTGCCGAGTGTCATTCACTTGGCTCTCGGCAACTTGATTTTTTTGCTGAGTGTCCTACGGGAGGCACTTGGCAAAGAAATAAAATTTCCTTTTGGGAAATTCTTTGTCGACAATAAAATAAAATTTTTTTATTTGCAAATTCTTTACCGAGTGCCCTTTCAGCAGGCACTCGACAAAATTTTTTTTTTGGAAATTCTTTGCCGAGTGCTCTCCCAGGCGGCACTCGGCAAAGAAATTATTTTTTTTTGGAAATTATTTGCCGAGTGCCCTCCCAGGCGACACTCGACAAAGAAATAATTTTTTTTGTAAATTCTTTGCCGAGTGCCCTCCCAAGAGGTACTCGCCAAAGCTGGGAAGGGCAAATGGTCACTTTGCCGAGTGCATTCTCCCCGTCACTCGGCAAAGTGAGCAAAACCGACCTATTTTTGTGTTTTTTACAAACAAACACAATATATCGCATTTATTTCACATCCATCACATTAATCTCACATCCATCACATAAATATCATACACATCACATAAATGTCACATCTAATCAAGTGCACAAGTCCATCTAAACAAATCCACAAGTCCATGTAAACAAATTCACAAGTCCATTACAAGTGCAAATAATTAACACAAGTGCATCATAAGTCCATCACCAACTAAACAACACATGCAAAGACAACTACCCGGTTCCCCAAGGTCCCCACTGCGACTGTGGTGTACCATGACCTAGATCATTAGAGGTCCAGACAAGTGGATTATTCGAATCGGCTGATGGAGGCTGCACAAAAGAGAAGATGTTGCATGTGTCAGACAAAAAATCTAGTAGGCTACATGTAGTGTTGTAGTTTGGTCCTAAGCATTTAGAAACAAACTTAAACACTCATACTCATACTTACAGGAGTACCGTGCGCGGGAGGAGGTGGAGGTGGAGGTATAGCGAATAACGAAGGTGGCACAACTAGACCCGTATGTTGTCCAAGAGGTTGCATGTATTGGAGAATCTCTGCCATTTGCTGCTGCTATCGATGCTGCTCCGCCACACTCTGGGCCTCTACAGCCTCCATAGCCTCTATCCTCTGCTGAGCGGCCTCCCGCTGGGCCTCTAAAGCCTGGATCTGGGCCTCCAATATTTCACCACAATATTTGAATATTGCAAAGCTAAGATATGTAAATATAAAGGTACGACGAATAAAATAGGAATCACCTGGAGTGACACAATTCACTGCTGTGAAGTCTCCGGTCGTGGGCGTATGGGAATGCTTGTGTTTGTGCTACGTGCTCAGGTCTGGGAGAGAGGGAGTAGAGGTCGAGTCGATGACGCCGTCGCCAAGATAGTACCGCCCATGCTTCTTGCCTCCTCCAATCCTCATGACAACCTCTGGTTCAAAGTCCTGAGAGCTCGGGTTGTAGTCATTTTCATGGATAGACCCTGTCGCCGACGTGTACTCATTGATGCGGTCGTAGACGGTCGGATTTGTGTACATTTCAGGCGGGTCGTCCGGGTTTTAGGAGACGTCAAACGTCGCCTTGCCCTTGTGGGCCATAGCATATGCCATGAACGTAGTGCACTCCTGACCCGCATGTGCCGCCGACTGCAAGAAACAACAAATTAGTAGAAATCAAGCAAAATTGAGCGTTTAAATAAAGAAATGATTTTGCGTACCCATGCTTGTCCGTATGTGGCGAGGCTACGACTGCTTTGATGGTGTGTTACACCTGGCATTAGCAATTGCCGCTCTCGGGCAGCATTGTGTGCTCAGCCCACTCAGGGCCGCACCACCTGTCCACCATCATCGCCCAACACTCGGGATACACAGCGCACCACCATGGACACATCTACAGGTAATCAAGTATTTGACATATGAGACAAACAAATTAAAACTAATAAATTGAAAAGTTCTTTGTCTACTTGTATGTACTGGTCTCGTGTCAGCGTCATGCTTCTTGCTTGTGGCTTCTTCACATTCTCGCCAAGGATCAACTTGTGGTAAGTGATGATGGCCTGAACGCGTGCCTCGTAATGAATGTCCACAACAAGCTTTTTGCATGCTTTGGTAAGCACGGCCTCCGCTCGGACCTCAAATCCCTCCTCGCATCTGAAATAAAGCTGCATACAAGCACAATGTATCTATTTATTATTGTAAAGCTAGACAAAAAAGTTTGGAGGCAAAAAACCAAAAAAACCTTTGCCGTGTGCCAAATTTGGCACTTGGTAAAGACCATCTGTGCCGAGTGTCATATTTTTTGCACTCGGCAAAGACGAACGGTGTGTACCACCATTACCCTTTGCCGAGTGCTTTTCTTTGCCGAGTGTCCGACACCGGCCGAGTGCTTTTCTTTGCCGAGTGCCTAGCTTTGCCGAGTGCGGCACTCGGCAAAGAGGCTCTTTGCCGATTGCCCGACATTTGGCACACGGCAAATCATTTGACACTCGGCAAAACTCTGGTTTCCTGTAGTGAACTTTACCCCTTAGTCTTTTTGGGACACAGAATTTTTGTAGGAATCATGCAAGAATTTCATGGGACTCAGTTCAATTTTACATGAGAAACATAGGAACATGAAAAATTTCCTGCATTGCAAACAGTCTAAAGAATCCTCAAAGCTTCTATCTAAAAAACTATTGTGTACATGAGGCATCAAAAGCACACTATATCCATTTTTTATTTAAAAATGAGGAGTTCTCAAATTCATCCATCCCTGTATGAAAGAAAAACTGATGTACAAAACAATAAGTGAAAGGGCGGGTTAGTAATGCAGCTGTGGACCTCAGAATGTGAAAACAGGTGCGTGGTTTGTAGCAAATGGATCAGTTATCCTCTGGTGTATGTTCAATTCAACTGAGCAAACTTACAATTTTAGAAGGTAACTAGTACAAGCGCATGTGCTTCTGAGTTGGTTGTTCAAACTTCCTGTGTATACATTTTTGAAGGTATCATGTGATGTGTGCTCAAAATTTAGGGGTGCTATCATATTTTAAGGTAATTTGATCCATTTAACTGACTAGGAATCGTCACAGTTTCTAAAAAAAGTGCTTACACACATAAAGCATCTCACAAACAAACTACTATCCAATTTTTCTAGATTAAAGTTTTCAAATCCAATAACACTGACAAAGCTCATTACTTGTTGTCATAAAAGACAGATATTCAATCCCAGAACTATCCAAATGTAAAACAACAATAAAAAGAAAAGAAAATTGAACAGGCTGGAGAAAGCCCCAGCCCCCAAGCCAACAATGCCTATAAATACCTCGCATCCCTCTGTCACTCCATCCCACCAAAGAGAGGACTGAATTTCAGCAAGAGGGAAGTGTACTGCAACTGACATCCACCGCAATGGCTGGCAGCTGGAAGATGGTCGTCAGCGTTCTGCTCCTGCTTCCACTCCTTCCGTTGATCTCCTCCTCGTCCATGGTGTTCAAGCTTGGCGGCGACGTCCACCCCACAGGGTATGTATAATGTACACGACTACCTTCTCCTCTCTCGAACTAGCATGGCTTGATGTCAATTGGGAAGTTGTAAAATGCATGCAGCCACTTCTACGTGACCATGAACATTGGGGAGCCGGCGAAGCCCTACTTCCTGGACATCGACACCGGCAGCAACCTCACCTGGATCAAGTGCCACGCAACCCCTGGTCCCTGCAAAACGTGCAACAAGGTACGATCTATCAGTGCTGCAGAACTCACATTACGATTGCAAACGGCGCGGGCCGCGCCGTCAGCCTGCTGGGCCAGATGGCGCCGCGAGCAAGAATCAGCCCGCACAGCAGCCCACCTATGCGAAGCGGGTTCAGGGAACGGACACATGAAG
>Ga0182004_10005000_pt1 | contig 10759 bp, 7 predicted proteins | sample Sormic07211540_1_FD_120479 | JGI IMG/M metagenome (GOLD analysis project Ga0182004, IMG submission 120479) | Endophyte microbial communities from Sorghum bicolor roots, Mead, Nebraska, USA - 072115-40_1 MetaG | ecosystem: Host-associated > Plants > Roots > Unclassified | place: USA: Nebraska...
TGAACCAAACAAGAATGCATAAAACTTTAGGAATAGACGGAGCATTGAACTCTTTTACGATCAAGGTTAGCTGAACTAGACCCGAGTGAGAGCAGAATAATTATCTTGTGTGCTTGTATTTACAATGGCGTTTCGTCGATCTGGCACGCAGTGGATGGATTGAACAAGCATCATGTGGCTATAGATCCATAAGTTGGTGACATTTGATAGTAGCAGCACACTTGTGTTTTTGTCCTTCTGCAGCAGGCTGCTGCGCGCATGCATTTTTCACATAGCAGGTTGATGGATCCAAATATCATCGAAACGGGCATGATACTACGTTATATATAATATATGTAACCCGGATCGAGATCTACTTAAAAAAAACAATTGGGTTGGCAGCGTTGTAAACTGAAGGTATCCCGTCTGCTTGCAGCTTATTGATATGTCCTCTACCTCCTAGTCAAATGATAAATACATTTTTCAGGTACTATTATAAGGCCTACTGCTTTGAAAAGTGGAATCGGAATAGAATAGAACCCATTTGTCAAACATTATAATGACCGTAGTATATACTTGCATTTCCTGCCCTGTGTATAGTAGTCTCTTGTGTTTCTCATGTTGTACTCCTAGCAGTACTAGCTAGGCGCCGAGTCTGAATGCGCTACATCTTGATTCAGACTTAAGGGATGTTTAGTTGGAGGTATTAAAGTTTAATAATAACATTTTCGTCTTATTTGATAATTAGTGTCTAAATATGAACTAATTAGGTTTAAAAGATTTGTCTCACAAATTATTCTTCAACTGTGTTTTTAGTTTTATAAATAATCTATATTTAATACTTCATACATGTGTCAAACATTCGATAGGACTAACTGCGTCAACTAAACGGGACCTCGCAGGATCGGACAGTACTGGATTGAAATGACAGAGTGCCACATTGCATTCTCACGTGGTCGTGACCGCAACACCGGTCAATTTTCCAAGATTGAAAAGACCACATTCATAAATCGTTGCCTGCTTATTCACCCAAAACTTGTGAATCGTTGGCTCACACACTTTCTCTGTTCATATCTTTTTGGCGGAATAGTCATTCCGGCCCTCAAACACGATGCTCAATTTGGTTTCTGAACTATCAAAAACTGTTTCTGTCTCAAACTTTAGTTTGGTGAGAAATGGTCACATTTTAGAACCCAGACTTCCCTTTCAAGCTCAATTTTCATCCATAAGCTATCATAGTGAGCCTGTTTCAATCAAACTTTTCTCTTAGCTGCAACCTGGTCTTATCCTATGTGGCACGCCACATTGTCATACCTCATCAGCTTCAACAACACCCACGAGCCGGGGAGACTACGATATGCACGGGTGACGCGGCTCAGTGATCACCGGGGGTGCTGGACGCGGTTGATGAGCATGCAGGTGTCAACTGTGCTAGAGGCAATGTGATCTAGGTTACGCATGACGAGACGGGCACATAACAACGATGTGTGCTGGAGGGTTGTTGGTATGTGCAAGTTCCTTTGAGCGCCTTTAGGATTTGCTTCAAGATCAACGATGCCCGATCTCTTCACGCCATAGAGTACAGTCTCTCCAGGGCTATTACCAATTAGAGTGACGCCAGTGACAACCGCCACCATTACGGATGAAAATGGTTAGAAATGGAGGCTAAATTGCTTTTATTTTTATTTATTTTCTCGAAAATGAAGTCGATAACATATTGTCGGAAATGAATACGGCACCGATATTATGGTAATTTTGAAAGTAGTAGTAGTAGTTAATCAAAAAATACATCGATAATGATCGGAATCCATGGGACTGATATCCTCAAAATGGTATTACACATACCATAGAACATGAGAATTGCCATATAACTCGACTTATCTCACATGACAATAATAAATAAAGCCACAATTGACAAACGATAGTTTACACCATCTTAGATCTCAAACAAGTTAAACTCTAAATTCTGTTCGTGTTTGTAGTGATGACTGGCTAGAGTTATAGGTGCAGTATGTGATTGATTAATTGTCTTCTTGTTCCTATACGGATGAAATACATACGGTATAGTTGCTTTCCAAAAAAATATTTACCTTATGTGCTTGCGTGTGTGCAGATGGAATTCTTAGATGTGGGCCAACTAAACCTAAAGTATATGCATTATATAGTTTATAAATAAATTAGGATTCAGGACTTTCGAATTGATTATTACCGACGATAAATTACCAGCTAAATACGGCAATCTTCAAAAATGATCGGAAGAGGATAAAATCGTTTTCGCTTTCATTTCCAAATATTTTTATTTTTGTCATTTTCGTTTTTTAGTTATCGCTACAGTTTCTGTTTAGGCCTGAAAATAAAAAAAAACTCAAAAATGATTTCTAGAAATAAAAAATTATTATTTTCATTTTCATCCCTGCCCACAACGATGTCAGTCTCTCAAAAGAGATGGGTCGACGCTATCCGCACTCTCCCACCACCTCCGCCTAGCCGTGCAATGGCTTTGAGGGACTGCGGTTGCAAGCCCGTTGGCTCATCTTATCACTCGTATTTTTTCTGCCAGCCAACAGCTCTCACAATAAATTAACTAACAGTAATTTCAGTCATGACTTTTCAGACCAGCGAACAGTAGTTTCAATAAAGTTTCATTAGAGTTTCATGGTGTAGCACCGTATTAATGAAGAGAGAGGTGATAAAAGTTTCATGAGAGTAGAGAGAGTCTTATGAGAATAAAACTTTTATGCACTGTTACCAAAATATGGATATGATTGAAACTGAGCTATGAAATCTGCACTGAGGATGACCTTAGGACAAGAGATGAGGTTTAATCTATATGAAAAATTTAAGGACCAAGACAATCACTTTGACAATTTATGGACGAACTAAGAGAAAAATTTAAAAACTATACTTTGGTAGTTTAGGGATACAAATTAAGCTCAGAATTAATGTTTCAGGACTGAAATAGCTAATGGCTATTTTAGTAGTTATATCAGTTTATATACATTCTTTTCTATTAGGTCACAAGTCTGTAGTTTGGTTTCAACTTTAATCTTATTAGCTGTTGCAATTTTTTATCCACAAGTGAAGTTGAAACTCTAGTTAATTTTTTCTTTTATTTTATTTTAAAATATATTAGAGGAATTACTATACCCTTAATTTTCTGACGACACCATTTCACTCTAGATGTTGACTTTATTTACAATATTAAAGAATTATATATTTATATGGTATTGTTTATGGTTCTAGAATTATATTTGAGGTTCTTATATTTTGATTCTTTTTTAATTGTACAAACGATCTGGGATCTACAACTTTATAATTGATAACTTTTTCATTAGAAATCATTTATAGTCTCAAATTTGTATGTGAATTTCTAATATTTTAAATTCAAAATTTTCAAACAACATTGGTTAGAAAATCTACTAAAACCAAAGTTGTAGATCTTGATAGGAACTACAACTTTATAGTTGGTAATTTTTTTATTTATGTTCATTTGAGGTCTCAAAAGTATTGCTCAAGTTCTCATAGTTTGAAATTCAAATTTGTCAAATGACATCGACGGTCGAAATGACCAAAACTAAAGTATAGATTTTTATTTAAGATCGTTTATGATTCTAAATATTCATTATAAAACACTAAAAAGTGAATACTTTTTTACTTAAGTATGACTCTTATGGTTCTCCGTCCTATTAAGAGTGATATTTTTTAGTTTTAGATATCGTGTTTGATCATTCATCTTATTCAAATTTTTTTACAACTTATAAAATAAATAAATCATTGTTAAAGTATTTGTAATCATAAAATAAGTCATAATAAAATAGATAATATTTACAAATTTTTGAATAAGATGAACGCTCAAACAAAATGACACGGAGTCTAAAACGTCACTTTCAATGGGGACGGAGGGAGTAGGGTATTGTTCAGGTGGCAAATTTTTTTGGTTTGGGTATTGTAGTTTGTATTTAATAAATGTTGTCCAATCATAAAATAACTAGACTTAAAAGATTCGTTTCACAAATTACAGGTAACCTGTGTAAATTAGTTTTGTTTTCGTCTATATTTAATGCTCTATGCATGTGCCGTAAGATTCGATGTGACGGAGAATCTTGAAAATTTTTTGGTACTTTTTGGAACTAAACAAGTCCGTAGTTTCCTAAACTATTTTGTTATGATTTATTCTATTGCTTCTGAATTCTGATACTATATGTTTGTTTTGTATATGGTAATGTATGAGAATAGTTTGCTCTTTTTAATTAGTACTGGAGTCGTGCATATCTCTATCATGATTTATATTCAAAATATGTTTTTGCAAATGCCTTGTGGTCAATTGTACTGTAACAAGCTCAATCACAACTGCTACCAGCCTGCCACACAGCTGGTAGGGACATGATCCGATCGATCGCCCGAAACCCTGGTTCTGCCAGTGCTATTGCTGCTGTACTGCCTTCGCAAGCATACATGAGCGATAAAAAGCGAATGAAAAAAAGGTACACTGTGCAGAACTGCAGACTGGCAGTGCTATATATAATGCTCCATCGGTTTGAGGCCTGGTTTACATGCAAAAAGTTTGAGGCTTTTATATGTATATATTATTATAAAAGTTGGTAATTAACTACAAGTTATTAAAAAAGTTAAGCTCTCACAAATGTCATTATTCCGAACTCTTTTGTTCTCTACGCCACTTCCGTCAGATTTGACTCTAACGATGTTAAATAGCAGATATGAAAAGTCAAAAATACCCTTATATCTAAATCTCTAATTTATTTTTTGAGCATCTTAACGATCTCAAATGAAAAAACTCAAAACTAGAAAGTTATAGATCTCACCGAGATCTACAATATTTATATAAAAATATTTTTATTTGATTTTGTATAAAAAATATTTTTTCTAAGACATATTGATCATATCAAATCATATATTTTTTTGTATGGAATTCAATGAAGATAATTTTTATACAAAACTTATAAATATTTTTGAGATCTACAACTTTGTAGTTCTGAGTTTTTTATTTGAGGAAGGTAGTACCCAAAAACTTTTCAAGATCTACAATATTTTTGAGATTCAATGTGATGGAAAATCTTGAAAAGGTTTTGAATTTTGGGAACTAATCAAGGCCTAAAAATAAGTTTTGATAAGAATCAAATAATCCCAACTTTCACTAGTTTTATGAAAAATAGTATCAATATTTGTATTTCCAGATAGCTTAATTTGATTAATCTAATATTATCTAGTGTTATAAATATTAGTAATATATATATATATAGTCCAAGCTAAGGTTGTTTGACTCCTCAAAATGCATGAGATGATTTGATTTCTCAAAATATAAGATGAAGACTTATTTTGTGGGAATGATCCATGTCTGTTTGTTTCGTCCATTCATTTCATCGATCTATCATGATCCACATGTCTACCGATAAAAGAAAATGATGCACATGTCTACAAAATTTACTGTTAATTAGATCAACATGTACAACCACACATCACAGATGCGCCGTCCAATCCATGCATTTGTCGTCATGTTGCACAGTTGAGTGATCAGTCTCGGTCTCCGCACGACCAAAAAGTCCAAAACAATGAAATACAACAAGCTAGGCGTGCATGCAAGCATGCGCGCGCGTGGCCGGCCGCGCCGGCTTGTGAGGAGCAGTGGTCACCGGCGTGCCGCGCGCGCGCATGTTCTGTCATGTAGCACATCGGCAGGGCATCTGGATCTGGGTTCATCTCGAAATCTAAAAAATTCTCCGTCACATGGATTTGCAGTGGCGTGGACGAATGATCCTGCCACACCGCCCAGTCGCCCGTACGTACGTACAAAGTTACGCGTGCTTGGTCCCGTCCTGCGCTCCCATAGTACGGCATGCACTAGTACGCGCGATCCGGCTGTTACTGGAAAGTTGGTACGGTATCCATGCGCCAACCATGTCCGTCCTCGACTTTCGTGGCCGCGCCTGGCTGGCTGGTGGTACGTACGTACAAGCCGGTGGTGATGATGGTACGTTTGTGGACGTACGTACGTCTACTGTATGTCCATGTATACGACGTCATACGTAAAGGCGGCTTGCATTGCTACCTACGGTTATGCATGGTGTTATGGGGTACCTGGCTAAATTGGCTGTACCGGCCGGCCGAGCGCGCGCGCACAGCCAATCAAGGTAGAAAACGTACGTATCGAGGGTTGAAATGAATGCCCGCTGGTAGGGTATATGGTGTATGTGGTGCATGTGATTTGCTGATTTCCGAGTCGAGGCTTGGGTCTTGAGGGGCCGGCCGGCAGGTCTCACATGTACTGCAGCTAACCGTACGTTGCCATGTACGCGCGTACTAGGGATACTAGTATATAGTACTAATTAACTCCAGTTTGGTCTCTTGCCAAAAGTTAGGCGCCATTTCATTTTGCCTACTTCCGGCAAGGAGATATGCGGCAATGGTGGGAGAACACGGTCTCCACGGATAATTTGCTAATCATGGATAATCCGCTAGTCAGCAATGAACGTTAACAGCGGCGCGTCGTCTCCTCGCGGGGGCGACTCAAGAGCCCCCCGCCGTTCGCCGAAACTCAGCGCCCCTTCCCTGTGGGCCTAGCCGCCACCGTCACCGCGCCACCACGTCCTCCTCCAGTCGGCGGCGGTGGCCAGCAGGAGAGCTTAAAAAGGCTTCCTTCTATGCGCTCTCCTCTCTCGCTCTACCGTTCTCTCTCGTCCCCCTCCACCTACCACCTCCTCTCCGGTGTCATTGGTCGGTTAGCCGGCGGATCTAGTGCCCCACAATCGGATCTGATGTCTGCGAGCTTGTGGCGTCTGGATCTGCTGGTTGGCCTGCTCGTCGGGCTAGGGTGGTGCTTGCCTTGCCTCCGGTGACCAACGGCCGGGTCCTTGCCGGGGGTAGCACCGCATCTCGGTTGCGGCTCTCGAGCAAGGCGTCGACTTCAGGTGTCTACGGGTGCGGGGCTGCGGTCCATGTCTGGGGCCGTGGTCGTGGGCGGTGGATCTCATTGCCGGTCTGACTGGAGACGCTCCACTAGACTGGGCAGCAGCGTGGCTATCGCCTACAACCCCTACTTGCCGTGGGTTCACACCCCCATGCTGAGCCAATGGCTGCCAGCGTCCATGCCTGCCCAAATGCTGGGGTCTGGCGCTCCGCGGGGTGGTGGTGGCCGTTGTGTTGTAACCGTCGATGATGCTGGTTGATTATTCCTGTCGACGTTCGATAACTGGATGAAAGCCCTGCCTGGATCCTCTAGGCCGGCGGTGGTGGCGTAGATGCGTCATCTGCCTTCTTGAAGGCGTCGTCGAAGTTCATGTTCATCGGAGCAACCGGGGTCGAAAGACCTTCTCTTGTGCTTCTGATGTTGCTGGCATCTAAGGATGTCATCATCAGAACACTACTGCAGCACATCTTCCATGGTTCTGGCCGAAGCCTGGACAAAGGCGATGGCGTCCCCATGTCACTGTCGACGTTCGTGGTTTCTACCGTGCAACTAGCGCCCACTGAAGCTTTTTGTTGTGCCTATGTTCCAATGCAATGGTTTGTCCTGCTGCACGTTGTTTATAGTAGATGCTTTGCTGCTACCTCCCTTTGATGGATGCTTCGCCATCATCGTGTTTGGCCGTTTGCCCCCCTCCGTGGTAGATGCTTTGCTACCGAGAGTGTGTTGGCTCGGTTCGTTGGCGGATGCTTTGCTGCTATCCGTTGTTTGGATGTTTGGCCCCACTGTGGTAGATGCTTTGCTACTGAGACTATGTTGTCCTGGTTCATTGGCTGATGCTTTGCCATCATGGTTACCTGGTTCGTGTCGTTGTTGCTGCTTGGCTCGTAGGCAGATGCTTTGCTGGGTGGATGCTTTGCCACCATGGCTTGGTCTTCGGCGCAGGAACCCATTGTGTTCTTTTATCGTAGGCATAGGGGAAGGTTTAGGGTGTTCAGGGTAGTCGCTGTCTCTTTATATCTTCTATTGCTCTTATGTTTATTCCAGATTAGGCACTACTATGTTAGTGGTGTGTAATCTGCGCTATGAGGGTTCTCATAGCTGACTTGTAATTCACTCTGCTTCATGAAAAACAGGCTATATCCCTCGATCTCGAAAAAAACGTTAACAGCGGCAATCCTTACGTACACAACTTGGAACATTTAGAAAGAACGTAACCGAAGGACCTTCCAGAAAGCGACAGGACTCCCATTCAGGTGCTAGGATTAATCAAAGAAGAGTTGTGATGGTATCTCTATCATCCTATTGTATGTTTCTAGTGTTAGTGTTGTATATGGCTTTTCAATGTAATAAGACCTTTTAAAACGTTTTGCTTGCTCTTCTCCTTATATGACATAGTAGAGCTCCTGCTAATTCTTCAAATAAAAGTATTGACTTTAGATCGTACTGTCATGTACATCACTCACAAATTTTACTACCGCTCGCGTTCTTTAAATTCTGTGCTTCAATAAGGGAATACAATAGAACAGCCATCAGCCATATAATCACTACTCTAGATGCATAGATCACATTGCTGCCAGATGCAAACCATGCATCATTGTAGAAAATCATTCATGTTAGAGTAACCAACAGTGATGGGTTATTGGGCTTATATATGAGACCATTGGTTCTCAGATCCGACAGTAATAAAAAGATCGATATTACTGATGGGTCAAAGCTAGACCCAACGGTTTATCGATAAGGGTCACTTCCACGCCAAACCTCTCTCTGGCACGACAATGGGAGTATAATATATACTCATTGCTAAGTCCATGGCTTCAACTCGACACTAATATAATCTTCATTTCTATCTTTTTGTTGGTATATTTTATTATTATATTTAAATTGATGTTATTGTCTAATGTTTTATCTTTGAGAGGGTTAGGGAGCGTTATAAGCGCTTTGTAATGGAGGGGGCAACTGGGGTTTGGTTACTTGACCCCGCTCAAGTCGTATGTGGGGCTTCCCCCTATGGACTCGGTCTTTCAATTGTTCCCTTGAGATCAACCCAGACCTATCCAAGTTAGGACGACACTTGCTCGACATTGCTTGCTTGTGGAACCGGCTCCCCTGGCATGCCACCACGCACTTCGCTCCATGTTCCTGTCTTGTTGTCCCAATTACTCATCCCTGCCTCGCTGAGATCAGCGTCTCCACAGGGTGGAGGAGAGGGGTCGGTTCGACCGAGTAGACCATGAGTTTTCGTGTGCTTGGTCGAGATTATCGATCGAGTCAAGGCATGTATGCTTGCCTGTCTATGGTTTACAAGAGGTGGAGGTTTGCAGGACATGAGATAGTTGTGGCCATGGTTCTAGATACGGATTGACGGATGGGTGCAAGGGTAGGAATAGCAATTCATAGGACGTTTTTAATACTGAAGCCTCGTTTAGTTCATCCAAAAACCAAAAACTTTTCAAAGTTCTCCATCACATCAAATCTTACGGCACATGCATGGAGTATTAAATATAGATGAAAACAAAAACTAATTGCACAGTTTGCCTGTAAATCATGAAATGAATCTTTTGAGTCTAATTAGTCCATGATTGAATAATAATTGTCAAATAAAAACGAAAGTACTACAGTACCAAAACTAAAAATTTTTAGGAACTAAACAATAGTCTGTTTGGGACTTTGGGCCAAACTAAAGAGTAAAGACAATGGTCTGAAAGGGTTATTAAATATAGTAAGAATCAACGGAAGCAAGAAAAACTATAATTTTAGATGACACATAAAGGATGGTTATTTTAGATTTTGACGGTTATAGTAGGCTTTATTAGATATGGAGTTTTTTTTATAGAGCGGAGGAGTCTTGCACAGCCCTAAAGTATATATGGAGGAGTAATAAAGAACATATACTAGGAGTAGAAAAGGAAAGAAAAGGCAAGGCATCCGCAATTCCGCATTATCCCGCTACCAGTCCAATGCAGCATCCAACCCAAGGCATCATTTCTTGTTTGCTTGCCCCGGAAAAAGTCTGTTTGTCCGCTACTCTGCTCACCGTGATAGTCCACCCCATCTCGTCGAAAGCAACCGTAACCATCAGCATTGGCTGTCTCTTGAAGTCTTGGACACAACACAAGGCAAAAACAACGCCCACATTTCCTTCGGTTCTGCAGAATCGATCCATGGACCTGCTATATATAACCTCGCTTTATTTTGCAGTTTGCACAGCCACACCCCCACGCAGAGGCAGAAGCCACCGCTTCCATTTACATGACCTCACGGCCGTCCGCGCGCGGTGCGTGGTCGCACTACTACGGCACCGCCCAACGCCATACTCGCGGTCCTCTCGTCGTCTAGGTCTAGCTAGTCCAGGCCGCCTCTTCTCATGGCCGTGCACGCGCAGTACTTGTCCCATGCCTTCTCCCATGACCACCGCGCCATCTGCAGGTTCGTCTCCCTCCGATCCCCTTTCACCCTCTCTCTCCTCCTATATTTATTCATCCCCAATGAAACGGCCACAGCGTCTTCTTGATTCCATTCATCACCCGTGCGTTGTGTTCCATAATCCATATAGCCCGGCGCTGGATAACGCAACGAGCGCGTCGCCGTCGTCCCTCGGCCATCCCGGCGGCGGCCACCCGCTTCCCGCCGCGGTGGGCGGCAACACAGTGCTCAGCGACCTCACCAGCAGCAACAACAACGGTTGCTTCTTGCCGAGGAAGCGCGCGCGGGTTGGGGACGTGTCCGGCGCCGGCGCGGGCTTGATCATGGACCTGCAAGGCCAACGCGCTCTGCTGCCGCCAGTGCCGGTGCCGGTGCCGGTGCTCGCGGGAGACGTCCAGAGGAGGCTGCTCTGCTCTGCCGCCGCGTCCACCA